>Ga0214472_10001251_pt1 | contig 29010 bp, 40 predicted proteins | sample RVTome_6_FD_207662 | JGI IMG/M metagenome (GOLD analysis project Ga0214472, IMG submission 207662) | Soil microbial communities from uranium-contaminated site in the Upper Colorado River Basin, Wyoming, United States - RVT140D175 | ecosystem: Environmental > Terrestrial > Soil > Contaminated >...
CATCCCAAGATACAGACGGTCTGCAGCTCGCGTCCTCATGGACGAGGGATGCACGCATTTTAAGCGCGGTTTGGAGCGCGGGGATAACGCGGGGACAGATTTTTCCTTCCCCCTGCAAGGGGGAGGTGGGCGCGCTCATCTGCTGTGCTGCCACTTCATGACTTCAGCACGACGCGCCCGGTGGGGGTCGGGTCGCTGACCCCCACCCCGGCCCTCCCCCTTTTAGGGGGGAGATGCGCCGGGATTGAGCGGGGATGGACTCGACCAATAACATCGTCATTGCCCGGCTTGACCGGGCAATCCAGTAACCACCGCCGTCCGTTATGCGCGAGACCAGTGGTTACTGAATGCCCGCCTGCGCGGGCATGACAAGAGGATCGAGACGTGACGAAACACGGCCTGGGCTTGAAAACTGCGTTAGACTGTTGGCTTTTAGGGAGGGCGCAATGGCCGACCTATCACTCAAGAACCTCCTCATGGGGTTCGTCGCCGGGGCGATCGCCGTCGTCACCGCGCATGAGATCATCAATTTCCTGCTGCTACAGGCGGGCCTCTTCCCGCGGGTGCCGTGGTCGATGGCGCCGGCCGCCGGGACCGGCGTCCCCCAGATCGTCAGCGACATGTTTTGGGGCGGCCTCTGGGGCGTGCTCTTCGCCATGATCCAGGAGCGCATCCCCGGCGGCAGCCTGCCGGTCAAAGGATTGATCTTCGGCATTGTCGGACCGGCGCTTATCGGCGTCTTCATCCTGGTGCCGCTGATCACGGGCCGCTTCCCGCTCTTCTTCGGCGGCGATCCGAAGCTCATCATCTCCGTCTTGTTGATCCTGGCGGGCTTCGGCGCAGCGATGGGCTGGCTCTACGGGTTTCTTACGTCGCGCCTCGCGACGGCCTAGCTCAGATGCGCTTTGGGGCGAACCTCTACTCGGCGCCGAGAACCAGCGTCCAATGGGCTCGGCCGCGATGCGCCGACGTTAAAAATTCGAGGAAAGTAGGCAAATTTTCATTCGTTTGGGTGTTAATTCGCCGTGCTCATGCCACGGTTTTGTGCCATCGCTAGGTCACAGCAATAACGACTGACGTGGGGGACACGTTGAGTCTCTTCGCTGCCGGGGTTGCCCTCTTCGTTCTGCTGATTGCGTCCTACACCGGACGCGGCACTTGGCTTGCGCTCGGCTCGATGGCGATGTCGATGGCAGTGCTTTTCGGCTGCCTCTTTCTCGCGACGACCCACGATCCCAGCCAAGTCCGAACGAAGTTTGCGTGGATCGCAAGCAAGCTTCCGCTTGTGCTCGATCGGCAAACCGTCGACGAGCTTGCAGCTTCCCTCGAACGAATCCAGACCCCCTCGCCCTGCGGCGCTGGACAGCCTAGCTGCGGCCCGGAGATGGCGGCGGCTCCGCCCCTCGCCGAGCGCGAACCGGTGCGGGCCGCGGCGACGGCCCCAGGCTGGTTCGATACCAAGCCGGATCCGAAGGCGACGCCGCAATCTCCGGTGGCCTGGACTCTTGACGATCGTGACCCCCAACGCCCGGTGACTAGCCCCTGGGGATTTTCGATCGGCGGGACCAACGTCTCCGATGAGGCCTTGGAGCAGGTGCAGGCGGTTCTCAAACCGGATTCGACTGAGCGCGAAATGCCGCTTGCTCTCAGCGTCGAGGGCGACGGGGTCGGAGATGGAAGCTTCATTCCTGCCGATGCCCGTTTTAGCCTTTTCTCTGCTACGCCAGGCGAAGGCGCGTCGGAACAAATCGGCGGAGCGATCCTGACATTCCGCTACGTGCAGGCCGGACGGCGCAAGACCTCGATCTTGTATCTCACCCCGTCAATGGTCGCGCGGCTTGCCAATCGTGGATAGTTTGCTGCAAGGCGCCGTTACTTGATCCTGTAGGTGAAATTGTAAGCTTTGCCGTCGGTGCCGCGCGCGCTGAGCGCCATCTCGCCAAGAGCCCCGGCAAATTCGCCGGTGCCGCCGGTGATTGCCAGCACCGAGTCGCCGCTATCGTAGAACGGCCCCTCGACGGTCAGCTGGCCCTTCTCCAGGCTCAGCGTCCAGAAACACTCCTAGGCTTTGCCGGGCAAGGTGCGGAAGCAAACGCCCTGGTTGGTGCCGATCTTGCTCTTGTCGTCGGCGTCGAAAACCTCATTGGCGAAGGTGAGAATATCGCCGGCACTGTCGCCCTTCGCACCGGTGTCGGTGACGGCATCGGTCGTGGCGTGTTCGACCATCTTCAATTCCTGCGGCTCGGCGATGGCGGCCGGTCCGGACGCCATGAGACCGGCGGCAGCGACCGGGACGATGCAGAGCAGGCGCAAAGACGCGAGAAGCTTTGAACGATTGAGCATGACACCCTCCCCTAGCGCATTGGCGGCCCGGCGATGCGCGGCCCATCTACTGAGTATGCCACGTTTTCCAGTGTGGCAGAACGGGCGCGCCTATAGCGGGATGTTGTCGTGCTTCTTGAAAGGGTTCTCGACGTGCTTGTTGCGCAGCATCTGTAGCGCTCGGGCGATGCGCTTGCGCGTGCCGTGCGGCATGATCACCTCGTCGATATAGCCCCGCTCCGCCGCCACGAACGGATTGGCGAAGCGCTTTTGATACTCGTCGATGCGCTTCTTGATCTTGGCAGGGTCCTTGAGCTCGGCGCGATAGAGGATCTCGACCGCGCCTTTCGCCCCCATCACCGCGATCTCGGCCGTGGGCCAGGCATAGTTCACATCGCCCCTGATATGCTTCGAGCTCATAACATCGTAGGCGCCGCCATAGGCCTTGCGGGTGATGACGGTGACCTTCGGCACCGTGGCCTCGGTGAAGGCGAACAGCAGCTTGGCGCCGTGCTTGATCAGCCCGCCATATTCCTGGTCGGTGCCGGGCAGGAAGCCAGGCACGTCGACGAAGGTGACGAGCGGAATGTTGAAGCAGTCGCAGAAGCGGACGAAGCGCGCGCCTTTGCGCGAGGCGTCGCTGTCGAGCACGCCGGCCAGGAACATCGGCTGGTTGGCGACGATGCCGATGGTGCGCCCCTCCATGCGGGCGAAGCCCACCACGATGTTGCGGGCGAAGGCCTCCTGGATCTCGAAGAAGTCGCCCTCGTCCACGACCTTATGGATCAGCTCCTTGATGTCGTAGGGCTTGTTGGGATGGTTGGGGATCAAGGTGTCGAGCGAGCGCTCCTCGCGGTCCCAAGGGTCCTTGGTCGGAAGCTCGGGCACGCCGGAGAGATTGCTGGAGGGCAAAAAGTCCATCAGCCGGCGCATCTGCAGCAGCGCCTCGACGTCGTTGTCGTAAGCGCCGTCGGCGATCGACGACTTGGTGGTATGCACCACCGCCCCGCCGAGCTGCTCGGCGGTCACCTCCTCCTTGGTCACGGTCTTCACCACATCGGGGCCGGTGACGAACATGTAGGAGGTGTCTTTGACCATGAAGATGAAGTCGGTCATGGCCGGCGAATAGACGTCGCCGCCGGCGCACGGCCCCATGATCACCGAGATCTGCGGGATGACGCCCGAGGCGAGCACGTTGCGCAGGAACACCTCGCCATAGCCGCCGAGCGCCGCCACCCCTTCCTGGATGCGCGCGCCGCCGGCGTCGAACAGGCCGATGATCGGCGCGCGGTTCTGCAGTGCCATGTCCTGGATCTTGATCATCTTGTTGGCGTGGGCTTCCGACAGAGACCCGCCGAACACGGTGAAGTCCTTGGCGAAGATGTAGACCACCCGGCCGTTGATCGTGCCCCAGCCGGTGACCACGCCGTCGCCCGGAACCTTGGTCTGCTCCATGCCGAAATCGATGCAGCGGTGCTCGACATACATGTCGAACTCCTCGAAGGAGCCCTCGTCGAGCAGGAGGTCGAGGCGCTCGCGCGCGGTGAGCTTGCCGCGAGCATGCTGGGCCTTGATGCGGGCAGCCCCGCCGCCGGCCCGCGCCTTGTCGCGGCGAATCTCAAGCTCTTCCAGGACTTCCTTCATAGAAGCTCCCCATGTGACAGCCCGGTCACGGTGCATAACACGCGGCTTGAGTCCCGCAAATGGCCGCAATTGCCCCGCAGGGGTCAAACCGGCGTCAGGAGCCGGGCAGCCGCTTCGAAATCGCGCCAGCGGTTCTTGCGGCGCTGGGCGGCTTCCGCATCCTCGCCCCATTGGCTGATCTGCCAGTCCTCATCGACATGGGCGGCATCCCACGCCTCTTCCGGCGTCATCCGCCCAAGCGCCACGGCGAGAGCGAGCAGTGCCGAGCCTGTCAGAGATGTCATGACATGCAGCGCCGCCAGGCTGAAGGCGTCGCGGCCTGCGAGCTTCGCCTTGAGCCGGTCGAGCGAAGCTCCCGGCTGGGCGATATGAACGACGCCTTGGGAAAGCATGAGCGGCGCGCGAAGCGCGTCCTTGGCCCAGGCGAGCACGGGGTCCCAATGTTTCGCTTGCGCCTCGACCAGACCGCGCGGACCGTGCGCGCGGTAGCAGAGGAGGTCCGAGCCGGCGAAGGCGAGAATGTCGTCGATGACCGCCTGCTCGCGACCCGAGACGCCGTCGATGGCACTGTTGGCGAGCTTGGTGAGGGGCATGGTCGTTGGATCGATGCGCTCGCCTTGCGCGCGCCATTCGGCAGCGACGGCTTCGGCCAGCGCTAGAGTCGGCAGCACGAGCGGCGCCTTGCCGGGGGTGCGCACGGGCTTCCCGTCGAGCCGAAGAGAGGCGCGGCCTCCGCCTTCATCCTTGGTCGCCACGTCTTTGTAGAAGCGCTTGGCAAGACTCGTCTTTCGTTCCGCCTTGCCCGCCTCCGGGCCGGGCGTCTTGGGAGACTGCGTCATGTCGGCATCAGCGCGCTGACGGATGTTTGCCACGGCGCCGCTCGAGATGGCGGGGGATCTCCTGCGCCAGTCTCTCATAGTCCTTGCGCAGCTTCTCAAGCTCCTGATCGTCAAGCTCCTCGAGATTGAGCAGCGTATTGCTCGCTTTCTGCGTCACGTGGATGAGCTCGTCGAGCTTGATCTGCATGGCGCCGCTGTCGCGATTCTGCGTATTCTGGATCACGAACACCATGAGGAAGGTGATGATCGTGGTTGCAGTGTTGATGACGAGCTGCCAAGTGTCGCTATAACCGAACAGAGAACCTGTGAGGCTCCAGATGAGGATCGCCGCCACCGCCAGGATGAAGGCGATGGGCCGGCCAGTGACGTGAGAGACATAGTGCGCAAAGCGCGCAAACCAGCCTGGTTTTGCATGCATCGAAGACCCTCCTCCTGCTACGCTACTCGCCGCTCTGCGTATCATATCTCAGGAGAGAGATCGGCTTCCCGTCCTTCCTGAAAGCCGAATAAGGCAAAGCTCTGCCGCATGTGGTCGGGTAGCGGCGCGGTGACGTCCACCACCCCCTCTCCCGATGGGTGCTGAAAGCTGATGCGCCGCGCATGCAAATGCAGCTTGTTCTCGATGCCCTCCGGCAGCTCGGCGCTGCTGCGATATTTCTCGTCGCCCAAGATTGGATGGCCGAGGATGGCCATATGGGCGCGGAGCTGGTGCTGCCGCCCGGTGACGGGCTTGAGCGAAACGAAGGAGACCGTCTGTCCTGCCCGGTCCACGACCGCGTAATGGGTTACGGCCGACTGCGCGCGATCCTGCTCGCCGGGCCGCGCCTTGCGCACGCGGTCGCCTTCGGGCCCCGCCGCCTTGACCAACGCGGCCTCGATCTTCCCTTGCGGCGGCTTCGGCACGCCGTGCACCAGCGCCCAATAGATCTTCCGCACCGAACGGGTCTGGAAGGCGCGGCCGAGCTTCGCCGCGATCGACCGCCGCTTGGCAACCACGAGCACGCCTGAGGTGTCGCGGTCGAGCCGGTGGACCAGCCGCGGTCGCGTCTCCGGGCCATCGCCTAAGCCTTCGAGCAGGCGGTCGATATGGTGAGGGGTCTTGGTGCCGCCCTGCACCGCGATTCCCGACGGCTTGTTGAGCACGAGCAGATCGTCGTCCTCGTAAAGCGTGATCGAGGCGAGAAAGTCGCGGTCGGCCTTCGACAGCCTGTGTCTTGGCGCCGGTGGCGGCGCCACATCGGGCAGCGGCGGCACGCGGATGGTCTGACCCTCGGCGAGCCGCGTGCTCGCCTTGGCTCTGGCGCCGTCGACCCTCACCTGCCCGGTGCGCAAGAGCTTCTCGAGCCTGCTGTGGGGAAGCGCGGCGTAATGGGTCTTGAACCAACGGTCGAGCCGCATGCCGTCTTCGCTCGCACCGACTCTCTTCGTTTCAACCCCTGCCATGCCTACCAACTGGCGCAAGTCGGCCAAGAGCGCCAGTTATTTCACCACCAACACGGCGCAAGGCGCGAGCTCCACGAGGCGGTCGGTCGTGCTCCCGATCACCCGATTGTAAAGGGCCGAGTGCCCAAAGAAGCCGGTGACGAGGAGATCAAATCCATCGCGCTCGACGAAATCGACGATTGTCGGCACGGCATGTCCGACCACGACATGGGAGACGAGCTTGACGTGGTGGTGCTTCGCCTCGATCTCTGCCTTTGCCACCACCTCGGCGAATTTGCGATCGGCGATCTCTTTTTGGCCGATCACCTCCTCGCGCGAGCCGGCCGGCATCCATTGGATTTCCTCAACGCAGACCATGTGCAGCTGCGCCTTGTGCGAATGGGCCAGCCGCAACGCCGCCGTCAGTGCCTTGAAGCCCCCCTCCGACCCATCGTTAGCGATCAGGATTTTCTTGAACATGGACGGCCTCCTTGACGACCGGCTTGAATGTGGGCTGGAACCAGCGCTGGGCGATTATGGTCGGCACGACGGCGCTGGCAATGACCGCCGTCACCAGGATCGTGTACTGCTCTTGATCGATGATGCCGTTGGTAAGGCCGAATAGAGCTGAGATCGTGCCGAACGTCAGCCCGGTGCACATCATCAACGTCGTGTACATTCCCTCGCGCCGGTCAAATTTGAAGATTCGGGTGAGCGGAAGAATACCGACGAACTTGGTGACCATCTTCACGAGGAGGAAGACGGTAATAAGCCCAATCGCCGCGGCAATCGTTTCGAACTTCACGAGCGAGCCGGCCTTCAGAAAATAGAACGGCGTGAGGATCGTGAAGGTGATGGCGCGGAGGCGCTGGGCCAAGGCCCGCTCTTTGATAAAGAAAGTAGCGAGCGTCATGCCGAGCAGATAGGCCGGAAGCACGGCCTCGCTCTTCGCCATGGCAGCGAGGGCGGCCAGCGCAAACAGGACGAGCAGCATGAGCTTGGCCTCGGGCTCGCTCACGCGGCCCCCGAAACTCTTGGTGAACCACGGCATGACCTTGGGCATGACCCACATGGCGAGTGCGGTCGCCGCGCCGAACAGTGCGAGCCAGACATTATAATTGGCAAAGACGACGCCCAGGGCGAGCACGGTGCCGACATCGTTCACGAAGCAGCCGGCCAAGATGATTTTGCCGATTTCGGTTTGGTTGAAACCAGTCTCCACCATGACGGCATAGACCACGGCGACCGATGTCGTCGACAGGGCGATGCCGGCGATCTGCGCCTGCGGCCAATCCCAGCCAAGTCCATAATGGGCGTAGGCGAGCACGCCGAGATAGGGGCCGAAAAACCCGGCCACGCCGATCGAGAGGGTGGATCCCAAATTCTTGCGCACCACCACGGGATCGAGCTCGGTTCCGGCCAGGAACGTGAGCAAGACTGCACCGAGGCTGGCCAAATAGGTGATCCAGTCGGTCGGCGTGAGCCCAAGCAGATTGCCGCCGAGGCTGCCGACCACGATCTCGATCAGCGCAACCGCAATCCCGACGCGGATGGAGATCAGGGCCGAGATCAGCGCCAGTCCGATCCACAGCGCAGACGTCAGCCAGATATCTTCCATGTGTCCTCCTCCAGCCATCGCCGGCGCGCCGGCGGGCCATACGCAAACCTCTGGCGCAGCGCGGACGCGATGCGCAGGGAATTGGTCTTGGCGGGAGTGAAAAACACAACCCGCCTCGCGGCGGGTTACAAAAATCTCCCACCGCTACGAATAGCGGCAGGAGTCATCAGCCCCTGGGGCATTTTTGGGGGACTCCATCCCCGTGAGGGCAAACTAGGTGAGCCGTCGCCCGTGCGTCAAGTGGGGAAGGTGCGCGGCAATTTGCGCCTGGCTGCCTGGGCGGAGCACTCTGGAGCCAGCCATCGTCATCGCGGGGCTTTGGATTTGCCGGACTTTTGCTTGCGCAACTCGGCCCAGCGGTCGAGCCGCGTTTTGATTTCGGCCTCATAGCCGAAAGAGGTGGGCGCATAGAAGCTCTGCCGCTCCATGCCGTCGGGGAAGTAGTTCTGGCCCGAGAAGGCCTCGTCCTCGTTATGGTCGTAGGCATAATCTTTACCGTAGCCCTCCTGCTTCATCAGCTTGGTCGGGGCATTGAGGATGTGCTTGGGCGGAAGCAGCGAGCCCCCCTCCTCCGCTACGCGCGAGGCCACGCCGAACGCCACATAGCCGGCATTCGATTTCGGCGCGCATGCGAGATAGATCGTGGCCTGCGCCAGCGCCAGTTCGCCTTCGGGCGAGCCGAGGAAATCGTATGTGTCCTTCGCCGCGATGGCCTGCACCAGCGCACTGGGATCGGCAAGGCCGATATCCTCGACCGCCATGCGCACCAGGCGCCGGGCGATATAAAGCGGATCCTCGCCCCCGGCGAGCATGCGGGCCAGCCAATAGAGCGAAGCGTCCGGATCCGAGCCACGCACCGATTTATGCAGCGCGCTGATGAGATTGTAATGACCGTCCTGGCTCTTGTCGTAGAGCGGGGCGCGACGCTGCACGAGCTGAATGAGCGCCTCGCGGTCGAGCGGCGTCTTGGCCCCGGATGAGGCGGCAAGAAACACATCCTCGGCGAGAGTGATCGCCCCGCGCCCGTCGCCGTCAGCCATGGTGAGGAGCGCGTCCCGCGCATCCGAGGTCAGCGGCAGCTTGCGCCCTTCATGGGCCTCGGCGCGCTGAAGCAGGGCCTCGAGCGCCGTTTCGTCGAGGCGCCTGAAGGTGAGCACGCTCGCCCGCGACAATAGCGCCGAGTTGAGCTCAAACGAGGGATTCTCCGTGGTGGCGCCCACCAAAATGATCGTGCCGTCCTCCATATGCGGCAGGAAGGCATCCTGCTGCGAGCGGTTGAAGCGGTGGATCTCGTCGACGAACAGAAGCGTGCCGCGTCCCTCCTCGCGGCGCGCTTTGGCCGCGTCGAACACTTTGCGCAAGTCGGAGACGCCGGAATGGATCGCCGAGAGCTGCTCGAAATGGAGATCGGTGACCTCGGCGAGAAGCCGTGCCACGGTGGTCTTGCCCGTGCCCGGCGGTCCCCAGAAGATCACCGAAGAAAGCCGCCCGGCCTTGACCATGCGATTAAGGATGCCCTGCTCGCCCAGGAGATGATCCTGACCGATCACCTCGGCCAGGGAGCCCGGCCGCAAGCGGTCGGCCAACGGACGCGGCGCGCTCATCGCGAGCCCGGCAGCCTCGAACAGCGTGGCGGCAGCTTTCTTCATGGCTTAGCCCTGAATGGCGAGATTGAACACTTTCCCCCCGCGCTCGACCGACAGCCGCCAGCCGCCGCCGGCAAGGTCGAGGACGGTCACAAGCTGAGCCACCGATTTCACCTTCTCGTTGTTGACGGCCACGACGATGTCGCCCCGCTTGACGCCGAGCCGAGCCGCCGGCGTCTTGCCCATGACCTCGAGCACGACGACGCCCTCTCGCGTGTCGTCATCCACACCGACCTCCTGGGCGACCGCAGGCGAAAGGTTGGCGACCTTGCAGCCGGTCAGAGGATGGCGGCCGAGGAGGTCGCGCACGTCGCGCGGCGGGTCCTCTACCGGCGCGACCAGCGTGATCGTGGTCTTGACCCTCTGCCCCTTGCGCAAGACGCCGAGCGCCGCCGCGCCGCCGATACCCTTCGTGACGAAGCGGTACTGGAAGCCTTGCGGGTCCTGCACCGGCTTGTCGTCCACGCTCACCACGATATCGCCTGCCTGCAAGCCCGCTTTGGCCGCCGGACCTTTGGCGTGAACCTTAGCGACCAGCGCGCCCGATGGGGTGTCGAGGCCGAGCGACTCGGCGATGTCCGGCGTGACCGGTTGCAGCGAGGCGCCGAGCCAGGGCCGTTGCACCTTGCCGCCCTTCAACGCCGACTGAACCACGAGCCGTACCATGTTGGAAGGAATCGCAAATCCGATGCCGTGCGAGCCGCCGCTCTTGGAGAAGATGGCGGTATTGATGCCGGCCAGTCGTCCGTCCATATCGACCAGAGCGCCGCCTGAATTGCCGGGATTGATCGCCGCATCGGTCTGGATGAAGAACTGATAGTCGGAGATGCCCACTTGGGTGCGGGCCAGCGCCGAGACGATGCCGCTCGTCACCGTTTGCCCCACCCCGAACGGATCGCCGATGGCCAGCACGAGATCGCCGACCTCCAGGCTGTCGGAATCGCTGAACTCGATCGAGGGGAATTGCACGCCCTCGGCATCGAGGCGGAGCACGGCAAGGTCGGTCTGCTCGTCCTTGAGGACGAGCTTGGCCGGAAACTCCCGCCCGTCGGCGAGCGCCACGGTGATCTCGGCCTCGCCGCTGCCTTGGATGACATGGTTGTTGGTGACCACGACCCCCTCGCTGCCGACCAGGACGCCCGAGCCGAGCGAGTTCTGGATGCGCTCGCGCGGAATATTGAACCGCTCGCCGAACAGCCGTCCGAAGAACGGGTCGTCGAAGAAGGGCGAAACCATCTGCTCGACCCTGTGGCGCACATAGACGTTGACCACCGCGGGCGCGGCCCGCTTCACCACCGGGGCGAAGGATTGCTTCATCGCGGCCGCGCTCTCGGGCACCGCGCGCTGAGCCTCAACCGACGCGCCGGAAGCAAGCAGAGCCACGGCGGCAAGCATGGCCGCCATGCCATAGTTACCCGGTGATTTTGCCAAGACTCGCATTGCTCGCTCGGATTTTGTGGGGTTCTCTCGGTTCTCCTATATCCCATGCCCACTCAAGTATGAAACTGGCCCTGTATGCGACCGATTCAACCCCCTCGGGGGCTTGCTCACCCTTGTCTTTCCAATAAGATGCGCCCGCGCGCGTCCAGCGAAAGCCAACAAACCACTTGTGGAGAGAAACGCATGCGTATGATGAAACTGGCCTTGGCCACGGGTTTTGCCCTCCTGATCGGCAGCGGCTCGGCCTACGCGATTACCGTCAAGAAGCGGATCGAGGCGCCCGGCCTTCCCGCCGAAGTTTGGGCGGTTGCCGGAGAAACCTTCTGCACGATCAAGGAGTGGCATCCTGCGGTCGCCGAGTGCGCGGAGACCAAGGACGGCGATGTCGTCTTCCGCACTCTGACGCTGAACGACGGCGCCAAGATCAAGGAGAAGCTGACCGGTACCGAGGATCTCTCCTACAGCTACGAGATCGTCGAGAGCCCCCTGCCCGTCAAAAACTACTCCTCGAAGCTGTGGGTTGAAGAGGATGATGAGCCGGACCGCAGTGTGATCTACTGGCAGTCCGAGTTCGACCCAGCGGACGGCACCAGCGAGGAGGATGCCAAGAAGATCATTACCGGCATTCTCGGTGACGGCGTGAAGGGCATCAAGAAAAACGCGATCGCCGCTTGGGATGCCAAGCATCCCGAGGAAGCTGGAGCCGGAGGCGCGGGCGGCGGTGGAGGCGGAGGCGACGACGATTAAGACATCAAAGGCGCGCCGCTTCGAGTGGCGCGCCCTTTCCGCTTGCTCCGTCATACCGGCGTAAGCCGGCATCCAGAGCCTAATCTTCGACAAAAACTGGATTCCGGCTTTCGCCGGAATGACGCGTTCCTAAGCGGCGGCCTTGTCGCGCTCGGCGCCCTCATTCTGAGGCGGTCCGGAATCGAGGCCCTTAGCGTCCGTATCGCGATCGACCAGCTCGATCACCGCCATGGGCGCCGAGTCGCCGTAGCGGAAGCCAGCCTTCATCACCCGCGTATAGCCGCCAGGGCGGGCGGCATAGCGGGGGCCGAGCGTGTCGAACAGCTTGGCTACCATGGCCTCGTCCCTGATGCGGGAAAAGGCAAGCCGGCGCGCATGCAGATCGCCCTTCTTGGCCAGCGTGATCAGCCGGTCGGCGACGCGCCGCAGCTCCTTCGCCTTGGGCAAGGTGGTCACGATCTGCTCGTGCTTGATCAGCGCCGTCGCCAGACTGGCAAACAACGCACTCCGATGCGTGGCGGTGCGATTGAGCTTACGGAATGCATTGCGATGGCGCATGTGTCCCCTCCGGGCGGCTTTCAGTGATCAGAGGCGCTGACCTCTGAGCCCCAGGCTAGTAGTGATCTTCGAAGCGCTTGGCCAGCTCCTCGATATTCTCGGGCGGCCAGTCCGGCACTTCCATGCCGAGATGGAGCCCCATCGAGGCGAGCACTTCCTTGATCTCGTTCAGCGACTTGCGGCCGAAATTCGGGGTCCTGAGCATCTCGGCCTCGGTCTTCTGGATGAGGTCGCCGATATAGACGATGTTGTCGTTCTTGAGACAGTTGGCCGAGCGGACCGACAGCTCGAGCTCGTCGACCTTCTTGAGCAGCGCGGCATTGAACACGAGCTCAGGTTGCCGCTCGAACGCAGTCTCCTTCTTCGGCTCCTCGAAATTGACGAACACCGAGAGCTGGTCCTGCACGATGCGCGCGGCAAGCGCCACCGTGTCGTCGGGCCTGACCGAGCCGTCGGTCTCGATCTCCATGGTGAGCTTGTCGTAGTCGAGGATCTGGCCCTCGCGGGTGTTCTCCACGCGATAGGACACCTTGCGAACCGGGCTGTAGAGCGAATCGACGGGGATGAAGCCGATCGGCGCGTCGTCGGGACGGTTGCGCTCGGCCGGCACATAGCCCTTGCCCGTAGAGGTGGTGAACTCCATGCGGATCGAGCCGCCCTGGTCGAGGGTACAGATGACGTGGTCGGGGTTCAGGATTTCGATATCGGCTCCACCCTCGATATCGCCGGCGCGGGCCACGCCCGGACCTTCCTTCTTCAGCACCATGCGCTTGATGCCTTCGGCGTGCTGCCGGAGCGCGATTTCCTTGATGTTGAGGACGATGTCAGTGACGTCCTCCCGCACGCCTGGGATGGAGGAGAATTCGTGCAGCACGCCGTCGATATGCACGGAGGTGATCGCCGCACCTTGCAGCGACGACAACAGCACGCGGCGAAGCGCATTGCCGAGCGTGAGCCCAAAGCCGCGCTCAAGCGGCTCGGCTACGACCGTGGCGAAGCGCGACGGATCGCGGCCAGGAACGACATTGAGCTTGGTGGGCTTGATGAGATCTTGCCAGTTCTTCTGCAGCACCTGGTTAGCCCTTTCTTGGTCCATGAGCGGGGCGGCGGGCCCCAGCTTCCGAGAATCCTCGTGCAACATGTGCGGGTGAACCTTGCCTTTCTTCTAGACGCGACGGCGCTTGCGCGGCCGGCAGCCGTTGTGGGGGATCGGCGTCACGTCGCGGATCGAGATGATGTTGAAGCCGGCGGCCTGGAGCGCCCTGAGCGCGGACTCGCGCCCCGATCCCGGTCCCCTCACCTCGATCTCGAGATTCTTCATGCCATGCTCCATCGCCTTCTTACCGGCATCCTCGGCAGCCACCTGCGCGGCGTAGGGGGTGGATTTGCGCGACCCCTTGAAGCCCATGGCGCCGGACGACGACCAGGAAATGGCGTTGCCTTGCGCATCGGTGATGGTGATCATCGTGTTGTTGAAGCTTGCATGCACGTGGGCGACGCCCGAGGTGATGTTCTTCTTCTCGCGGCGACGAACCCGCGCCTTGTCCTTGGCCATGCTCTAATCCCGCATTTACGAATTGACGCCGGCTGCGAGCCGAAGCTCGGCCGCGCTTCCAGTTACCTACTTCTTCTTGCCGGCGATCGGTTTGGCCGGGCCTTTCCGCGTGCGCGCATTGGTATGGGTCCTCTGACCGCGCACCGGCAATCCGCGGCGATGGCGTAGGCCGCGATAGCAGCCGAGGTCCATCAACCGCTTGATATTCATGGCAACGTCGCGCCGGAGATCGCCTTCGACGACATAGTCGTGGTCGATAACCTCGCGGATTTGCATGATCTCCGATTCGGTCAACTGGCTGACCCGCCGCTCCGGCGGGATAGCGACCTTGGCGCAGATATGCCTGGCGAAGGTATCGCCGATGCCATGAATGTAAGTGAGGGCCACCTCGACCCGTTTATTGGTCGGGATGTTCACGCCTGCAATTCGGGCCACGTAGTCGTCTCCTCGCGCACGGCTAACGTGCTGAAATTAAAGCCGGATTACCCAATCGGAACACAATAAGACCGACCGCGGACAGGCAGTACCCCCGGGACCGGTCAGTCCATCTTTCAATGGTGCCGGGCTTATGTAGCGATTCCGCTTGACAAGGTCAACCGGGCGTCTTTGCCCTGTTTTTTGCCCCCCTAGCCCCTTCCCCGTCGAGAGCCAGGGCGATCTCCTTCGAAACCGTCGCAATGTCGGCCATGCCGTCGACCGCTCTCACCTTCCCTTGCCGCGTGTAATAGTCGATCAGGGGCTCGGTCTGGGCATGGTAGGCCTGGAGCCGAGCGCGCACCACTTCCTCGTTGTCATCCCGGCGGCGCACGAACCCAGAACTGCCGCAGCGGTCGCAGACGCCCTTAACCTTCGGCAGCTTGTAGATGTCGTGGTAGCCCTCGCCACAAAAGGCGCAAGCGAAGCGGCCGGCAATACGCTCGACGAGCGCGTCATCATCGACCTCCATCACGATCACCCGATCGAGTTTCTTGCCCCGCTCCTTGAGCAGCCGGTCGAGCGCTTCGGCCTGCGCGATGGTGCGGGGGAAACCGTCGAGGATATAGCCCTCGCCGCTCCCGCCCTCGTCCTTGTCCATGCGCTCGGCGATGAGCCCGATCACGAGGTCGTCGGGGACGAGTTGGCCGCGCTCCATGATGTCTCCCGCCTTGCGCCCAAGCTCGGTGCCGGCGGCGACGGCCGCTCTAAGCATGTCGCCCGTAGAGAGCTTGACCAGCGAACGGGAGTCTTCCAACAGCTTGGCCTGAGTTCCCTTGCCCGCGCCGGGAGGGCCGAGCAGGACCAGGTTCATCTCCGCCTCGCTCCTCTGAGCCGCGCCTTCTTGATCAGGCCCTCATATTGATGGGCGAGCAGATGGCTCTGGATCTGCGCGACCGTATCCATGGTCACGCTCACCACGATGAGCAGCGAGGTGCCGCCGAAATAGAACGGCACGCCTGCATAGGAGATGAGAATTTCAGGCAGTACGCAGACCGCGGCGAGATAGATCGCCCCCACCACGGTGATCCGGGTGAGCACATAGTCGATATATTCGGCGGTGCGCTCGCCGGGCCTGATGCCGGGGAGAAAGCCGCCATACTTCTTCAGGTTTTCCGCCGTGTCCTTTGGATTGAAGACGACCGCCGTGTAGAAGAAGGCGAAGAAGACGATCAGCGCGATATAGATGATGACGTGAAGCGGCTGGCCCCGCCCGAGCATGGCGGTGATGGTGTTGAGCCATTCCGGTCCCTGCCCCGCGGAGAAATTCGCCACAGTGATCGGCAAGAGCAGAAGCGAGGACGCGAAAATGGGCGGGATCACGCCGGCGCTGTTCAGCTTGAGCGGCAGGTGCGAAGCGTCGCCCTGGAACATGCGGTTGCCGACCTGACGTTTTGGATACTGCACCAAGAGCCGCCGCTGCGCCCTCTCCATGAAGACTATGATGCCGATCACGACCACCGCCATGACCAGCAGCGCGACGATGAGCGCCGTCGACAAGGCGCCCTGCCGGCCGAGCTCCAGCGTGCCCACCAACGCAGAGGGCAACTCGGCGACGATGCCGGCGAAGATGATGAGCGAGATGCCGTTGCCGACGCCGCGCGCCGTGATCTGCTCGCCGAGCCACATCAGGAACACGGTGCCGCCGACGAGCGTGATGACGGTGGTGATGCGGAAGAACCAGCCCGGATCGACCACCACATTGCCGGCGCCTTCGAGCCCGACGGCGATGCCATAGCCCTGCAGCGCGGCAAGGAACACCGTGCCGTAGCGGGTGTATTGGTTGATCTGCCGCCTGCCCTGCTCGCCTTCCTTCTTGAGTTGCTCGAGATGCGGCGAGACGGTGGTGAGCAGCTGAATGATGATCGACGCCGAGATATACGGCATGATGTTGAGGGCAAAGATCGCCATGCGCCCGATGGCGCCCCCCGAGAGCATGTTGAACATGCCGAGGATGCCCGACTGCTGCTGCCGGAACACGTCGGCGAGCGCTTCGGGATTGATGCCGGGGATCGGGATGTAGGTGCCGAGCCGATAGATCAGGAGCGCGCCGAGCGTGAACCAGATGCGCTTCTTCAGCTCATCGGCCTTGGCGAAGGCTGCGAAGTTGAGGTTGGAGACGAGCTGTTCTGCGGCGGAGACCATGAAGCGCTCTCTTCTCTCAGCGAGGATCGTCAGGCGGCACTGAGCCGCCGCGACGTTACTCGGACTTGTCCTTCTTGGCCGGCTTGTCCTTCGACTCTGCCTTCGCCTTCTTGGGCGCCTCGGCTCCCGCCTCGGGCTTTGCCTTGGCGGCGGCTTTCGGCGCCTCGCCTTGGGCCTCAGGCGACCCGCCCTCGGCCTCTTGCGCCTCGGCCTTTGCCTTCTTCTTGCCGCCCTTAGGCGCCGCTTTGGCGGCACGTTTCGCGGCCGTCTTATCGGCTTTGATCTTGTCGGCGGCGGGGGCTTCCCGGCCGGTGATGGATTTCAATGTGACCGTGCCGCCTTTGGCCTCAACGGCCTTGATCGCGCCGGCAGAGGCGCCGGTGACCTCGAAGGCGAGCTTCCCCTTGATCTCGCCCTGGCCAAGCAGACGCACGCCGTCCTTGGCGCGCCGGATCAAACCCGCTTCCTTCAGCGCGTCGATGGTGATCGGCTTCTTGCCATCGAGGCGGCCGGAATCGACGGCCTCTTGAATGCGGCCGAGATTGAGCTCGTTGTATTTCTTGGCGAAGATGTTGCTGAAGCCGCGCTTGGGCAGCCGCCGGTGGAGCGGCATCTGCCCGCCTTCGAAGCCTTTGATGGCCACGCCGGAGCGAGCCTTCTGACCCTTGACGCCGCGCCCGGAGGTCTTGCCGAGGCCCGAACCGGGGCCGCGGCCAAGCCGCTTCTTGGCCTTCGTGGCGCCTGGCCGATCGCTCAACTCATTCAGTCGCATGACGTTTCTTCCTTAGGCCTTGGACTCTTCATCGACGATACGCACGAGATGGCTGATCTTGGCCACCATGCCGCGCACTTGCGGGCTGTCGATGAGCGTCCGCCGCTTGTGCATCTTGTTGAGGCCGAGCCCGATCAAGGTCGCGCGCTGGATGGCGGGGCGCCTGATCGGGCTCCCGATCTGCTCCACCACGATCGTCTTCTTCTTGCCTGTGTCGGCCATCTCTTGAACCTTGCTCTCGCGCCTTAGACTTCGGCCTGTCCGGCGCTATCGCCCGCCCCGTCTCTCCGGCGCGACACGATTTCGCTCACCTTCTTGCCGCGGCGTGCCGCCACGCCGCGCGGGCTATCCTCGTGACGCAATGCGTCAAAAGTGGCGCGCACCATGTTGTAAGGATTCGAACTTCCCAGCGACTTGGCGACCACGTCCTGAATGCCGAGGGTCTCGAACACGGCGCGCATCGGGCCGCCGGCGATGATGCCGGTGCCGGGAGGCGCCGCCCGGAGCACGACCCGGCCGGCACCGTGATGGCCGGTCACGTCGTGATGCAAGGTGCGGCCCTCGCGCAACGGAACCTTGACCAGGTTGCGCTTGGCCGCCTCGGTCGCCTTGCGGATGGCTTCCGGCACCTCGCGCGCCTTGCCATGGCCGAAGCCGACCCGGCCCTTCTGATCGCCGACCACCACGAGCGCGGCGAAGCCGAAGCGTCTGCCGCCCTTGACCACCTTGGCCACGCGATTGATGTGCACGAGCTTGTCGACGAACTCGCTGTCGCGCTCGCGATCATCGCGTCCTTGCTGGCCTCGTCCTTGTTGGCCTCTTGCCACGTCGATTCCTTTCCAGAAGTCCTAGAAGTTCAGCCCGGCCTCGCGGGCAGCCTCTGCGAGCGCCTTGACGCGCCCATGAAAGAGGTAGCCGCCGCGGTCGAACACGACGTCTTTGACGCCCGCTTTCAGCGCCCTCTCGGCGACGAGCTTGCCCACGGCCTGGGCCGCCGCCAGGTCGCTGCCCTTGGGCAGAGCGCCCTTAAGGTCCTTGTCGAGGGTCGAAGCGGCCGCCACGGTCTTGCCCGCCTGGTCGTCGATCACCTGGGCGTAGATATGCTTGGAGGAGCGGAACACCGACAGGCGCGCACGCCCGTTCGCCGCACGCCGCAGCGTGTGGCGCACCCGGTTAGACCGCCGCATAAAGCTCTCTTTCAACGCGCCCATCGTGATCGTCCTGCTACTTCTTCTTGCCTTCTTTGCGGAGGATGAACTCGCCCGCATATCTGATGCCCTTGCCCTTATAGGGCTCCGGCGGCCTGAACCGCCTGATCTCGGCTGCGACCTGACCCACCTTCTGCTTATCGATGCCGGTCACCACGATCTCGGTCGGCTTCGGGCATACGACCTGGATGCCTTGCGGGATGGGAAAGATGATGTCGTGGCTGTAGCCAAGCTGCAGCTGCACGTTGTGACCCTGCACCGACGCCCGGTAGCCCACGCCGGTCATCTCGAGCTTCTTGGTGAAGCCTTCCGTCACGCCGGCGATGAGGTTGGCGACCATCGTCCGCGACATGCCCCACATGGCACGCGCCCTTTGCGTGTCCTCGCGCATCGAGATCTCGATCTCGCCGTTGTCGAGGTTCGCAATGACGTCGTCGACGAGCACGTGCTGGAGCTCGCCCTTGGGGCCCTTCACCTTGACCTCCTGGCCGTTCACCGCGGCGGTCACGCCGCCCGGAATTGCCACGGGTTTTTTGCCGATACGCGACATGGGTCAACCTTCGTCCGAACTGGCTCCGTTAGAATATGCTGCACAGAATCTCGCCGCCGACATTCTCGGTCCGCGCGCGGGAATCCGACATGACGCCTTTCGGCGTCGAGAGTATGGCAACGCCGAGGCCGTTGGCGACCGTCGGCAGATCCTTGACCGAGGAATACACGCGCCGGCCCGGCGTCGACACCCGCTTGATGTCCTTGATCACCGGCTCGCCGTCGAAATATTTCAGCTCGATCTCGAACTCGGATTTGCCGCCGGCGTAGTCGACCCGCGCGTAGCCGCGGATATAGCCCTCCTCGGCCAGCACATCGAGCACGTGCTCTCTGAGCTTCGAGGCAGGCGTCGTCACTTTGGCCTTGTACCGCATCTGCGCGTTACGGATGCGGGCCAGCATATCGCCTAGGGGATCGTTAATGCTCATCAATCGTCCTTACCAGCTCGACTTGACCATGCCGGGGATCAGCCCCTGGCTTCCGAGATCGCGCAGCGCGATGCGCGACATGCGGAGCTTGCGGTAATAGCCGCGGGGGCGCCCCGTGAGATCGCAACGGTTGCGGACGCGCGTCGGCGAGGAGTTGCGCGGCAGCTCGGCCAGCTTGAGCCTGGCGGCAAACCGCTCCTCGGCCGGCAGCGACCGGTCGGCGGCGATGGCTTTGAGCCGCGTCCGCCGCGTCTGGTATTTCTTGGCGAGGCGCTTCCGCTTGTTGTTGCGCTCGATCATGCTCGTCTTTGCCATTCACGTCCTCCTGTCGCGCCAGATGCGGCTCGCTCTAGCTGCGAAACGGAAAATTCAAACCCGCGAGCAACGCGCGCGCCTCGTCGTCGGTCGGCGCCGTCGTGCACACGATGATGTCCATGCCGAGCACATCCTCGACCTTGTCGTAATCAATCTCGGGGAAGACGATGTGCTCCTTCAGCCCGAGCGAGTAATTGCCCCGGCCATCGAAACTTTTCGGGTTGAGCCCGCGGAAGTCGCGGACCCGCGGCAAGGCGATGTTCACCAGCCGGTCGATGAACTCGTACATGCGGTTCTTGCGCAAGGTGACCTTGGCGCCGATGGGCATGCCCTCGCGCAGCTTGAAGGTGGCGATCGACTTCCGCGCCTTCGTGATCACGGGCTTTTGCCCCGCGATCAGACCAAGATCGGCGGCGGCGGCGGTGACTTTCTTGGAATCGTTGATGCCTTCGCCGACGCCCATGTTCAGCACCACCTTGTCGAGCCGTGGCACCTGCATCGTGTTGGCGTAGCCGAACTCCTTGACCAGCGCGTCCCTGAGCACGTCGTTATAGTGCTGCTTGAGACGGGGGATATAGGTCCTCTCAGCCATCGATGACTTCTCCCGAGCGCCTGGCAAAGCGGACCTTGCGCCCGTCCTTCAGAAATTTGTACCCGACGCGCGTCGGAGCCCCGTCCTTAGGGTCCTCGAGCGCGAGATTGGAAATGTGGATCGCGGCCTCCTTGGAGATGATGCCGCCATCCTGCGCGGCGGTCTGCCGCTGATGCCGCCGCACCATGGCCACGCCCTTGACGATGGCGCGGTTCTCCTCAGGCATCACCTTGAGCACCTCGCCTTTCTTGCCCTTATCCTTGCCGGTGATGACCACGACGTGGTCGCCCTTCTTGATCTTGAGCTTCGGCATCTAGAGCACCTCCGGCGCGAGCGACACGATCTTCATGTGCTTCTTGGCTCTGAGCTCGCGGGTCACCGGGCCGAAAATGCGGGTGCCGATCGGCTCGCCTTGCGGATTGACCAAGACCGCCGCATTGCGATCGAAACGGATGATCGAGCCGTCGGGCCGGCGCACGCCCTTGGCGGTGCGCACCACCACGGCCTTCATCACCTGGCCCTTCTTCACGCGGCCGCGCGGGATCGCCTCCTTGACCGACACTACGATGGTGTCGCCGATCGAGGCATATTTCCGCTTCGAACCGCCGAGCACCTTGATGCATTGGACGCGGCGAGCGCCGGAATTATCGGCGACGTCGAGATTGGTCTGCATTTGGATCATGGCATCGCGCCCTTAACTCTCAACCCGCCGTCAACTCGCCGCCCGCTCGCGCGGCAGCACCGTCCACCGTTTCTGCTTGGAGATCGGGGGGCATTCCTCGATCCACACCATCTCGCCAACCTTGAACTCGTTCTTCTCGTCATGGGCCTGATAGTTCTTGCTGCGCCGCACGGTCTTCTGCAGCAAAGGATGGGTAAAGCGCCGCTCGACGCGGACCACCACGGTCTTCTCGTTCTTGTCGCTCACCACGACCCCTTGCAGAACTCGTTTCGGCATCGTTTCGTCCTAACCCTTTGCCTTCGCCTTGGCTCTGGCCTTGGCCGCCTTCGGCGTTGTCTTCGTCGTCTTCGGCTTGGCAGCCGGCTTGGCCTTCGTCTTGGCCTTCGTCTTGGCCACGGACTTCGCCTTCGGCTCTGCTGGAGCCTTGATCTTCACCGCGCCCACGGGCTGCGGCTGCTGCCGCGCAATCGTCTTGATACGCGCGACGTCGCGTCTGATCTGTCTCACCCGGGCCGTGTTCTCGAGTTGGCCTGACGCCGCCTGGAAGCGCAGATTAAACTGCTCCTTCTTCAGCTTGACCAGCTCGTCGTCGAGTTGATCTGGAGTCAGGCTGCGGACTTGATGGGCCTTCATGACTTGCCCTCGATGCGTGCGACCACGCGCGTCTTGATGGGGAGCTTGGCCGCGGCAAGCCTCAGCGATTCGCGCGCCACCGACTCGGTTACGCCGTCGATCTCGAACATGATGCGCCCGGGCTTCACCCGTGCCACCCACAATTCCGGCGTGCCCTTGCCCTTGCCCATGCGCACCTCGGTCGGCTTCTTCGACACCGGCACGTCGGGGAAGAGCCTGATCCATACTCTCCCGGAGCGCTTCATCTGCCGCGTCATGGCGCGGCGCGCGGCCTCGATCTGCCGCGCCGTGATGCGGGCAGGTTCCTGGGCCTTCAGCCCGAAGGTGCCAAAATTGAGCGTGACCGCGCTCGAGGCGGCGCCCTTGATGCGCCCCTTATGAGCCTTGCGGTACTTCGTACGCTTCGGTTGCAGCATGACTTAAGCCTTGTCTCTCACTCTTAACCTTGCGCCGGAGCGGGTTCGCGGCGCCCGGTGGAGCGCCCGCCTTCCTGCGCCTCGAGCGCCCTGGTCTCCTGGGCCATGGGATCGTGCTCCATGATCTCGCCCTTGAAGATCCACACCTTCACGCCGATGATCCCATAGGCGGTGCGGCCAAGTGCCGTGCCGTAATCGATATTGGCGCGCAGCGTGTGCAACGGCACCCGCCCCTCGCGATACCATTCCATGCGGGCGATCTCGGCCCCGCCGAGCCGGCCGCCGCAATTGATGCGGATGCCGAGCGCGCCCATGCGCATCGCCGACTGCACGGCGCGCTTCATGGCGCGGCGGAAGGCCACCCGGCGCTCGAGCTGCTGCGCGATGCCCTCGGCTACCAGCGTGGCGTCGACTTCGGGCTTGCGCACTTCGAGGATGTTGAGATGCACCTCAGAGTCCGTCATGCTCGCGAGCTCGCGCCTCAGCTTCTCGATATCGGCGCCCTTCTTGCCGATGAGAATGCCCGGCCGCGCGGTATGCACCGTCACGCGGCATTTCTTGTGCGGGCGCTCGATGACCACCTTGGAGATCCCGGCCTGCTTGCGCGAGGTAAGAATGTGCTCGCGCATCTTCAAGTCTTCGTGGAGCAGGCGCGCATATTCGCCGCGTGAGGCGAACCAGCGCGAATCCCAAGTGCGGTTGACGCCGAGCCTAAGCCCGATCGGATTGACCTTCTGTCCCATTAAGCGGGCTCCTCGACTTGGCGCAGGATGACGGTGATCTGCGCGAACGGCTTCTCGATACGGCCGGCGCGGCCACGGGCGCGGGCACGGACCCGCTTCAATACCAGGTTCTTGCCGACATAGGCCTCGGCCACGACCAGCGCGTCGACGTCGAGGGCATGATTGTTCTCGGCATTGGCGATGGCCGATTCGAGCGTCTTCTTCACGTCCTTGGCGACACGCTTGCGCGAGAAGGTGAGATCGGCGAGCGCGCGATCGACCTTCTTGCCCCGGATCAGCTGGGCAAGCAGGTTGAGCTTTTGCGGGCTCACGCGCACGAGCCGCGTGACGGCCCTCGCCTCGTTCTCTTTCAACGTCCGTTCACGCTGCGGCTTGCCCATTACGGTGCCTTCACTCTCTTCGCCTTGCGGTCCGCGGCGTGGCCGTAGAAGGTCCGCGTCGGCGCAAACTCTCCGAACTTGTGGCCGATCATGTCCTCGGTGACGAGCACCGGGATGTGCTTCTGGCCGTTATGCACTCCGAAGGTGAGCCCGACGAATTGCGGCAGGATGGTCGAGCGGCGCGACCAGATCTTGATCACGGCGTTTGACGCGCTGCCGCGCGCCTTCTCGGCCTTCTTGAGCATGTAGCCGTCGACGAACGGGCCTTTCCAGATCGAGCGTCCCACGTGAACTATCCCTTCTTCTTCTGGTGACGGCTGCGCAGGATGAACTTGTCGCTTGCCTTGTTGGAGCGCGTTTTCTTGCCCTTGGTCGACTTGCCCCACGGCGTCACCGGGTGCCGGCCGCCCGAGGTGCGGCCCTCGCCGCCGCCATGCGGATGATCGATCGGGTTCATCGCCACGCCGCGCACGACGGGCTTCCGCCCCTTCCAGCGCATGCGTCCGGCCTTGCCGAAATTGATATTGGAATTGTCGGGATTGGAGACGGCCCCAACGGTCGCCATGCACTCGGCCGGCACCATGCGCGTTTCGCCGGAATTCAGTCTCAAAATCGCGTAGCCCGCATCGCGGCCGACCAGCTGCACATAGGTCCCTGCCGCGCGGGCGATCTGGCCGCCTTTGCCCTGCTTCATCTCGACATTGTGGACGATGGTGCCGATCGGCATGTTGGCCAGCGGCATGGCGTTGCCGGGCTTCACGTCGGCCTTCGTATCGGAAATGACGGTGTCGCCGGGCGCGAGCCGCTGCGGCGCCAGGATGTAAGCGAGCTCGCCATCCTCATATTTGATGAGCGCGATGAAGGCGGTGCGGTTGGGATCGTATTCGAGCCGCTCGACCGTCGCCGGCACGCCGAGCTTGCCGCGCTTGAAGTCCACCTTGCGATAGGTGCGCTTGTGCCCGCCGCCCCGATGCCACATCGACACGCGGCCGAGATTGTTGCGGCCGCCGGACTTGGACAGTCCCTCGGTGAGCGCCTTGACCGGCTTGCCCTTCCACAGATGGCTGCGGTCGACGAGCACGAGCTGCCGCTGGCTCGGTGTCGTGGGGTTGAAGGTCTTGAGTGCCATGGCCTCGTCAGATCCTCGTCGTCACGTCGATCTTGTCGCCTTCGGCGAGCTTGACGATCGCTTTCTTCACGTCCTGCTGCCGGCCCTTGATGCCCTTGAAGTGCTTGGTCTTGCCCTTGCGGGTGAGCGTGTTGACGGACAGCACCGTGACCCCAAACAGCTTCTCGATGGCTGCCTTGATCTCGGGCTTGGTCGCGTCGCGGCGCACCTTGAACACGACCTGATTGGCCTCAGAGGCCGCGCTCGCCTTCTCGGTGATCACCGGGGCCAAGATCACGTCATATGCGGCGGTTGCGCTCATTTAAACCGCGCCTCCAACGCCTCGATCGCCGCCTTGGTCAGGACGAGCTTCTCGTGCCGCAGGATGTCGTAGACGTTGATGCCCTGCACGGGGAGGACGTCCACGTGAGGCAGATTGCGCGCGGCCCGCGCGAAGGCCTCTTGCACCGTAGCGCCGTCGATAATCAGCACCGAGCCGAAGCCGAGCTTGGCGAAGCGCGATTTGAGCTCCTTGGTCTTGGCCTCTTTCAGCTCGCATTTGTCGATCACGATCAGCGTCTCGGACTTGGCCTTGGCCGACAGCGCATGCTTAAGCGCAAGCGCCCTCACCTTCTTCGGCAGGTCGATGGCGAAGCTGCGCGGCTTCGGCCCAAACGCCTTGCCGCCACCCCTGAAGATCGGCGCCTTCTTGCTGCCGTGGCGCGCGCGGCCAGTGCCCTTCTGCCGGTACATCTTGGCGGTCGTCGCGTTGATCTCCGAGCGATCCTTGACGTGAGCCGTGCCGCCCCGCCGCTTGGCGAGCTGGTAGCGCACCATGCGCTGCAAGATGTCGGGACGGGGCTCGAGCCCGAACACGTGGTCGGAAAGCTCGACCGTGCCCGCCTTCTTGGCGTCGAGAGTGGTTATGTCAGCCTTCATCACTCTTGGCTCCCACCCTCTGCCGGCTCAGACTCGGTGCTTGCCGCCTGCTCGGGCTTGGCGTTCTTTGCTTGCTTCGGCTGATCGCCCGCCACCTTGCGGAAGGCGCCGGGCTTCGGCGCGGTCTCAGGCAACGTGCGTTTGACCGCGTCGCGCAGCAGCACCCAGCCGCCCTTGGCCCCAGGCACCGCGCCGCGGATCATGATCAGCCCGCGCTCGGGATCAGTCTTCACCACGCGCAAATTCTGGGTGGTGACGTTCACGTCGCCCATATGGCCGGCCATCTTCTTGCCTTTGAACACCTTGCCGGGGTCCTGGCGCTGGCCGGTCGAACCGTGGCTGCGATGGCTGACCGAGACGCCGTGGCTCGCGCGCAAGCCGTGGAAGCCGTGGCGCTTCATGGCGCCGGCAAAACCCTTGCCGATGGACGTGCCGGAGACGTCGACATACTGCCCTTCGACGAAATGGTCGGCGGTGATCTCGGCGCCCACCTCGATCAGATTGTCAGGGCTCACGCGGAACTCGGCGAGCTTCCGCTTGGGCTCGACATTGGCCACGGCGAAATGCCCCCGCGCGGCGCGGGTGAGGCGCTTCACCTTGGACCGTCCGGCGCCGAGCTGGAGCGCGGTGTAGCCATTCTTCTCCGAGGTGCGGTGGCCGACGACTTGGCAATGCTCGAGCCGCAGCACCGTCACCGGGATGTGCTCCCCGGCATCGGTGAAGATCCTGGTCATGCCGACCTTTTGCGCGATGACACCTGATCGCATTGGTCTTTTAATCCTTGCCTCGTCCCGCGCGCTCTAGAGCTTGATCTCGACGTCCACGCCGGCCGCCAGGTCGAGCTTCATCAGCGCATCGACCGTCTGCGGCGTCGGATCGACGATGTCGAGCAGCCGCTTATGAGTGCGCATCTCGAACTGCTCGCGGCTCTTCTTGTCGATATGCGGCGAGCGGTTGACGGTGAACTTCTCGATGCGGGTCGGCAGCGGTATGGGCCCGCGCACCTCCGCGCCCGTGCGTTTCGCCGTGTTGACGATCTCCTTAGTCGACGCATCGAGGATGCGATGGTCGAAGGCTTTGAGCCTGATTCTTATGTTCTGACTTTGCATCTCGATGGCCTCAAATTGAGGAGCGCGCCTGAGGGGCGCGCTCCTGGTTTCCTTACTCGATGATCGACGCCACGACGCCGGCGCCCACGGTGCGGCCGCCTTCGCGAATGGCGAAACGGAGTTTCTCCTCCATGGCGATCGGCACGATCAGCGTCACCTCCATGGCAATGTTGTCGCCCGGCATCACCATCTCGGTTCCTTCCGGCAGCTGCACGACGCCGGTCACGTCGGTGGTGCGGAAGTAGAACTGCGGACGGTAGTTGCCGAAGAACGGGGTGTGACGTCCGCCCTCCTCCTTGGTGAGGATATAGGCCTCGGCCTTGAACTTGGTGTGGGGCTTGACCGAACCCGGCTTGCACAACACCTGGCCGCGCTCGACGCCTTCGCGGTCCACGCCGCGGAGCAGGCAGCCGACATTGTCGCCCGCCTCGCCCTGATCGAGCAGCTTGCGGAACATCTCGACGCCGGTGACCACGGTCTTGCTGGTCGGCTTGATGCCGACGATCTCGACCTCCTCGCCGACCTTGATGATGCCGCGCTCGATGCGGCCGGTGACCACGGTGCCACGGCCGGAGATCGAGAACACGTCCTCGATCGGCATGAGGAACGGCTTGTCCTTCGGACGGTCGGGCTGCGGGATGTACTCGTCGACCGCCTTCATCAGCTCGGTGATCGAGTTCTTGCCGACCGCATCGTCCTTGCCCTCGAGCGCGGCCAGCGCCGAGCCCTTGACGATCGGGATTTCGTCGCCGGGGAACTCGTATTTGGAAAGGAGCTCGCGTACCTCGAGTTCGACCAGGTCGAGCAGCTCCGGATCGTCGACCATGTCGACCTTGTTGAGATAGACGACCAGCGCCGGCACGCCTACCTGGCGAGCCAACAAGATATGCTCGCGGGTCTGCGGCATCGGCCCATCGGCCGCCGACACCACTAGGATGGCGCCGTCCATCTGGGCGGCGCCCGTGATCATGTTCTTCACGTAGTCGGCATGGCCCGGACAGTCGACATGGGCGTAGTGCCGCTTGTCGGTCTCGTATTCCACGTGCGCGGTCGAGATGGTGATGCCGCGCGCCTTCTCTTCCGGCGCCTTGTCGATCTCGTCATAGGCGGTGAACTTCGCACCGCCCTTCTCGGCCAGCACTTTGGTGATTGCGGCCGTCAACGTCGTCTTGCCGTGATCGACATGACCGATGGTCCCGATGTTGCAATGCGGCTTCGTCCGCTGGAATTTTTCCTTAGCCATGTTGGCTCTCCATCCTTCAACACAAAAACAAACTCGTCACGGCAGGCCTTCCGGCCTCCGGACCCGTTAGGCGAATTTCGCCTTGACCTCCTCGGCAACGCCTTGCGGCGCCTGCGCGTAGTGATCGAACTGCATGGTGAACTGCGCGCGGCCCTGGCTCATCGAGCGGAGATTGTTCACGTAGCCGAACATGTTAGCGAGCGGCACCATGGCGCTGATCACCGAGGCGTTGCCGCGCGACTCCTGGCCACGCACCTGACCCCTGCGGCTCGTGAGGTCGCCGATGATGCCGCCGACATAGTCCTCCGGCGTCACCACCTCGACCTTCATGATCGGCTCGAGCAGCTTCGGCCCCGCCTTGAGCGCGCCTTCGCGGAAGGCGGCGCGGCCGGCGATCTCGAACGCCATCACGCTCGAATCGACGTCGTGATAGGCGCCGTCGGTGAGCGTCACCTTGATGTCGAGCATGGGGAAGCCGGCGAGCACGCCTGACTCCACGACGCTCTGGACGCCCTTAGCGACGCCCGGGATGTATTCCTTCGGCACGTTGCCGCCGACCACCTTGTTCTCGAACTCGAAGCCCTTGCCGGCCTCGTTCGGCTCGATCGTCATCTTGACGCGGGCGAACTGGCCCGAACCGCCGGTTTGCTTCTTGTGGGTGTAGTCGACATCGGCCCGCTTGGAGACCGTCTCGCGGAACGCCACTTGGGGCGCGCCGACATTGGCCTCGACTTTGAACTCGCGCCGCATGCGGTCGACGATGATGTCGAGATGCAGCTCGCCCATACCCTTGATGATGGTCTGGCCGGATTCATGGTCGACCGAGACGCGGAACGAGGGATCCTCCTGGGCGAGGCGGTGGAGCGCGACGCCGAGTTTCTCCTGGTCGCCCTTGGTCTTGGGCTCGACGGCGACCTCGATGACGGGATCGGGGAATTCCATGCGCTCGAGAATCACGGGCTTGGCCGGATCGCACAGTGTGTCGCCGGTGGTCACGTCCTTGAGGCCGGCCAGCGCCACGATGTCGCCGGTATAGGCTTCCTTGATGTCTTCGCGGTGATTGGCGTGCATCAAGAGCATGCGGCCGATGCGCTCTTTCTTGTCCTTCACCGTGTTGACCAGCGTGGTGCCGGACTCGACCTTGCCGGAATAGATGCGGCAGAAGGTGAGCGAGCCCACGAACGGGTCGTTCATGATCTTGAAGGCGAGCATCGAAAGTGGCGCGTCGTCTTTCGGCTCGCGCGTCGCCTCCTCGCCGGTCTTGACGTCGATGCCCCTGACCGGGGGAACGTCAAGCGGCGACGGCAGATAATCCACCACCGCATCGAGCATCGGCTGCACGCCCTTGTTCTTGAAGGCCGAGCCGCACAGGATGGGAACGAAGAGGCTGCTGATGGTTCCCTTGCGGATGAGCGCCTTGAGCTCGGCCTCGGTCGGCGCCTTGCCTTCGAGATAGGCCTCTGTCGCGGACTCGTCGACCTCG
>Ga0214472_10001252_pt1 | contig 29003 bp, 24 predicted proteins | sample RVTome_6_FD_207662 | JGI IMG/M metagenome (GOLD analysis project Ga0214472, IMG submission 207662) | Soil microbial communities from uranium-contaminated site in the Upper Colorado River Basin, Wyoming, United States - RVT140D175 | ecosystem: Environmental > Terrestrial > Soil > Contaminated >...
TGACAATCAGCCGCGCCTTTGGCGTGTGCAGCATCGCCAATGCCTCTATCGCGATGTCGAGGCCCTTCAGCGGCTGAATCCTCCCGGCGAACAGAACTGTCGGTGAGCCGTCGAGGCCGGTCCATACGCGGGCCGCTTCCCGGCTGCCGGGCTGAAACACGTCGTGGCGGATCCCCGGTGGCGAGGTGCACAGCCGTTCCGGGTCCGCGGAGTAGTGCTGGATCAGATCGTCGAATTCGAAGGGCGTCGAAGCGACCACACAGTCGGACCGTGCAATCACCTCCTCCTCGGTCATGGTGCGGATGATTCCGGACGCCCGCTGGTCGGTCCGTCGGGTGAGGTCCTTGACCCTGCCGAGTGTGTGAAAGGAGTTGGCGAGCGGGAGATTCAGTTTCTCTTTCAACAGCACCCCGGCCCATCCCGACAGCCAATAGTGGCTGTGGATTACGTCGAATTGCTCCCCGCTGCGGTCGATCCATGCCAGGGTGCTCTCTGCGAAGTCGCCTACCAGCCCGTACATGTCGCGAATTGGCATCGTTGTTGGCGGCCCGGCGTCTATGTGAACGACTCGATAGCCGGGGACGACCTCCACGACCTCCGGTGTGGGTCTATCGCTGCGGCGGGTGAATGCGACCACGTCCACCCCGCTACCGGCCATGGCCACGCCGAGTTCACGCAGATACACGTTCATGCCGCCGGCGTTCCCTTGTCCAGGCTGTTGCAGCGGACAGCTGTGGAGGGAGATAAACGCGACACGCCGGATCATGTATGTTCCCCGGTCGTTGCCGTGACCCGGTAAAGCGGCCGTGTCTTCGCTCCAAGACGGAACTTGTATCGCTCGTCCCCCTTGAGGAAGTCGAACACATGCTTGCCCTCTGCGATTGCACGTTCGATGAGAAGCGACAGCATGACGTTTCCCGGAGAGAGCTGGATCATGTCGGGATCGAATGCGCTGTTGTACAGGTAGAAGCCTTCTTCGTCTTCGAATGAGAAGATGACCGAGCAGGCACGTCCCGATCCATCGACCAACACATCGACGACACCTCCCGCTTCCGTGTGGAGGGCAACGAAGAACTCCTCGATCTCGCGGGTCATGAAGTCACCCTTGTCACCGGACGATTGTCGGTGCAGGTCGGCGAAGAGGGACACACCACCCCTACCGGACCTGCGCTCCAGGTGTGCAGGGCCAACCTCCCGATCGAACTTGCGACGCTTCCTGCGAAGCTCATGCCGATCCTTCTTCCCGATCCCGGCCAGGTAAGCGTCGAACGTTGCCGGCAGGTCGAGCACCGCAGCCACCGTGTGCTGCTCGCAAGCGGGACTGAGCCCGATGTCCCGGAGCGCATCGGACACTGCGTTTGCGGCTTCGCGGGGGAGGCTGTCCAAGACTAGCGAGACACCTTCCGGGAACCCGGCAACCAGCTTGGTGAGGGCAGGGACCGATGGTGACCCCAGCGGAGAGTGGTAATCGGTCAGATCCGGCTCACCTGCAAACTCCACACGGTCACCACGGCGGACGAGGGCCACCAGGCAGTCGCCCGTGTCGCCGATCATCAACTCGCCGCTACCTCGGTGGGCCCACCAGGTTGCCAGCCAGTCCCGACCGGGAAACGGGCCGACTCGGGGAGCGAGCGGGGGCAGATTGAATGCATCGGTGAGCCAGGTGTCAGCCATGCGCCTTGTTCTCGGGTGTGGATTGCTCTCAGGTATGGATTGGTTCGACGGCCCCGACTTGACGGCCGCCACCCAGGACAGGGGGGCGAGCAACGTCGACCAGAGCGTCACGGGCTACATCAGACAACAAACCAACCCGTGTGATTGTTTCAATCATGGCAGCGATGGCCAGGTCAACATCGCCATTGTGGCTCTTGGCGGCAACACCGACACCGTTCCGGCCGGCAGCGATCAACCCTTGAGCGCCTCCCTTGACGGGTCCTCCCCACCAGGCAGCGAACCGTCCTTCGTTCAGGTTGTTGCTCGACAGAAGCGCCGGAAACCGACACATGGCGGTTGCTATCTCGGAGAACCGGCTCTCGGTGGACAGCGTGCTAAACGCTCGGGCGAGACCGGTCAGCCGCCCCCGTGATGTAGGAGCGCCGCAGCCATCGATCCCGATCGGGGTGGCGCCGACACCGGTCGCCTCCTCAACGAGCGCGATGACACGCTGCTGGATGGGATGGCTCGGCTCCAGGTAGGTCTCGACCGGCCAACCTCGTGCAACGCAACCAGCGAGCCACCCGCTGTGCTTGCCGGAACAGTTGTTGAACAGCTTTGTCGGTTCGTGGTGCCCACGGGAGATCGCCAGTTCTTTGGCGGCCGGGTCACGTGGCCACGCCGGTGGGCACCTGAGTGCTTTGGTGGTCAACCCGGCGCCTTCGAGGTTTGCGTTCACGAGCGCGAGGTGGGCAGGCAGGCCGCCGTGGCTGGAACAGGAGATGGCGACCTGCTCATCGGCGAGCTTCGCACCGGCCTCGAGGCTCACGGTCGCTTGAAATGGCTTGATGGCCGACCGGTAGTAGAACTCGAGGTCTTCGCCCCACGACTCGACGACGGTGCCTGCCGCGTCCGTTATGACGACAGAGACGTCGTGTGTCGACTCGAGCTGTCCCGACCGGAATGTGCCGAGCCGGATCGCCGGTCTCACTACTGCTCGAGGAGCCGGGTGACCGCACCCGGGTCCTCGCGATACCGCCGGGTGACTTCGTCGGTCAGGATCTCCAGAACCTCGTATACGGAGCGGCGCTGTTCGGAGACCTTCCGCTCTGCGTTCGTGAGGACAAGTTGGATCTCCCCCAACTCTTCGTCACTGATGTCTGGCAGATGTGTCAGAAAGTCGTCGGCGAGCACCCTGTCGATCGAACGACGCCCGTCCATCGGGATGTCGGGCGGGTCAACGGGGAGTAGCTTGGGCATGGTGAAGTGGGGTGAGTTCCCCTCGCCGCCGTCGGCGAGGATGTCGGGCAGCGCATCGATCAGGCTTCTCGTCTCTTCCCCACGGCGGCGTCGCAACTCGAATGCGAGCAGGTCCATGCGGGCGTGCAACAAACGCCGGTAGTAGGACAGCTCGGCATCGAGGTCATCACAGGTGCTGCGCCGGGTGCGCAGGTCGTCGATGGGCAGGTTCTCGATGTCGGCGACATACTCCGGATCGAGTATCAGGTCGACGCGGCGACGATGCGGATTCAGGGTGTTGCCTTTCGCTGACTCGAGCTGGAGGGTAACAGGAGGAACATGGGTGGCTAGCAGGTGGCGGCCAGCGTCGGGTAAGGGTTGACGGGGCTGCCGTGACCGGGATGTAGCTGGAAATGCAGGTGGTCGGCGCCACCGAAAGCGTTGCCGGTGTTGCCCACATACCCGATCACCGTGCCTCGCTCGACATACCCACCTGGGGCCAGCCCGGCCGCCCGGGAGTCGAGGTGGGCGTAGTAGAAGCTGGCGCCGTTGCCCCGCACCCAGATCGAGATACCGCCGAGCCCTCCGTCGCTGAACCGGAGGGTTCCATCGACGACGGCGACCACAGGCGTGCCTTTTGCGGCAAACATGTCCGTGCCCTTGTGCGTGCGTCCGCCGGAGCGCGGGTTACCCCAGTCGTTGGTGAACGAGACCCCTCCGGCAACGGGGCAAAGGAAGTCAGGGATGGTGCCCGGCGGAAGCCCGCCCGCCGCACCGCTCTGTCGTGCCGCTTCTGCGATCTTGCGAGCCCTTTCGGCTTCTTCCCACGCACGGACTTCTGCGGCGTATTCCTGCTTCGCCTCGACATACAGCGCTTCGGCTTCTGTGGCTAGCTCGCCGAGATCGGCGACGAGGTCGGCCTGCTGCTGTTCGAGTGCTGTGACCTCCTGGCGATCATCCTCGAGCAGTGTCGACTGCCGGACGAGATCCCGGGTGATGGCGTCGAGCCTGTCGAGAGTTGCGGTGCCCTTGTCCTGCGCACGGCCGATGATGTGTTGTGCGGTGAGGATGTCCTGGATGTTTGCCGCGTCGAGAGCCGACTCGATCGAGCTGCTGCCGCTGTTGATGTATGCGTTGACGACGAGGTTCTGCGCTGCGGAGCGGAGCTCGGCGATGTTGGTCTCGTCTTCGTCGATGCGACCTTCCATGCGGTCGATCCGGTAAGTGAGGTCTGCAAGCTGAGCTTCGAGATCAATCATCACGCCAACTGCCGCGTCCATCTCCTCTTTGACCGCGAGCCACTCCTCGTAGGCGTTCTCTTTGGCCTCCTTCGCATCCTCGATTGTGTCGGTCTGGGCCGCCGCGTTCACGGGGATGACCCCGAGGATGGTGAGGAGCAATAGCGGAAGTAGTAGGCGCGCACGTCGCATAGATCCCATAATCGGCACAAGCATAGTTCCGGCTTGAGCGATATCCGCAAAGCCCTCCGGACCAGCATTCTGCAGGGATATTCACTCGAGGTCCCGGGAATGGCGTCCCGGAATGACGCGGTCGGGGAGTGTCGGACCGTGACGCACGATTCAGTCGTGCCGCGGTGATGTCGGCGACTATGCCGTCAGCCGCGTCGCATCAATCCGCTGCACACCCCGATTCACCCGGCGAGATCTCACCTACCGCACGGACACGATCTTCCGGGGGTATTAGCCAAAGACCCAGATGGCGGCCCAGAAGGCGGGGATTCCAAGGACGGCGGCGTCAAACATGGTGAGTAGCCCTGGGGCACGGGCGGTGTGGATCACCGACCCGGTCCGCAGCAGCGACCCGAATGCACGGCCGGCAATCAAGCCCGCGGCACCGGCGGCGGAGGCAAGCAGCATCGTCGTCATCTCCAGAGTATCGGCTGCCAAGCCGGCGATGAGACCGGCGATGATCGCACCGATAACCATTCCCAGGTTGGGGTCGAGTCCGCCCAACTCGCCACCCGACTGCTGAACACCCCAGGCAGCGAATCCCGCCGCAGCCGCTGCGGCCAGCGCGGCGATCACCATCGGCAATGAATAGAGGTGTGTGAGCACAAGTGCCCCCGAGACAAGCGACGTTGCGAGCCCGATTGCGACCGAGAGCGCGACAGCTCGCACCGTTCGCTGGGTTGGGTCGAGGACGATCCAGGTGAGAGCGACGACGATGGCAACAGCGACTCCGCCGGCGAACCCTGTGACCCCCCAGGTGTAGGCACCGTTGGCTGCGACCGTCGCACCAACCATGAGCGGGATCGGGTTGATCACGATTGCTCTTAGCCTGAGCACATCGCTGACGTCCCACACCCAGGCGAGGACCGAGCCGACAACGACGAAGACAAACGTGGCGGTGCTGACCAGATTCGAGATGACCAATGCGGCGAGCAAGGCGACAACAAGCAGTGCACCGGAGCTGTTCCCAACGCCTGCTGCGACCGCACCACCGCTCACAGGTGGGATGAGTGCCACCTCGTCCTGGTCGGCGACGGTGTCATCCGGGCCGGCGGGGTCGCCGTTGACCCACACCTTGGCGATGGTCAGATTCTCGGCGAACTCGGCCCCGTATGCGGCGATCGCTGCATCGAGCACTTCGGCGACGGTGGCGCCCGGGAACTCGGCGCTACCCGTGCCGGCCACCTCACGTAGGTTGGCGAACAGCCGGAGACGAGCCATCAGCTCGCGGGGGGAGGGGCAGACGTATTCACGGTCCGCAGCGTAGTCGCCACGGACCGCGAAAACTTCCTACCTCACTGTGAGAGATTGCTGTGAGAGATTGCTGTTACAGATCGCTACGACGCCATCGATGCGCTATGGAGCCTGTCGACGAGTTCGGCTTGTGAATGCACACCGAGTTTCCGGAAGATCGACTTCAGGTGGTTGCGCACCGTGTGTTCGCTGACGTCGAGTAGCTCGGCGATGGATACGACACGATGTCCCTGGAGTAGATGGGTCACGACGTCGCGCTCCCTGCGAGACAGCAGGTCGAGATCCGGATGACTGTGGGTGGGTTCGACCGGAGCGCTGCCGTTGCTGAGACCGATCCGGCCCAGCTCGTCGGAGATGCGTTTCATTGCATCCTCTAGCTCACGTCGACGCGGATCCTGGATCACCCGCACCTCGCCGGGCGCCGGGCTGAAGATCCACAGCAACGCCGCCGATGGGCCGCTGCCGTTTGCCATCGGGATGATCTTCGTGTTGGAGGCGATGACGCCGCCGCTCGGGTTCGTCAATTCCCATGACACCGACTGTGGGCGTCTCGGGATCCGGCCATTGAGCGCCCTTGTGATCAGACGCCGGTATTCAGCCCGGTGGGTGGAGCTGATCCACCTGGGAGCGTCCTCCCCTCGTGACGGATCACATGCTTTTTCGCCGACGATCTGGTCGAGAGCTGGGTTCGAGTAGGTGGTGCGCCCACTCTCGTCGGTGATCATCACACCATCGGTCATGGCCTCGAGCAATTCCTGTAGAGGAACCACCACTGTGCCGGCCCCGTTACGCGCAGTCATTTGCTTCCCCCGTCATTTCTTCCCACGTCATTTCTTCCCCCGTCACGCAAGCGAACAATCATTCTTTCGAACCCCCTTGGTTCCTGCTGGCCCTTTGTCGACCTCCTGGCGAGGTTTTGCCGACTGGTACGAATGTACCTGCAAACGGACATGGCCGGTAGGAGGGTTTCTCTTGACTCAGGATGGACTAGTCATTTTCGTGGTCACTCAAACGCATAGAGTGGCGGGTGGTGACTAGTTCCCAACCAATCGTGCTCTCACGACTACCCTGCGTTGTATGTCTGTAAATCGCATCGAGATCGTGGAGGTTGGTGCCAGGGACGGTCTGCAGAACGAGGCTGTGTCTGTCGACACCGCCGTAAAGGTCGATCTGGTCAACAGAATCACCGCAACCGGGTTGTCGCGGTTCGAGGTTGCATCGTTTGTTCACCCCGGTCGAGTGCCACAGATGGCCGACGCCGAAGCGGTCGTAGCCGGGCTCAAATCGAGCCAGGGCTCCAAGATCGGTCTCGTCTTGAACGAGCGCGGTTTGCAGCGGGCGCTGGCGACCGATGTGGACGAGATCAACTTCGTGGTCGGCGCCACCGACGGCTTCAACCAGGCCAACCAGAACGCCCCGGTGGCGGAGACTATGGCGACGATCGAGGCGATGCTGCCGGTGGCGGCAGAGGCGGGCCGCAGGACCACGGTCACCATCTCTGTCGCGTTCGGGTGCCCGTACGACGGAGAAGTCCCGGTGGCGGTGCTGGCCGATCTGGCGGCACGAAGCGCGGCCGCAGGCGCCGAGGAGATTGCACTTGGGGACACCATTGGGGTGGCCGTTCCGAGTGACGTCGTCGAGCGTACGGCGGCGGTCCGTGCCGTGGCCGGCAGCAGCGCTCTGCGTTGTCACTTCCACGACACCCGCAATACCGGGGTGGCGAACGTTGTTGCTGCAGTCGAGACCGGCGTCCGGGTGATCGATGCCTCTGTGGGGGGAACCGGGGGGTGTCCCTACGCCCCCAACGCGACCGGCAACGTCGCAACAGAGGACGTGGTCTACACCCTGCATCGGATGGGTTACACCACCGGGGTCGACCTCGACCTGCTCATCGATGTCGGCCACTGGCTCGGGGAGCATCTCGGCAAGCAGCTGCCGTCGTCCCTCGGACGGGCGGGCCCCTGGCCGAACGGCTAGGTCCGCAAACGACTAGTTCTGCAACTGTCTGCCATAGAGGTTGGCGTAGACGCCACCCATATCCATCAACTCGCGATGGGTTCCCTGCTCGATGATGCCCCCGTCGGCAAGCACGACAAGCCGGTCGGCACGACGCACCGTGCTTAGCCTGTGTGCGATTACGACGGTCGTTCGGTCTCGCATCAGTACTTCGAGGGCGGCCTGTACCAATGCCTCGGATTCGGCGTCGAGTGAGCTCGTAGCTTCGTCGAGGATGAGCAGCTTGGGGTCTGCAAGGAGTGCCCTGGCGATGGCTACCCGCTGTCGTTGCCCCCCCGACAGCTTGATGCCGCGCTCACCGACAACGGTCTCATATCCGTCTGGGAACTCGGTGATGAAGTCATGGGCATTGGCCGCACGGCAGGCGGCAACGAGCTCGTCATCGGTGGCATCGGCGCTGGCCACCCGCAGGTTCTCGGTGATGGTTCCCGAAAACAGCTCGACCTCCTGGGGGACGGCTGCCATCCGTGACCGGAGCTGCTTGATGTCCTGGTTGCGGACATCGACACCGTCTACCAGGACCCGCCCAGAGTCGACGTCGTAGAAGCGGGGGATGAGCTGAACCAGAGTGGTCTTCCCGGCTCCCGACGGGCCGACAAGACCCACCACCTCGCCCTCTTTGACCTCGAGGTCGATGCCCGACAGGACCTTCTCGTCACGGTCCCGGTACGAGAAGTGCACCTCTTCGAACCGGACGGTGCCGACCGGCGCAGGGTTGACCGTGTCCTTGGCGGCGGCGTGCTCCGGAGGCTCCTCGAGGAGCTCGAAGATGCGTCTCGATGCGCCGAGGGCCTCTTGAAGCTGGGCGTAGAGCCCGGTGAAGGTGCCGACCGCGCCGGCAACGGTGAGTGTGTAGAGGAGGAAGGTGACGAGGTCACCGGCGGTGAGCGCCCCGGCGATGACCTGTCGGCCACCCTGCCACAAGACGAGCGCGAGGGTGCTGAACATGACGAAGGTGACCATCGGCACATACACGGCGCGGATCTTGGCCCGGCGGACTGCGATGTCGTATGACTTGCGGATGTCGTGGTCGTAAAGCCGTGCGGTCTCACCCTCGGCTGTGAACCACTTGACAACACGAACCGAGGAGATCGCCTCCTCAGCGAGGCTGTTGGCGATGGCCAGGCGATCATGAAATTCGGTCGAGACCCGGCGCAGCTTCCTTCCGAAGACGAACGACGTGATCACGGCGAGGGGCACGACGGTCAGCACCGTGAGCGATAGCCGGGCACTGAGCAGGAACAGCAGCACGATGCTGCCGATCAAGGTGATCCCCTGAGCCAAGGCCTGGGCCACCGCCGCGGAGACGGTCTGCTGAACCACGGCGGCGTCGGCGGTGAGCCGTGATGTGATCTCACCCGTTTTCCTCCCGTCGAAGAACGGCACCCCGAGCCGCACCACCCGGTCGAAGACTGCGCGGCGCAAGTCGGCGACTACACCCTCGCCTGCAATGGCCAATAGATAGCTGCGCACGAAGTTGAATCCGGCCTGGAGCAGAAAGACCCCGACCAGGATCAACGCATAGCGGTTGAGTGTCGCCGTGCTCGAGTCTTCGATCGTCCCGAGCGCAGAATCGACAAGGTCACCCATGATGCGGGGGAACACGAGCCCAAGGCCGCTGGCAAAGACAACTGCAACCGTAGCGAGCGCGATCCGACCGCGGTACGGGCGGGCGAAGACGAACAGCCGGCGAATCTGCGACAGCTGGGCGCGTCCGATGATCGGCTGCGGTTCTGATCGAGACGGCGGGCGCCGCATGGCTCGCATTGGCAGGATGATACGGCTACTGCACTGTATCGCAGAACCTCACCATGGGCAGGGCGACAGGGAACGCTCCTGCCTGGTCGATCGTTAGGCGGGTGAGGCTGCTTAGTCTGAGTCGTTTGCGAAAGGACGAGGCCGTGAACTACCTGGGTGCGTTTTGTGCCATTGCGATGATCGTGGCGTTGACCGGGTGCTCGGATGACTCACGGTCGATTCCCGGCGAGGATGGTTCGCAGAGCACCACGGTCACCGTGGAGGCCTCGACCGCATCCACGGCCAAGGTGACGAGCGTGGGCTCAGTCGCCACCACCACGACACTCACCACCACGAGACCCAACCGCACGACCACCATCGCCCCGTCCCCAACAACGACCACGACACCGACCCAGCCCGCGCCGTGGGACGTCTGGACATTGGTCTATGCGTCGCTCGACGCGAGCTCACATACTCGTGAGGAGGCGGCGCACCTGGCCAACGACGTCGACGATGGTGGCGTGTTGCTCTCCGACGAATACCCGTCTCTCAACTCCGGCTATTGGGTAGTGAACGCGGGGGAGTGGCCAAGCCGAGACCAGGCGGCTCTGTGGTGTCCCAGCGATCTCGATGAGTCACTGACCTGCTACCCGCGCTATCTCGGCCCCTCGTTGCCTCAGCTTCTCGCCGAGGGTGCGGCGATCGCCCAGATCGATGGGCGTCTGGTGGCGCTTGCACCTAAGACCGGTGAGGTGCTGGCGACCTTTTCCGATGGCTTTCATCTCGACGATTTCTCGGCTGGGTTCAACCTGACTTCCGACTTCGGCGAGCTCTACTTCAGCCGTGGCTGGGAGGACTCCTGGTACTCATGCGAGAGCGACAAAGGCCAGATCCGACGGTTGGACCTCGATACAGGTGTCGAGGAGACGTTCTCGGACGGATGGTCGCCTGCGATTTCACGCGATGGCAGGTGGCTGGCCATCGTGGCGGCCGACCAGTGTTACCCCGACCCCGAGGTGGACGAATGGGTCATCACTCCTGGCAGCCAGGTGGAGGTATACGATCTGACCGACGACGACACGGCTCCCGATTATGTACTACTTCCCGCCACGCCCCCACTCTCATACGAGGACGGGCAAGCCGTCGTCCGCGTCTTCTGGGATCCGGCCACCGACGGCGATCTGCTGGTGTCACTCGCAGATGAGTCAGTGCGCCGTATCCGCTACGACTCGGCGACCGCCCTCGATGCCGCTCCCGTGGAGTTTCCAACCCAGGCGTGGAACCTGGCTGCCGTGACAGGCACCGTGGCGCTCTTCGTCTACTACGAGGATGGGCTGTCAACGGTAGAACGGGTGTTTCGCGGCGAGACCGGTCGCACCGAGACGTTGGAGGTCGACGGCTGGATCAGCACGATCGCTCCGAACCGCGACGGCGAGGTCATCATTGCGACCTGGGACCACATAATTCTGCCAGCGGGTGTCTCGGTGCCGATCGACGGGCTCGTCAACATCGCTTGGTGACGCAAGGCGCTGACAAAAACAGTCAGCACGGTGTCGCACCAAGGCTCGTCGAGCGGTAACCTGCGCGAGATACGCACACGTCTGGGAGGGCGAAGAAGCGTCATCGCAAATCACCTTCACTCGGTCGGGTGCACGATTTGCATCTGGAGATTCCGGGTGCAATGAGGAGGAAGAAGGAAGGGAAGCCGCAGATGAAAACAACCATGAGGTTGTTGTGGATTCTCGTCGTATTCGCATTAGTAGCCGCAGCGTGCGGCGATTCCGCTGACGATGAGACAACAACAACGACGGCAACAGGAGACACAACCGTCACCGAGACAACGGCCGGTGGCACCGAAACCACTGAAGCACCGACAACGGCCGCACCAAGCGCCGACTTCGAGGGTTTGGCCCTCGACGCCGGTGGCTGTGACTACGGCGGTCGTGTCGAAAGCATCACGGCCTTGGACGAGTTCACCGTGGAGTTCGGGCTGTGTGGCCCGCACCCTGCGTTCCTGGCGCAGATAGCGTTTGGAGTGTTTGGTATCCAGCCGGAAGAGCACCTCGAGGCAACGGGCGGTGCGCCGCTCGACAACCCGATCGGTACCGGCCCGTATATGCTCGACGAGTGGGTGCGAGGCGACTCGGTCAACTACTCACGCTTTGACGACTACTACGGCACCCAGCCGACCCACTCGACCCTCGTGTTGCGGTGGGCGACTGAGAGCGCCGGGCGGCTGCTCGAGCTCCAATCCGGTCAGGTGGACGGAATCACGTTCCCGGGTACGGAAGACCTGGCGACGATCGAGGCCGATCCGAACCTGGCACTGCTGACCAAGCCGGAGCCGAACATCTTCTACGTCGGGTTCACCAACACCTTTGAGCCTTTCGACAACGTCGATGTCCGCAGGGCCATTGGTTTGGGAATTGACCGGCAGCGGATCGTCGACATCTTCTATCCACCGGGCTCCGAAGTTGCTTCGCACTTCACACCGTGCTCGGTCGAGGGAGGCTGTGAAGGTGAGGCCTGGGACGACTTCGATCCGGAGGCTGCACGCCAGCTGCTGGCTGATGCCGGGTACCCGGATGGGTTCTCGACATCGATCTTCTACCGCGACGTGACCCGCGGCTATCTGCCGACACCGGGAGACGTTGCCGCAGACATCCAGACCCAGCTTCGCGAGAACCTGGGGATCGAGGCAGAGGTCGTGCAGATGGAATCCGCCGAGTTCATCCAGGCCTGCTCCACCGCAGGTACCTGTGATGGAATTCACTTGTTGGGATGGACGGGTGACTACCCGCACGTGACCAACTTCCTGGACTTCCACTTCGCCGCGAACAACGCCCAGTTCGGCAACGCGCACCCGGAGATCTACGAGCCGCTCGAGACGGCCTCACAGCTCGCAGATCCGGCCGAGGCGGCGCCTCTTTACGAGGAGGCCAACAACGCCATCAAGGATCTGGTGCCGATGGTGCCGATCGCGCATGCCGGTGCCTACCTCGCGGGCGGCGCCAACGTACAGGGTGCCTACGCACCGCCGTGGGGTCACGTTCAGTTGAACCTGTGGGACAACGGTGGTGACACCCTGGTGTTCATGCAGGGCAACGAGCCGATCTCGCTTTACTGCTCGGATGAGACCGACGGTGAATCGCTGCGAGCCTGTGGCCAGGTCGTCGAGGCTTTGTACTCGTACGATCAGGAAGGCAACGTCCAGCCGCAACTCGCCACCGAGTGTGCGCCGAACGAGGACCTGAGTGTGTGGACTTGCTCGCTCCGTCAGGGCGTCCTGTTCCACGACGGTTCGACGTTCGACGCCAACGACGTGGTGGCCTCGTTCACAGCCGGTCTGGATGCAGCCAGCCCGCTGCATACAGGTAATACCGGTGTGTTCGAGTACTACGACTATCTGTGGAACGGGCTGATCAACGCTCCCGCCGTAGAGGAGTAGACCAGCACACCGCGAGATACCTAGAGGGGAGGCGCTCCGGCGCCTCCCCTCTTGTCGATCCCCGGCTTGGCCGGGGGATTGACGGCAAAGAACGGCACGCCCCTCCCGAAAACGCTCCGCGGGTTGCGAGCCTCTAAGATCCAGCCACTGATGCTCAGCTACATCACACGGCGCGTGCTGTTGGCTATCCCGGTTCTGATCGGGATCATCGTCGTTGTGTTCACGCTGGTTCGATTGATTCCCGGCGATCCGTGCACATCCCTGCTGGGCGAACGAGCGACCGAGGCGGCATGTGCCGGGTTCAACGAGGCCAACGGTCTCGACGAGCCGATCTGGGTGCAGCTGGGTATCTACATGAAGAACGTGGTGACCTTTGATCTGGGCGAGTCGGTCCGGTTCTCACGGCCGGTCAATCAGCTGCTGATCGAGCGGCTGCCGCTAACCACCGAGCTGGCGATGAGCGCGCTGGCGCTCGCCGTTGCCATCGGGATTCCGCTCGGAGTCGTCGCCGCTCGCAAGCACAACACCGCGGTCGATACCGGAACCATGGCGTTGGCGAACGTCGGGGTCTCGATGCCGGTTTTCTGGCTCGGGTTGATGCTTGCCTACATCTTCGCGCTCGTGTTGAGAGACACACCTTTCGCCCTGCCTCCATCCGGGCGTCTCTCTGCAGGTGTGACCTCGGTCCCGTATTTCGAAGTGTGGGGTTGGCAACTCACCGAAGGCTCCTTCTGGTCGAAGTTCCACGAGTATGCAGCCAACCACTACATCCTCAACAACCTGATCACGGGGCAGTGGGGGGTCTTCTGGGACGCCGTCAAGCACATGATCCTGCCCGCGGCTGCGCTGGCGACAATCCCGCTGTCGATCATCGCCAGGATCACCCGGAGCGCGCTCCTCGAGGTGATGGGGAAGGACTACATCCGGACGGCCAGGGCGAAGGGGGTTAGGGAATGGACGGTGGTGCGCAGCCACGCATTTCGAAATGCACTGCTTCCCGTCGTCACCATCATCGGTCTCCAGCTCGGTGCGCTGCTCGGTGGTGCGGTCCTCACCGAGACCGTCTTCAACCTGAGCGGGGTCGGCCGAGCGCTCTTCGATGCCATCACCGGTCGTGACTACGCCGTCGTCCAGGGCTTCACCGTGATCGTGGCCGCGGGGTACGTCATCGTGAACCTGCTGGTCGATCTGTCTTACGCATACCTAGATCCGAGGATCAGACTCGAATGACCAGCCTCAGCCGCAGAGAAGCCATGGAGCGTCTCGCCACCGAGGCGTCCAAAGAAGTGCTCTACGACAAGCCGCTCACCCAATGGCGCCTGGCGTTGAAACGCTTCCGTGGGCGCAAATCGGGCATGGTGGGGTTGTTCCTGATCTCGATGTTGGTGCTAGTTGCCATCTTTGCCCCGCTCATTGCCCCATACGAGCCAAACGACCCCCTGATCGGCGACCAGGACGTCGCCCGCTACCAGAAGCCGTGCATCCATCTTCTGGGCTGCCCCGACGACCAGCCTCAACACTGGATGGGTATCGACGGCAACGTGCGGGATCAGTACTCCCGGGTGATTTACGGCTCACGGATCAGTCTCCAACTCGGCTTTTTCACCGTTACGCTCGCCCTCGTGGTCGGTTCGGCAATCGGGGCCGTCGCCGGGTATCGCGGCGGCTGGTTCGACAACATCGTCATGAGGTTCATGGACGTGATCCTCGGGTTCCCGTCACTGCTGCTCGCCATCGCCATCGTCGCCGTACTCGGCCAGGGGTTGCGCAACGCGCTCATCGCCATCGCCATCGTCACCATGCCCGGATACGCACGCGTGATGCGGGCGCAGGTGCTGGCGATCAAGGAGAGCGACTATGTGTCTGCGTCGCGGGCTCTTGGTGCATCCCCGACCCAGATCCTGCTGCGGAGGGTCATCCCCAACGCATTGACACCGCTCGTCGTACTCGCCAGCCTCGGGGTCGCCACCGCCATCCTGGAGGCGGCCGGTCTGTCGTTCCTCGGTCTCGGCGCTCAGCCACCGCTCGCCGAGTGGGGCTCGATGCTTGCCGCCTACCGTAACCAGGTCTTCACCGCCCCCCACCTTGTGTTTTATCCGGGGCTGGCGATCATGATCACAGTGCTCGGGTTCAACCTCATGGGTGACGGCCTGCGTGACGCCCTCGACCCAACACTCAACCGATGACGGTCCGGAACGACTCCGCCGCCACCGGCCGCCCTGGGAGCGAGACGCTGCTCGAGGTCCGCGGTCTGAAGACACACTTCGACACCCGTGAGGGTGTCGTCAAGGCGGTCGATGCCGTTGATCTGCATGTCGACCGGGCCGAGGTCCTAGGAGTCGTCGGCGAGTCGGGTTGCGGCAAATCGGTCACCGCGTTCTCTGTGATGGGCCTGATCGCCCATCCCGGCGAGATCGTTGCCGGCGACATCCTGTTCGACGGCGAGAACATCGCGAAGATGAAGAAGTCCGCTCTGCGCAACCTCCGTGGCGAGCACATCTCGATGATCTTCCAGCAACCAACCGGGGCATTGAACCCCGTTTACCGATCAGGCGCACAGATCAAAGAGGTGTTCGAGCTGCATCGGGATTGGGCCAAAGACATCGAGGAGGAAAAGGTCATCGAGATGCTGACCAAGGTCGGGATCCCCGATCCGGAGAGGCGGGCAAGGGCATACCCTCACGAGTTATCGGGCGGCATGGCGCAGCGCATCATGATCGCCATGGCGTTGGCCTGTGAGCCGGAGCTGCTCATCGCCGACGAGCCCACCACTGCCCTCGACGTCACCATCCAGGCGCAGATCCTCGACCTCATCCGTGACCTCCAGGCGTCCTCGAACACCGCTGTCATGCTCATCACCCATGATCTCGGGGTCGTCGCCGAGATGGCACACCGGGTGGCGGTGATGTACGCCGGTGAGGTTGTCGAAGAAGCCGACGTGCGCACCATCTTCAAGGCACCCAAGCATCCATACACCCACGGGCTCGTCGGCTCCACTCCAGTCATCGGGGTGCGACAGGAGACCCTGGCAACGATCCCCGGTGTCGTGCCGTCCCTGATCGACTTGCCACCAGGGTGCCGGTTCGCATCGCGATGTGTCGACCGGGTGGTCAACGGGTTGGAGATATGCACCAGGGTCAAGCCGGACCTTCTGGAGACCGAGCCCGGGCACAAGGTGCGCTGCTGGCTATATCAGGAGATCCCATCCGATGAGTGAAAACCTGGTCGAGATGAGGAACCTGGTAAAGGAGTTTCCCGTCAAGGGTGGTGTGCTCCAGCGTCAGGTGGCGACTGTCAAGGCCGTCGCCGATGTGGATCTCGACATACGCAAAGGTGAGACCATCGGCCTCGTCGGCGAGTCAGGTTGTGGCAAGACCACCCTCGGCCGAATGCTGGTGCGATTACTCGAACCGACGAGCGGCACCATCCGGTTCGACGGCGAGGACATCACCCATGTCAAAGGGCAGAAGCTGAAGCGCTTCCGCCGGCGGATGCAGATCATATTCCAGGACCCGTACGGTTCGTTGGACCCGCGCACGCAGGTTGGCGATTCAATCGCTGAAGGTCTCCGCCTGCACGGCGTCTCCGACAAGGGCGAGCGGCACGACCGGGTCGTCGAGATGCTGGAGCTCGTAGGTTTGAGCGGGGCCCATGCAGGCCGCTACCCGCACGAGTTCTCAGGGGGACAGCGGCAGAGGATCGGCATCGCCAGAGCCCTCGTCTTGAAACCGGATCTCGTCGTTGCGGACGAGCCGGTGTCGGCCCTCGACGTGTCCGTGCAAGCTCAGGTGCTCAACCTCCTCAAGGAAATCCAGTCAGAGCTCGACCTGACGTTGTTGTTCGTTGCGCACAACTTGGCGGTGGTGGAGCACATCTCGGACCGGGTTGCGGTGATGTACCTTGGCCGGATAGTGGAGCTGAACGACCGTGATTCGCTCTACACCAGCCCGGTTCACCCGTACACGGAGGCTCTCTTGTCGGCGATACCGGTACCCGACCCGGATCGCCCCCACAACCGGCAGATCCTCTCGGGCGAGATCCCATCCCCGCTGTACCCTCCAACCGGATGCCACTTCAGTCCGCGCTGTCCTATCGCGGTCGACGGGATCTGCAATGTCGACCTGCCGCCCCTGTTGCCGGTGGTCGAAGACGGGGAGCGGCTCGCTGCTTGCCACCTCCGCACCGGTGCCCACCGCCACCTTGACCCGCGCGCGTCCTCACCAGACAGATAGGCACCGGGTTAGCATCGCCAGCATGAGCCTCCCCATCTCCTTTATGTCCGACTTCGGGCACGACGACGAGTTCGTGGGTGTCGTCCACGGGGTCATCGCCAGGATCGCACCCGAGGTGAGGATCATCGACGTTGGTCATGACTTTGCTCCCGGTGATACCCGCGCGGGTGGCCTGGCGTTGATGCGGGCGATCCAGTACCTCCCGCGGGGTGTGGCGATCGTGGTGATCGACCCCGGTGTAGGCACCGAGCGCAAGGCAATTGCCGTGGAGACGGACTGGGGTGTGCTCATCGGTCCCGACAACGGTGTGTTGGCTCCGGCGGTGGCAATGGCAGGAGGTGCCCTGCGGGCGGTGTCGATCGAGAACCCCGAGGTGAAGCTGCCCGCCCCGGGGGCGACATTCGACGGGCGGGATCTGTTCGGACCGGCTGCGGCGGTGATCGCCTCTCACCAGGCGACGCTCGATGAGCTCGGGCCCGACATCGACACGAACGACCTCACCCCGATGCTGCTGCCGTTGGTGGAGCACGAGGAGCGGAGTGTCACCGGCGAGGTTCTCTGGGTCGACCATTTTGGTAACGCACAGCTCAACGTCACACCGGAGGACTTGAAGGTCGTCGGCATCGGGGAGGGTACCGCGGCGGTGCTCGTGATCGGCTCGGCTGAGTTCGCCATCGACTGGGTGACAGCGTACGGGGACGTCGAGGGGGGCGAGGGCCTCCTTCACGTCGACAGCTACGGCCAGATCGCCGTCGCCGTCCGGGGTGGCCGCGCCATCGATGCCTACCCCCTCGACGAAGGCACAGCGGTGACCATCCGATCGGGACTCCCGTCGCTGCGGATCAGGTCAGAAACTGCGCATCAGCCAGATCAGGGATGATCCGAGAATGAGCAGCAGCAATCCGAGAATCACGACGGCAGTGGCAGGTCGCATAGTTGGGAGACAATAGTGCGGCAAGTGGTCTTCTTGACCAGACCGGGTTGTCACCTTTGTGAGGACGTGTTGCCCCGGGTGCAGCGGGTTAGCCGGTTGCTGCGTCGGCAGCTCGTCGTCAGAGATATCACTGATGATCCGGGGCTCGAAGAGCTGTACCACGACCGGATCCCGGTCCTTGTCGACGGGCGTGGCCGCTTGCTCGCCGAAGGCCCACTCGGTCTGGGTGCCGTGCTACGAGCGGTCGTGCGCTCGTAACAACGGCGGGGAGCTCGCACACAGCACGGTCCGACGTCGGCCGACTTCGCTATAGCGTTCGGAGGTAGGCGACGATGTCGAACAGGTCCTGATCCGAAAGGTCCGCATTGCCACCGCGCGGTTGCATGTCCACGCCGGTGGTGTTCAATGGGTCACCGGCCGGCCTTCCCTCGATGAGAAAGGCGACCAGCTCTTCGTCGGTGAGCCCATCGGCAAACGAATTGTCGGTCAGGTCTTTGCCGAGCCCCACTAGTCCTTTGGCATCCGCACCGTGACATGCCGTACAGGTGCCTCCGAACAGACCCTCCCCCCGCGACGCGTCAGGTGGTGCGATCGATACGGGTGTGGCGTTGGCACCTCCGCCGCCGTCTGAGCCTCCGTCATCGCCCCCACCACACGCGGCCCCGACCAGCACGATCGCGGCGACCAGAATCACAAGTCTCTTCAAGGTTGTCCTCCGTACCTGCCCGAGATGTCGGCTGACCGGAAAGTAATGGGACTCGGGTTTCGGTATTAGGGCCAAAGGTCCCGGAGTTGGCCGAACTGCACCCGGCTGGGGGTGCGAGGATTCGAGGGGTCGCTGGGCGCACTAGCCTCCCGGCGATGAAGGGCAACATCCCGGCTGCCACCGTTGCGAGACTGCCTCTCTACCTGAGGTCTCTAATCGAGGTGGCCGCCGGGGCGCCGACGTGTTCGTCGGAGGAGCTTGCACTGCTGGCCGGTGTCAACCCCGCGCAGGTGCGCAAGGATCTCTCCTACCTGGATCCGCCGGGTGTTCGCGGGGTCGGCTATAGGACGGCTGCCTTGCGAGACCTCTTGCGAAGAGAGCTCGGGTTGACCAAGAGCTACCGGGTTGGTATCGCCGGCGCCGGCAACCTGGGCAAGGCGCTCACTTTGTACCCCGGGTTTGTCGACAGCGGGTTCGAGATCGTGGCATTGTTCGATGTCGACGACTCGAAGGTGGGGGAGAGGGTCAGCTCGGTACCGGTGGCATCGATGAACGATCTGGAGCAGGTCGTTCGTCTGGAGGGTGTCACCATCGGCATCATCGCAACCCCAGCGGATGCCGCCCAGAGTGTCGCCGACCGTTTTGTCGCCGCAGGTGTCCACTCGATCCTCAACTTCGCCCCTGCCGTGCTCCGTGTCCGAGGTGACGCTCAGGTACGCCGTGTCGATCTATCGACCGAGCTTCAAATCCTCGCCTATCACCAGAGCCTGAATCCGGCGTAGCTCGCCCGAATAGAAGGGCGGAGCGACAAGCGTCAGTCTGATTCGGGAAGCCGATCGGTGTGGGTGGGAAGCGGCTCTCGTTGCCACACCCCCCGTATGTGACATCCGGCCCGTGTCATTGTGCGGCGACGCGTGTCATACTGCATAGATGTATAGAGGCAGGAGACGTAGATGACTACCCGAGTGCTGATCCTTGGTGCCGCCGGGCGCGATTTCCATAACTTCAACACCTTGTACCGGGATAACCCTGATTACGAAGTGGTCGGCTTCACGGCCACTCAGATCCCCGATATCGCAGATCGCAAATATCCGCAGGAGTTGGCGGGCTCACGCTATCCCGAGGGTATCCAGATCTACCAAGAGGCACAATTGGAGGAGCTGATCGCCGAACTGGGTGTCGATCATGTGCTCTTCTCCTACTCAGATGTCACGCACAACCATGTGATGCACCTCGCCGCTCGCTCGGTGGCAGCAGGCGCTTCGTTTGGTGTCCCGGGCGCAGATGCATTGATTCGATCGAGCAAACCGGTGGTTGCCATTACCGCGACCAGGACCGGCACCGGGAAGAGCCAGACCAGCCGGCAGATCCGGCAGATCCTGTTCGATGCGGGCGTCCGGGTGGCCGCCATCCGGCATCCGATGCCATACGGCGATCTGAATGCGCAGCGGGTGCAACGCCTCGCCTCGTTTGCAGACCTCGATCAGGCGGACGTGACCATCGAAGAGCGTGAGGAGTATGAGCCTTACATTCGGCAGGGTGCCGTCATCTATGCAGGTGTCGACTACGGCGAAATCCTCACCGCCGCCGAGCAGGAGGCCGACGTCATCATCTGGGACGGGGGCAACAACGACCTTCCCTTCTATCACGTCGATCTCGGGTTCTGTGTTGTCGATCCATTCCGGGCCGGCCACGAGCTGCGCTACTGGCCCGGTGAAGCCAACGTCCGGGGGGCGGATGTGGTCGTCATCAACAAAGTTGACACTGCACCGCAAGACGGCCTCGATGTGGTGCGGCGCAACATTGCCGAACTGGCCCCGAATGCCACGGTGATCGAGGCGGCATCACCTATCGCCGTTGATGATCCGTCGGTTATCACCGGTCGGCGGGTGCTGGTGCTCGACGACGGACCGACGATCACCCATGGTGAAATGCCGTTTGGGGCCGGGGTGGTTGCCGCCCGGCAACATGGCGCCGCCGAGCTCATCGACCCGAGGCCGTTTGCAGTCGGGTCGCTGGCGGGGGTATTCGAAAGGTACCCGCACATCGGCACGGTGCTCCCGGCGATGGGCTACAGCGATGTTCAACGCAAGGAGCTCCAGGAGACTATCGCCGCCGCAGCTCCCGACGCCGTAGTCATTGGCACTCCTATCGACCTCGCCAGGGTTATCGATCTGGGTACCATCCCAAGCACGAGGGTCTACTACGAGCTAGAGGTTCGGGACGGCCCGTCACTGGAGGAGTTGCTCCAGCCGATCATCGAGCGAGCCTCGACATTGCTGTCCGATGGGGATAGGACAGCCGAACGTTAGTGAGGCAGGCGAGGGTTTCTTTGAACCCAAACCTCGAATTCATAAGGCCCTCATCCCCCTTCGCTTCGCTCGGGTACTTCTCCCAAGGCTTGGATCCACGGATTGGGGAGGAGGAATCGCTCGATTCCGCAATGTGCCCGCGGGATCTCGAGCTTTGGTTGTTCACCGAAACAGGGAAGCGGCGTGAGAGCGGAGAGCGTCGGCGGCGACGAGCTAATCGAGCGATCCGACAATCTGCAACCGTGGATTCAGGCAAGGGGAGAAGAATGTGTGGTTCATCGCCCTCGCTGGGCATCGTCAACTGCGGTCGCCGTTCGTTCTTCCCCCTCGCCCGGCCCAGGGGCCGGTCGATCCCCCCGAGAGATGGGGCAGGCTTGTTGTCAACAGCGGTCGCCGCTCGTCCTTCCCCCTCGCCGAACACCCCCTACCTCCGGCTGCTAGACGCAGCCGCAGGAACCTTCCCCCCGGAAGCCGGGGGGGACATTGCCGGTCGATCCGCCCGAGATGGGGGGATGGCTGCTTGGCAACTGCGCAAACGCATTCCTCTCCCTTTGGGAGAGGACAGGCGATGCACCTCGACGAAGTCGTTACGCGTGACGGGAGGAGTTCGCCCGGACGACACTCGACATGGGCGAGCGCACCGGCTTTCCGTATGCGACTTGCCGCACCGCCCTCGACATTGACACAGGCAGTGTCAAAGATCGACGAGCCGGAAGCCTAACGCTGCGAGCGACAATGACCTGCCAACCCACCAGACCATCACGCTCTGGTCTACAGCTGAGGTTCGCGCACGAGAAGAGACTCGCGTATCGCATTCGAGCACTCGGTGGCTCCTGCGATGAACGCGACGTCTAGCAAACGGTAGGTCTCTTCGCTAGACGGGTCGTTGAGTCGTGCCACGGCCGCCGGCACCCCGAAAGCCTTTGTCGCGACTCGGACGGCAATCGCATTCACCTTGTCCGAGTCGGTAACAGCTGCGAAGGCGTCGGCGTGCTCGATGCCCGACTTCCGGAGGACTTCGACGTCGTAGGCAAGACCCTGATGCGTCGAGCCTGCGAAGGACGGCCGGAGGCTACGGAAGGCCGCCTGTTCGATATCGACGACGGCCACAGTGTGGCCTTCGGCGTCAAGGTCGAGCGCCAGGCATGATCCGACTCGGCCGCACCCTGCGATGACGATGTACATAGAGTACTTGATACCGCATCCGATGCCGTGTGTAGTGTCGTTTCGGAAGGACTACACGGGTCCCTCGCACCGGAGGCGGTCATCTTGACGCTCCGCTAACACTCAGCGTGCCTGCCTCGTGTTCATGCGATAGGTTCAGCGGACCTGGGTACCTCAAATCGATACCCCATTCCGGGTTCTGTGATGAAGTAGCGGGGTGTGGCCGGGTGCGGCTCGAGTTTGCGACGAATCTGGGCCATGAACACCCTCAGGTAGTTCGTCTCCTCGCCGTATTGAGGTCCCCACACCTCCTTGAGCAGCTGGGCTTGGGTAATCAGCTTGCCGTGGTGGCGGACGAGGATCTCGACGATGCCCCACTCTGTGGGGGTGATCCGGATCTCCTCGCCCTCTGGTCCGGTAACTCGTTTTGAGGCGAGGTCGATGGTGAAGTCGTCGGTGACGATGGTCGGTTGGTCGTCGTCGGTCTCTGCCTCCCTGCGGAGTGCGGCCCGGAGTCGTGCCAGCAGCTCGCCCATGCCGAATGGTTTGGTTACGTAGTCGTCTGCACCTGCGTCGAGGGCTGCGATCTTCTCGTGTTCTGCGTCGCGGACGGACAGCACGATGATCGGGATGTGGGTCCAACCCCGGAGTCCGCGGATGACATCGATTCCCTCGATGCCCGGTAGGCCAAGATCGAGGATTACTGCATCTGGCCGATGGTCTGCTGCTCGGCGAAGGGCGTCCTCGCCTGTGGTCGCTGTGTCGACCTTGTAGCCGATTGCGTTGAGGTTGATGCTGAGCGCCCGCACGATCTGCGGTTCGTCGTCGACGACCAGGATGCGTGACGGCTCAGCCACGGGCGCCGGTCTCCAACGCAGTTGCCGCCTCGGTGCTTCTGCCGATCTCGAGTCCGATGACCATGGTCGTTCCTCCACCTGGTGTGTCTTCGATCACGAGTTCGTTGCCCATTGCTTTGACGAGACCTTGTGCAACTGCGAGTCCGAGCCCTACCCCGCCGCGGTTGGGCGAGTCGCTGAACCTTTGAAAGGGCAAGAAGACGGTCTCGTGTGCTTCGGGTGGGATTCCGGGTCCGCGGTCGCTTATCCGCAGGTCGACGCGTTCCGCCACCACGCCTGCGCTGATTCGCACCACCTCGCCCGGTGGTGACCAGGCAAGTGCATTCTCTACCAGATTGGCTATGACTCGTTCGAGCAGGTCGGGGTCGGTTTGGACGGCGGGGAGTGACTCTGAGATGTCGACCTCGACCCGGTCGCCGCCCTTGCGGAGACCGGAGAGTGCTGTGGCGACGACCTCGTCGATGCCCACGGCTCGGAAAAAGACGTGGACCGCGCCGACCTGAACGCGGCTGGCGTCGAGGAGGTGGCCGACGAGTCGGTTGAGACGCTCGGTCTCTTCGAGGGCCGTGGTGAGAAACGCCCGGGTCTGTTCGGCGCTCCAGTCCACGCCGGTCTCCACCAGGCTGGTGAGCGACGCCTTGATCGTCGCCAGCGGGGTGCGGAGGTCGTGGGACACGGCGCTGAGCAGGGCAGTTCGGAGACGATCGGTTTCTGCCATCGCTTCGGCAGAGCTGGCCTCGCGTTCCAGGCCGGCTCGCTCGATCGCCTGGACGATCTGAGAGGCGAAGGCGCGGAGGACGGTTCGGTCGTCCATGGTGAGTCTGCCTCCGTCGATCACAAGAGTGATTGCGTCGCTGACCTCGACCGCATCGCTGCCGTCGCCGGGGGTGTGCAGTTCGTGTTGTCCTTCCATCAGAAGGGTCTCCCACCCGGTGTCGGTCCGCCGCACGAGGCTTACGGATTCGAGCGCGAGGATGTCTTTCACCCTGCGGAGCAGGGCGCGCTCGTCGGAGGCGAACACGGGATGCCCCCGGGTGGTGGTGGCGGCGAGGGCCTCGGCATGGGCGCGGGCCCTTCTCGCTTCGACGCTGCGGCGGCTCGAGTGGCCGACCAGGAGTCCGACAGCGAGCGAGATGACGAGGAAGATGAGAAGCGATAACAGGTCGTCCGCGCTCCCAATGGTCCATGTCTTCACCGGTGGGGTGAAGAACCAGTTGGCGAGTAGTAGGCCGGCGACTGCGGCCGCACCGGCGGGGAGGGCGCCGCCAATCCCGGCTATCGCGACTGCGGCAAGGAGGTAGAGCAGAAGCACATCGTAAAGTGCGAGTCTGTGCTCGAATGGGAGCAGGACCGCGGTCAGGGCGGGCAGACCGAGCAGGACGATCAGCCACGCTGCGAGTCGTCGTCGACCGCTGATCGGCTCGGAATGGCGACGACGGGTGCGGGGCTTGGAGACGCCTTGGTATGAGATGACGTGGACGTCGATGTCGCCGGCGTCGCGAATCACCTTTGCGATGGGTGAGCCGCGTCTCAGCTCGTCGAGCCGGGATCTACGTGAAGCGCCGAGAACGATCTGGGTTGCGTTCTCGTCGCGAGCGAAGGCCAGCAGCGCAGCCCCGATGTCATTTCCAACCAGCTCGTGGTAGCGGCCGCCGAGTTGTTGGAGTAGCTCGCTCAGGTTGGCCAGCTCTGTGTCTGGCTGCTCAGCCAGGCCGTCCGCGGGTCGCACATGCACACCGACGAGGTCGGCCCTAGAGCGCATCGCCAGCCGGGCGGCTCTTCGTACCACGGTTGCGCTGCCTGTGGCACCGGTCAGGGCAACGACCACACGCTCCTTCGTTTCCCAGGTCTGGTCGATGCCGTGTGTCTCACGGTACCTCGCCACGGCCTCGTCAACCCGATCGGCGGTCCACGACAATGCGAGTTCCCGCAGGGCTCCCAGGTTCCCGGGGCGGAAGTAGTTGGCGAGGGCGGCGTCGATTCGCTCAGCCGGGTAGATCTTCCCGGCGGCAAGTCGCTCACGGACTCCTTCCTGAGTCAGGTCGACCAGCTCGATTTCTTCGGCGCTGCGTACCACCTCGTCGGCGATGGTCTCGCGTTGGATTACGTCGGTGATCTCGTAGATCACGTCGTTGAGGGATTCGAGGTGCTGGATGTTGACCGTCGAGAGGACATCGGTGCCGGCTTCGAGTATCTCCTCGACGTCTTGCCATCTCTTGGTATGTCGCGATCCGGGAACGTTGGTGTGGGCGAGTTCATCGATGAGCGCGAGATCGGGCCGTCGCTCCATGACTGCGTCGAGATCCATCTCCTCGAAGATGGATCCGCGATAGGAACGGGAGCTTCTGGGAACGACTTCGAGGTCACCGATCATGGCGGCGGTCTCGGCGCGACCGTGTGGCTCGACATAGCCGATGACGACGTCGCGGCCCTCCGCCCGCAGGCGGTGACCTTCCTCCAACATGGAATAGGTCTTCCCGACACCGGGAGCGGCTCCGAGAAAGACCTTCAGCTTGCCTCGGCTCACCATCTCAAGTTACCAGTCGTCTGGCGTCCGGCATCCAGGGGCAATCATCCGCCCCCGCCTCGTTGGGTCGGGCATTTCCGGGCATCCAGGGCGAGGTTGAGCAGCAGGACGCTGACCCCGGGTTCTCCGAGGAAGCCGAGGTCCCGGCAATCGGTGTGTTGGTCGACCAAGACGGGCACCTCGTCGAGGCCAAGACCCCGGCGAGGGCCACACGTTCTGCCTGCATCCTGGTGTTGGCCACCGAGATGCGGGGATCGAGCCCCGAGGCGGAACCGGTGACCGCATCGATCGGGACCGACATTTCCGGGTCGAGCCCGTTGACTACGCGGTATTCCCTGGCGCGTTGTCTCACGGTCGCCAGAGTTCGTCGTTGGCCGGTTCGACTTCTTGCGGCTCGGTGTACCGCACCACGGCGTCGGCGAGGGGATGCCCTGGTTCCCTCTCGACTTTGGCGATGAGGCGCGACACTGCCGGGTCCCGGTCGGAGATGAAGTCGGTGACTTCCGGCTCGCCTCTTGTCAGGATGGCTGTCTTATCGGTCCGAGTCACGGGCATACTCGCCGTTGCTTCTCAGGTGATAGGGAACAGAGGTGACTGCGATGCCGGGCTCAGTGGCGAGGGTTGCCTTGATGGCGAGCCCGGTCTGGTTATGGAGAAGCTGGGTAATGCTGCCGGGTACGACGAACTCGGGGAGCACAGCGCAGATGAGCGTACCCGGTACCGCGGTGCGGCGTCGCTCTCGCAGGTATTGGACCAGAGGGTCGACGATGCTCCGGTACGGGCTGGCAATAAACTCCAGGGGTAAGGTGTAGCCGGCGTCCGCCCACTGAGCCTCCAGGCGCTGGCGTTGGAACGGATCGACATCGATGTGAACCGCCGTTACCGGAGGGCCAAGACTCTCGGCGTAGGTGAGAGCGTCGCGGATAGGCCGTGTCATGTCCGAGATGAGGACGACCTGCTCGACATGTGAGATTGGAACCTGTGTGAGTTGGCTACGTCGAGGCCGTCGCAGCACGTTGAGGTCGGTGACGACGACACCGGGTTCGAACAGGAGCCTCGAACGGATGGCCAGGCTGTGGCGATGGGCAAACGGGGCACGGAGCGACCGCGACCGGAGACGGTCGGCCAAGACGACCGTGACGAGTGTTCCCGGATGGGCGTCGCGCTCTTGTCGGATGCGGTCAATGACCCGACGGGAGATTGGTTCTCTTTCCCCGGCCAACACCTCCAGATGGTGGTTGGGGTGTGCCTCGTCCCAGGTGTAGAGGAGGGCGTCCGATCCTGGCTCTTCGGCGTGGACACAGGTCAACGTCTCGACCTCGAGCAGCTTGGCGTAACGAAGCGCCCGCTCTGTTGCTTCGTCGTGGTGCGCCACAAGGAGGATCAGCCGGGTCGGCATCGGTGTGGCTTCCTTCGGCACCTGACGGAGCTGTGCGCCGACCCCCAGATAATGGCGTCTGATCGAGAGCATGAGCGTCACCAGGATGGGGACTAGGAGGATGACGATCCATGCGCCGTGGACGAACTTGACCGACGCAACCACAACAAGGACCACACCGGTGGTCACCGCTCCAACTGAGTTGATTACCACTGAGCGTCGCCATCCGGGTTCCCTGGTGCGGAGCCAGTGCTTGACCATCCCGGTCTGGCTGAGCGTGAACGCGGTGAACACACCGACCACGTAAAGTTGGATGAGGCGGCTGACCTCGGCGCCGAACACGACGAGCAACACCGACGCCAGCAGCGCGAGGGCGACGATCCCATTGGAGAACACCAACCGGTCGCCCCGGTTGAGGAATTGGCGTGGCATCAGCCTGTGGCGAGCAAGGATTGCCGACAGCCGTGGGAAGTCCTGGTAAGCGGTGTTTGCCGCGAGGACCAAGATGGCAGCCGTGAACACCTGCAATGCGTAGAAGCCGACGCCTCCGTTGAACACAGCGCGCCCGATCTGGGAGATGACCGTCCCGTAGTGGTCGATGGTGTCTTCCGAGGTGCGGACATCAAACCATCGGGCGAGCGTCGAGATACCCAGGAACATAGTGATCGAGATCGCGCCCATGATCCCAAGCGTGGTCGCCGCGTTGTGTGCTTTCGGTTCACGGAAAGCTTGGACACCGTTGGCGATCGCCTCCACGCCGGTCAGCGCCGTCGACCCGGAAGCGAACGCGCGGAGCACGAGGAATAGCCCGACAGCCGCCACCTGTGGCTCCAGGTCCGCACCAGAGGAGATCGCCGACGGACATTGACCGTCAATGCACTCGGCGAATCCCGCGATGAGCATGGTCCCAACAGTTCCCACAAAAAGATAGGTTGGGAGAGCGAACAGCGTCGAAGCCTCCCTCACACCGCGAAGGTTGGCAACCGTCAACAGGGCTACGAACCCAAGAGCCATCACCAGCCGATACGGCAACAGCGATGGGGCGGCGGACGTGATCGCGGCGACACCCGCAGCCACCGACACCGACACAGTCAACACATAATCGACGAGGAGTGCAGCCGCTGCGACTGTGCCAGATCGTATCCCCAGGTTGTCGTTAGCGACGATGAACGCCCCGCCACCGTCCGGATATGCCTTGATCGTCTGCCGGTACGAAATGATGACGATAAGGAGCAGCGTCGCGATTCCAAGAGACAGGGGCGCCAACCAGCTAAACGCAGCGGCCCCGGCCAGCGCCAGCACCAACATCGCCTCTTCGGTTGCGTACGCCACCGACGAGAGCGGATCGGAGGCGAACACCGGGAGGGCGAGCCGCTTGGGCAGCAGCTGATGTTCCTCCTCATGACTGGCGAACGGTCTCCCGAACAGTCGCCGCTTGAAACCCGCTCCGGGCCGTCCCGTCACCATATCGATTCGTTGCTCACCGGTTGCTTCACATACAAGCTGGCCCACCCAGGGACGGCACTCCCTTGTTTAGCGCGTGGTCGACGAGCCGCCTGTTGCCCTAACGCTCCGCTAGCGCGTTCGGTCTTGATCCTGATGCCGATGAGGCGTTCTGGTTGAACTTCACACCAGATGGTCACCTCTAGGCCATCTGGTCGCCGCCGACCGCCACAAGTCTGTCCAGAACTGCGGGGGGCGGGATCTGAGCCAGCGGCCCCGGTGCGGATCCTGAGCCGTTGTCGCCGTTATCAGCGGCCCATCGGCAACGGGTCGCGTTCCTGAGGTTCGGTGGTATCGGGTAGCCGGAGGTGTTTGAGGAGCAGGGCGCCGGTGGCGACGACGAAGCTGGACCCTGACATCGAGAGCGCCGCCCCATTCGGGTCGCGGTACGAGTCCGATGTCAAACTGCGGTCGCCGTTGGTTCTTTCCCTTCGCCCGGCCCGGGGGCCGGTCGATCCCCCCGAGATGGGGGATTGCTGCTGCCACGACATTGCTCTCCCTTTGGGAGAGGACAGCCGAGCGTCAGCGAGGCAGGTGAGGGTTTCTTCGAATCCAAAGCTCGAGTTCAAAAGGC
>Ga0214472_10001253_pt1 | contig 29002 bp, 17 predicted proteins | sample RVTome_6_FD_207662 | JGI IMG/M metagenome (GOLD analysis project Ga0214472, IMG submission 207662) | Soil microbial communities from uranium-contaminated site in the Upper Colorado River Basin, Wyoming, United States - RVT140D175 | ecosystem: Environmental > Terrestrial > Soil > Contaminated >...
CGTCGGCGTCGGGCCGCTGATCCGCGTCCAGTCGAAGTTGTCCCCCGTCGCGTTGACCCAATCCCCGAACCCCGTCTCGAAGTTCTCGGTATCGGGATACGTCGAGACCGACACACCGCAATCATGAGTACACACGCCGGCCGTACAAGTGTCGGTCGTACACGCGCTTCCGTCATCGCAGTCCGGATCGGTCGAACAAGGGAAACAGACGTCGCCGGCCTCGTCGCACGCCTCCCCCGGGCACGCATCGCCCCGGCCCGCGCACACGCCGCCGCGACAAAGGTCCAGCGCCGTGCAGAACAGACTATCGTCGCAGCCCAGCCCTTCGTTGATCGCCGCCCCCGGGGTGTCGCAGTTGCCTTCCGCACCGGCCGGGTCGCAAGTGCTGTCCAGGCTGCACTGCCCGCCCGTCCCCGTGCAGTCCTGGGGAGCGCCACCCGCGCAGACGCCGCTCTGGCAAGTCTCGCCCACGTTGCACGCAAGGCCGTCGTCGCACGCCAGGCCCTCGTTGATCGCGCCACCCGGCGTGTCGCAGTTGCCCTCCGCGCCGGCCGGGTCGCAGGTGCTGTCCGCGTTGCACTGGTCCCCGGTGCCGGTGCAGTCCTGGGGAGCGCCACCCGTGCAGACGCCGGTCTGACAAGTCTCGCCCACGTTGCAGGCCAAGCCATCGTCGCAGGCGAGCCCTTCGTTGATCGCGCCGCCGGGTGTGTCGCAGTTGCCCTCCGCGCCGGCCGGGTCGCACGTGTTGTCGGCGTTGCACTGGTCCCCCGTCCCGGTGCAGTCCTGGGCCGCCCCACCGGTGCACACACCGCTCTGACACGTCTCACCCACGTTGCACGCCAGTCCGTCGTCGCAGGCGAGCCCTTCGTTGATCGCCCCGCCGGGTGTGTCGCAGTTGCCCTCCGCGCCGGCCGGGTCGCATGTGTTGTCCGCGTTGCACTGGTCCCCCGTCCCGGTGCAGTCCTGCGCGGCCCCACCCGTGCACGCACCACTCTGGCACGTCTCACCCACGTTGCACGCAAGTCCGTCGTCGCAGGTGCTCCCGTTCGCTTCCAAGGCGAAGAGCTGGTCGCAGGCCCCGTTGCCGTCACACTGTGCGTCGTTGCAATCAGTCGGCGTGGAATCCGTGCAGGGTGTACCCGCCGCAACGAATAAGTCCGATGGGCACGGAGCACTGGTTCCGTCGCAGACCTCGGCGGGGTCGCACTCCCCGGCGGACGCCCGGCATTCCGTGCCGTTGGACACGCCCAGGTCCAGTGGACACGCTCCGCCGCTTGCGCCGTCGCAGGTCTCCGCAACGTCGCAGCCGCCGCCGTTGTCCGCCCGACACACGTACCCGTTGGCCTCAACCGCAAACACCTGATCGCAGGCGCCGTTGCCGTCACACTGGGCGTCGTCGCAATCCCCCGGCGTCGAGTCCGTACACGGCGTCCCGCCGGACACGAACCCGTCGTTCGGACACGGAGCCGTCGTTCCGTCACACGTCTCCGCGACGTCGCATTCACCCACCGCCGCCCGGCACTCGGTGCCCACCGGCTCCGCGGTGTTCTGACAGAGCCCCGCAACACAGGCGTCGGCCGTGCATGCATTGCCGTCGTCACAATCCGGATCCACCGTGCACGCCGCGGCCCGGATCGCGAGCGTCACGGTCCGGAATCCTTCGCCGCTGGTGAGCACGAAGTCCGCCGTCCCGCTCGATCCGGGTGCCGGCTGCGCGACATACCCGGCCCCACCTGAACAACTGTTGATTCCGGTCCCGCTGGCGTCCATCGTGATCGGCGTGTGGCCTGCCAGGCCCGGATCGTCCAGTGTGATGTCGTCGTCGTCGAAGCCGCCCAGCCGGAGGATCAGCGTGTCGGCGACCGTCGTCGTAACGGACGGCGCCGTCGGCGTGCTCGAGTTCCCGCCGCCGTTCTCCGCAAAAACGTGAACGGGCGTGGCGTGCTGCCCGGTGAACCGCATCATCCAGGCATAACACTGCTCCGTCGCAGTCCATGTGAACTGGTGCGATGCCGACTCCGAGGCGCCGGCGACCTTGTACCACACCGCCAGCGTGGCGCCGCCGCTGGCCTGTTGTGAGACCTCGGTCCACGCCTCACCCGCAGGAGGGACCAGGGTGCCCGCGTTGTTCCCGTCAAGGGCGATCGCCGTGATGAGCAGGTCGCCGCCCGTGGTCCCGGCCGGCGTCGAAATCGTGATCGACGTCACGTCGCTGGGAGCCTTCGCTTCGGTAAACTCCTCGAAGACCACCTGACCGCGCGCCGGACCCCCCGCCAGCACCGCCGCCCAGACGATCGTCCGTCGAATCCAGTTGCGGGCCGGATACTTGCTCATCATTCACTTTCCCCCACTGCACGACAGATCGCGCCGCCACGCCCAACCAACGTTCACGCGACACGGCGGCTCCACGCCTGCAAGTTCAGATAGGATCGTCCGACAATCTGCGTCCGTCCGGGAAGCAGCACTCCGCGCCACAGCGCGTCGCGCATGGTTTCGGGGATCGCGCGAATCAGCGCTGCAACACGCGCGCGGGAAAACCACCACCCCGGACGTTCGACCCTAACTATAGCAGCAGTCGTTCGTAACCTCAACGGCTTACAGTGCGGCTTTTCGTAAAAGTTTTCTTACGATTACCGCCGTCGTGGGGTGGGCGGGGCAGTACGCCAGAGGCGCGGTGCGGGGGCAGGAGTCCGCCGGGCGCACGCCAATCCACGTCCGGTAAAGGGTGGGCGATGGCCGCCACGCGATGTGTGTGAGGCGTGGACCGTGACGATGCGGTTCCGGCTCGACCGGTTCGGCACCGGGGCTCCGTCTACCGGAGCGAGAACCAACTCCGCTTCTGCTTCGCCGCCGTGGTCTTGGCCTTCTCGTTGCGCAGAATGGTCAACAGTTCCTCGTCCGACTTGGAGGGATTCAGCCGGCGCAGCGTCTTGAGCTTCTTGCCCATTTCGGGATCCATTTCCTCGCTCGGCGCTGATTTCTTCGTCGGTCTCGGCGCCGCGGTCCTCTTCGCATCCGCCTGTTTTGCGGCGAGCGTCTCCTTCGTCACGCGGACCGTTTCGTTCGCGGTCGCCTTCGTCGGCCGCTTGGCCTTGCTCTTGGCGGGCACAGGTTTCGCCGGCGCCGCGGTGTCCGCGCGTTTGGCCTCGGCAATCTCGGCGCGCGCCGCAGCCAGCGCCGCCTGGATGGCTGCTGCTTGCGAGTGGTCCTCCTCCTCCGGCGCATCCACTGCCGGCTGCGCAGCGGATGCAACTTCAGGCTCCGCGGCCGGGGTCGGCGGCCCTTGCGGCTCCGGCACGCTCGCTTTAGGCGCGTCTTGCACGAAGCCTTGCCAGAAAGCCGCGACCGACGCATGACACTCCGACGACGCCGCGGGTCGCCTAGCCGGCAGCCGCGGCTCCGCGCCCGTCGCCTCGGTCCCTGCCCGCGCGTGGTCAATCAGCGCCAGTGCCTCGGCCTCGCGTTTCTCGACGTCTGCAAGCCTGGCCGCGAGCTGCGCATCCTTCGCCCGAACCTGCGCCGCGATGCGCTCGGCCTCCGCCCGGGTCTGTTCCGCCTCCGCCGCCCGACGCTCCGCCTCGACCTTGATTCGTTCCGCCTCGGCGACCGCGGCCTGGGCGCGATCCCGTTCCGCGGCCGCCTCGTCGGCCCGCGCCCGAGCATCTGACGTCGAAGCCGACGCCTGCTGGGCCTGCGCGTCCGCGTGTTGCCGGGCCTCCTCCGCGGCCCGCGACAGCCTGTCACGCTCCGCCTGGGCCTTTTCGAGTTCATGCCGGAGTTGCTCTTCGTGTTTCCGGTGCGCACTCGCTTCATCGCGCAGCCCATCGGCTTCGCCCCGCAGGGAGCTGAATTCACCGCGGAGCGCCTCGAGTTCGCCGCGCACCTTCGCAAGCTCCTGATCCCGCGAGCGGGCGAACTCCTGCGCCGCCTTCTTCGCCTGCGCGGTGTCAGCCTTGTCCTTGTTCAGATCACCCAAGGCCGCGTCGAGCTTGGCCTGAAGCGCCGACACTTCCTCGTCGCGCTCCGCCAGCGCCTGGCTCCTCTGTTCCAGTTCGGCGCTGCGCTGCTCCAGCCGGGCCACGCTCTGCTGAAGCGATTCACGGTCATGGTGCAGTTCGCGCATTCGCGCATCGAACGCCGCCTGGCGCTGTTCCAGAGCCGCCTGCGCGTCGCGGATCGCCGCGTCACTCTGCCGAAGCTTGCTTTGCTGCTCCTGGAGCTGCTTCCGTGCAACGTTCAGTTCCTCCTCGCTGCGGCGGGCCTCGGACGCCGCAGCCTCCACTGCACGTTCCCGCTGCTCGACGGCCTGCCCCCGGTCGTCCAGCGTCAGGTTCCGTTCGGCCAGCTCCTTCTGCGACTGGGCCAGGCTCGCCTCCCGCTGCTCGATCGTGGACTCCAGCTTGCTTCGGTCGCGATCGAGTGCGGTGCGGGTGCTGTCGATCTCGTTGAGCGTACGGTCAAGCTCCGCCCGCCGCTGCTCCAACTGCGCGGCGCGCTTTTGCAGGGCCTCATCGTCCGCCTGGAGCTTGCGAGCCTGCGCCTCGAGCGCCTCGCGCCCCTTTGCGATCGCCCGCGACTGGTTCTCCAGATCCGCCGCCTGATGCTCCAGGTCGTTGTGCCGCTTATCGAGCTCGCTCGAGCGATCTTTCAGCGCCGCGAGCCGCGTGTCGATGTCCTGACGTCGCTGGTCCAGGGCCTGGCGTTGCTGTTCAACCGCCGCCTGATCCCGCTCCAGCGCCTGCCGCGCGCGGGCCGCCTCCTGTTCATGCGCCGCCTGGCGCTTTTCCAGCGCCTTGACCTGCTGGGCGAGGCCGTTGCCGGCCGATTCCGCTTCGGCCTGAATCCGCTTTTCGTACTGCTCGAGCTCGAGCCCGCGGCCGCTTAGCGCCTCCTCGCGCTGTTTGAGCTGCTGCGCCGCCTGCTGCTGAGCCTTGCCTGCCGCTTCGAGCTTGGCCGCGTGCTCGCGAAGCTGCTCGTGCCGCCCCGCCAACTGCTCCTCATGCGCCGCACGCTCCTTGTTGAACTGTGCGACGGCGCTCTCGAGCTCCGTCTTGCGCTGCTGCCACTGCCGGGCCTCGGCGTCGACCTCGTTGCGGAACCTCTCCAGCCCGCCCCGCTCTTTCTCGAGTTGCTCGCGGACCCGGACCGCCTCCTGCTGTGCCGCGCCGAGCTGCTTCTGCACCGCGTTCAGTTCCGCGGCACGTTTCTTACTTGCCGCGTCGAACTCCTGCTTCTTCGTCAGGAACTCCTGCTGATGCGCCTCCACGGCCGCCTTCAGTTCTGCGGCCTGCCGCTCGCGCTCGACGACCGCGGCCTCATGGTCACGCAACCGACGTTCGCGCTCCGCCAGCGCCGCCCCGGCCTGCTCGAGTTCCTTGTGCCGCCGCCCGGCCGCGTCGTTCTGCCCGGTGAGCTGTGCTCGGGCCGCAGCCAACTGTTCCTGTGCCTGGCGAAGCTCGCCCCACTGCCCCTCCAGTTCCGCTCGGGAACCGTTGAACTGTTCCACGGCCTTGGCGTACTGCTGTTTGGCCTGTTCGAGCTTCGCCTGCTGAGCGTCGAGCTGCGCGGCGGCCTGCTGTTGCTGCACCTGAGCGGCTTGGCGCTGTTTCTCGAGTTCCTGTGCGGAATGTTGCAGCCCCGCCGCGCGCTGGTCACACTCTTTTGACCGCGCCTCGAGTTCCTGCTGATACGCGTGCAGCCGGCGCTGCCCTTCCTGCAACTTGGCGTCACGTTCTTCGAGCTGCCTGGCGGCGACCTGCAACTGCGATGCCCGCGCCTCCAGATCCCCGGCGTGCTTGTCGAGTTGTTTCTCGCGCTCGGCCAGCCGCTTCTCCTCCGCGGCAAGCTGCTGGTCGTAACTCTTGCGCGTGTGCGCCGAACTCGACTGCAACGCGTGCTGGTACCCCTCCAACTCCTTCACATACAGGTCCATCGCGGAGTCGGCGGCCTTGAGCAGCTCGGCATACGCCTTCGGTTCAACCATGATCAAACGCCTTATCCTTCAGGGACCGTGCGGGTCGGGCGGCCGGAAGTCGTGGACGCCACGGAAGCGAAGCCGTCGGTTGCCGTGAACCGAGCTGGACATCCTCCTGTACCGCGCAGCTTCCCCACCGGGCTCGAGCCGTCCGTCCCCTTCCGCCTGGGACGGCGCTTTCCCTGCAAAGTGTACATTTCACTGCGCGTACGAGCGCCCCACGGTTATCGCACGCACCGCGGCGCATGCGACGCGACACGCGGCTTAACGGCCCGGCGCGCACGCCGAATCGGCCGTTATTATCCGGCCGCCGCCGCGCGGTGCCCGGCCCGTACAAACCGCGCCTTTTAACCACAAACGCGGCGGACGTATCGTACGCTTGACTGTGCGGAGCGGATTTCCAACTTGATCTGGGGCGGCTTGCGGCCGATCCCGCCGTAGGGCGACGACCGGTCACCGGAGCCGCACCGAATCAGAGTACGAAGTGGCAACCTCACGATTTACAATGCCGGAAGTCGCCTTTCCCGAAATCGACCGCGTCCGCGCGGCCGGTGGCGGCGCCCTCGAGGCGCTGGGCGCCGTGCGCCGGCAGCTCCAACACGACGTTGAGGAGCTGAAGCAGGCACAGCAGCGCACCGAAACCGAAGCGCATCGACTCCTCGAGGCCCAGAAGGAAGTCGCCGCACTCCGTAATCAATGGGAAACCAAGCGCACCCAATTGGACAAATTCGCCGCCGAGCTGCATGAGCAGCAGCAGGTCATCCGATCGAGTCAGACCCAACTCGAGACCGAACGTAATACGCTGTCCACCCAGTTGAACAAGATCGAGGCGGATCGCGCCCAGCTCAAGAAGCAACACGAGCAGAACGCGCTGGCCGCCAAGACCGTTGCCGAACGCGAGCACGTCCTCGCGCGAACCGAGCAACAGATGGAAGCACGAGCTCGGGAACTGGCCGCCCGCGAGGCGGACTTCCAGCGGCAGGAACGGGAGTTGCACGCGAAGATCCAGGCCATCGAAGCCGATGTCGCCGCAGTGACGCAGGCGCGCGAAGCCTTGATCGCCATGCAGGACCAGCTCAGTAAAGACCATGAGCAGGTCGCCATCCAGCGTGAAGAACTCCTCCAACGGCTGGGCAGCGTACCCCAGATCTCGCAGGTCCCCGTCGAGAAACGCGAACACCGCGAGCCCGTCCCCGCAGGCGACGGCGCGTGGCGCGGGGGACCCAAGCCCGCCGGAGCCGCCAACGTCGAACAGTTCCGCAAGCTGCGCCGTGACGCCAAGCGCAAAGCTATCGGAGTGTGATCGGGTTCAGACGGATAGCCGGCTTTCCCGAACCAGAACCGTTTCGCCGCCGCCGCGGACCAAATGCCGCGGCCGACTCGGAGCCACCCGCGTAAGGGTGCGCCCGGACCGAATCGGGCGCCGGGCCCGATGTCTCCTGAATCGCGGAGTTCGACAATGAGCATAAAGCTGTTCGCCAGGAAAAAGTCCGGACGAGGCAGCAGCCGGACCGGGCCGGGCTCGCCCTATGCCTGCGACTGGGCCGCCGAGTTCCAGCCGGCCCCACTCGAGCAGTTCGACGACGACCCCCTCAAACGCCTGTACCAACAGGGGCGCCACGCCATGATTCTCCGCGAGGAGAGCCAGTGGCACGGACACGCCGGAGGCGCGGAGACCATTCGCGCCGTCAAACAGCAGCTCGAGCAACGCATGGCCCTCGTGCCCAACGGCAGCGTGACGCTCTCGCAGACCCTCAGTGGGCAATCCGGTCCGGACCACGACGACGGCGACGTCGCCGCCTTCCTCCTCGACATCCATGCCGTCACCAACGCCCGCTTCCAGAAGTTCGTCGATGCCGGTGGGTACGACGACCTCGAATACTGGCCCGAGGAGATCTGGCCCCACCTCATCGAACTCAAGGACCAGACCGGACAGCCCGGGCCCAGATTCTGGCGGCACGGCCGACACGACCTCCGCCTCTCCCGCCACCCGGTCGTGGGCGTCAGTTGGTACGAGGCTCAGGCCTACGCACTCTGGATCGGGGAGCGGCTCCCGACGGACGCCGAATGGGAGATGGCCGCCTCCTGGCACATCAAGAGCTCGACCGACATGCTGCGACGCTACCCCTGGGGCGATGCCATGGACATCACCCGCTGCAACCTGTGGGCGTCGCGCATCGGCGTAACCGTCCCCGTCGATGAGTTCCCGACCGGCGCAGCCCCCAACCACGTCCTCCAGTTGGTCGGAAACGTGTGGGAATGGACCGACACCGAGTTCATGATCACGGACGATGAGGCCCGCCCGGTCGTGGGCGAGATGCCCATGCACGCGATCCGCGGCGGCGCGTTCGACACCTATTTCGAGGCGCAGGCAAGCAGCCACTACCGGACCGGGCAGATCGCACTCGCCCGGACCAACAACACCGGCTTCCGCTGCGCCATGGACCTTAGCCAGGCCACCTGGATCAGCGGTGGCGGTGACGGAGGGCTACTGTGACGTCCACAACAGCATCAACCCAGACCCGATCGAGCACCATCCCCTGCCTGGTGTGCGAAAAGCCGAACACGCTCGACGCCATCGGCTGCACCACCTGCGGAGCCCCGATGGCCCTCATCCACGAGGCCGTCGCCCAGGACCGCGATCCCTGCATCGTCACCGTCGTCGGCGACAGCAACGTCGGCAAGACCGTTTATCTCGGGATGCTGCTCGACATGCTCTCCAAGCGCGCCGATAACTTCGACGCGGTGCCCAAGGGCGCCTACTCGGTAAACCTCCAGCACACCGTCATCAGTTACCTCGCCGCCCGGCACTTCCCCCCCAAGACCGCCATGGAAGTCGACGAGTGGCACTGGGCCTACTACCAGGTCTCGCAGCGTGACGAGAAGAACCCGGCGATCTACGACCTCGTCATGCCCGACATGGCCGGCGAGGCGCTCGCCGCCGAGGTCGCCACCCCGCGTACCTTCACCGCGATTCGCGCCCTGCTCGAGAAGAGCGCCGGCGCCGTCCTCCTCGTCGACGCCGCCCTCTCCGCGGCCGGGTCCGCCCAGCCCGACTTCTTCGCCCTGAAGTTACTCACCTACCTCGACGGAGTCATGTCCGGAAGGCAACGCGGCAAAATCAAGACCCCCGTGGCCATCGTGCTCTCCAAGGCCGATTACTGCCCCGAGTGCTTCGACAACCCCCGAGTGTTCGCACACACCAACCTGAACCGCCTCTGGAACATGTGCGAGACCAGGTTCGAGAGCTTCGACTTCTTCGCCGCGAGTGTCGTTGGCGCGCTCGGCTATGGGACCGATGACGCCGACAACGTGATCCCCTATCCACTGCACGTGGCGCCGCGCGGCATCCTCGAACCATTCGAGTGGGTACTTACGAAACTTTAGGCGAACGATTCGACGACGGCGACTTGATCGAACCACCGGAGCGGCTCACGACGGGGCGGGACATGAACCAACCGGAATCGGCGACCACCACCACGGCCAACACCGTCACCTGCGATCAGGCGATATTCACCTCGGTGCGCGGCCCGATGGGCGAGGGCTACAGGATCATCGCCGCGAGCAGGGGGCTCAAGCCCGAGGAAAAACAGACCATCACCCGATTCTCCCCTTCACACGACGCCCTCTGTCGCCCCGCCGGGGCCGCGGATGGCGCCAACCTCGGGGCCGGGACCAGGCAGGAACCGCACGTCGGCGCCCACCGCCATGCAACGCTCGCCGCCGCCGTTGCCACTCGGCCGCGGATTCAACGCCCGTCCGATGCGCTCATCCCTCGTGCCCAGCTCTCGCCGCCCGCCGACCCGGTGCCGGGAGAGGAGAACGGATCGATCTGCGCCGTGTCCTTCTACGCCCTACCCACGGGGCGACTTTGCGTCGCCTACTCCCGTAACGCCGGCGCCGAGCACACCGGCCGCGGCGGGCAGCGCGTCTACACCATCAGCGTCGTAATGGCCGCCAACCGGTTTGCCGACTTCGGCTTCGACCCGTTCCAGGTCGTACGGGCCATGGAGGACGCGGGCCTGACCGAGCCCCAGCTCAAGCCCAGCAACGCCCTCCCCGAGGTCGAGCTCCAGAGCCCCCCGCACCGAACCACCGCCATCCACGACGTCACCGTACGTCACCGGCACACCCCCATCCTCGCCGCACTCCTGGGCAACGAAGGCGTCGTGGTCAACGTCGGGGGTGGATGGCTGCAATCCGCCGAGGCCCTCATGCTGAGCCTCCCTGCGCCGATGCGAGCCGCAGTGGGCTTCAGCGCGGGGCTGCGATTCTCTACCGGCCGCGCCCACAGACTCCAGCTTCTGGCCGACGAAAACCACACGGCCAAGACGCGATGCGCCGGCCAGCCGATGCGATATGTAGACATTGAGAGCCACGCAAATGGCTCCGAGGATCTGCCCGCGGCGGATCCCGCCGAGACGCCGTGCCCGGCCTGGCTGGCCTTCGTCGACCGGCACTGGAGAACCGGCAACCTCGCCGGACTCGCTCGCAGGACATCCCGGCCGTTTACGGACGTCACCGCGCCTGCCATCGAGCGCATCGGCCGCATGTACAACCACATCGACGCCTTTCCGCAGGCCGCGACGCCCGAGGTCCTCACTACCGCAGCCGACCACCTCCAGGCCGCAACCGGTGGCGTCGAGGACGAGATTCGATCCGAGCTCGTGGCCTGCGCCCAGGACGAGCTCTCCAAGCGCTATCAGGCAGGACCTTGGTCGGAGATTGCCCCGGACTGGCCCCGCCTCGTCCAATTGTGGCGCGCCTCTGCCCATGGAGCCTCGTTCGTCGAACCACTGATTGCCCGAGCCGTCCGCCGTGGGCTGGCCGACGCGCCCCTGGACACCGCCGAAGCCACGCTTCTGATCACCGACAACCCGCCCGCCACGGCTGACCTTACTGCACACGAGGTGCTGTTGGGCGAGGTCGTTCGCAGGCTCGCCGAGTGGATCGCCGCAAAGCGGCAGGCCGTCGGCCTGCCCGAGCAGCACCCCGGCCCCGAGTTGCATCAGCGGGCCCGATGCCTCAGCGCCCGCTGGCAATCGGTCGGCCCCCGAAGCCCCGCCTTCCGCACCGCACTGGACCATCTCGACCAGGTGCTCAAGACCGACGCCGCCACCGCGTAGGCGACCGGGCTGACCGGCCCTATCCGTGGCCGGGCCAGGACCGCGGCCGCTGCTCAGGGACCGGTGCCGTTCGTTTCTTGCGACACCCGCTCGATCGACGGTGGATGCGTGCCTGCGACGGAGGCCGGCAGCGCACGCGCGTCCGCCCGGCACGCTCGATATCGCGTCCCGCGCCATTCAGTCCCGGTCGCCCCGACCACCTTCAGTGAAGCGCTGACGAGCATCCCCACCGTCGCAATCGCCCCAATCACATGAGCCAATGACCACAAACCGGGCACGTGGATCCCGCGATAAATCTGCCAGAGCGCTGCCTGCTCCGCCGTCACGACGCCCGCCCACCCCGCCACCGCCCAGCTCCAGTACGCTGCGCTGTCCGGGCCCGCAAGTCCCAGCCCGATCAGTGCCGCCCCAAGCGACGCCCACGGAAGGACGGTGTAGACCAGGACCACCGCCGCCGAGATCGCCAACCGACGAAGAGTCCCCAGACACCCGAACAGGATTCGCGACCAGCCCCGCCACGCCTGCCGCGGCGTCCTGTACATCCGCGTGCGATACAAATCGTCGTTCTCCACAACGCGAAGGCGAAACCCCGACCGCTTCGCGAACCGGGCCATCTTCACGTCCTCGTTCACCTCCAGCCGAACCCGCTCGTGTCCGCCGATCCCCGTGTAGCACGCCCGCCTTAGCAGCATGAACGCGCCGTTGGCGTACGCCGTCTTGCGCGCCGGGTCGTTCACCCGATGCGGCAGAAACCACAGAATCAGCAGCATCGCGCACGCCGGCTGGAGGACCTTCTCCCACGCCGTCGGCGTCTCCAGGAACGGGATGATCGAGAGGAAGTCAACCTCGTGCACCAGCGACTCACGCACCGCAACGCTCAACGCCCGCTGCGACGTCATCCGGCAGTCGGCATCGGTGAAGACGAACCACTCGCCCGATGCCGCCGCCACACCCGCCCGCATCGCGTGGTTCTTCCCGCACCAGCCCGCCGGCAGCTCGTCGATCGTCACCACCCGCAACCGGGGCCGGCCCATCGCGTCGACGCCGCTGCGCGCCGCGAGCCCGCCCAGAACCCGCGGCGTTCCATCCTGACTCCGGTCATCGATCACGACGACCTCGAAGTCCGGATAGTCCTGACCCAAAAGGCTCGTGACGCACCTCTCGATGTTGTCCTCCTCGTCCTTCGCTGCCACCAACACCGACACGCGCGGGAGATTCACTCCGGTGAACGCCGCGTCATCACGATGCGACCCAGGTCCCACGACGTAGGATCGATCCCACACCAGCGTGACGAACCCAAGGCGGAACAACCACACCGCGCCAATAACAGCCGCCAGGACCAGCCAGACCGTGAAGAGGATGAACGGAAGAGAAACCAGCGCGCCATGTCTCCGGTGAACCGCCGACGTGCCATTATCGCCCGCGGCGCCCGCACCGCAACCGAGCCGTCGCCCCGCCACGGTCAGATCGGGCCTTGGAATGTAGGACACCGAGTCGTTTCGCGGTACACTTTCGCCGCATGGAACCGAAGCAGTCCACGCAAGCGGAATCGGCCGCCGCCGCTTTGCCCCTGCCCCAGGATTCCCGACCGCGGCCGGCGGCGCTCCTGGGCGCGCCCGAGCCTCACCGCTCGGAAACGACGCCCAACGCAAGCCGTATCATCGTCGCCGCGCCACTCTTCCCGGTCGCCGTCGGCCTGATAGCAGGCATCCTCCTGGACCGTTACGCACCCATCAGTCCGGCCGTCTGCTGGATCGCGTTCCTCCTTGCCCCGCTCGCCCTCGTCCCGCGAACCGCCCGCCACAGCGTGGCGCCGATGGTGCTGGCGCTCGTGGCCGCCGCGGCCGGCGCGATACTCCACCTCTCCGTCGCTCGGACCATCCCGCCTGGGAGCATCGAGCATCACGTCCAGCAGCCCGGCCGGCTCGTGCGTCTGTACGGCACCGTCCGCACCGACCCGCGGATCCTGCGCCGATCCGATGATCGGTTCGGGGCCTGGTCCTTTCACACCGACCGAACCACGTTCCTCATCCAATGCCGATCGGTCGAGGGCCTCCACGGTGTCCTGCCCGTGACCGGCGGCCTCCGCGTCACCGTGCGCGAGGCCATGCCCGACCTGCGCGCCGGTCGCCGCGTCGCGATCTTCGGCCGAATCTACCCACTCCGCCCCCCGGACAACCCCGGCGCCTTCGATTGGGCCGGCTACTCCCGCCGGCAGGGGATCTTCGGCGCCCTCACCACCAACCACGGGGGGAACGTGGAACAACTGGAGGCCGACGCGACCGCTGATCCCGGCGTGCTCGACCGGGCACGACGTACCGCCCACGACCTGCTGACCAACGACCTGGCCGCCGAGGCCATCGAAGAAGCCGGCCTCCTCGACGCGATCATCCTTGGCCAACGCTCCCAGATCGACCGAACCCTCAACGCGAGCTTCGTGCAGGCCGGATGTGCCCACTTCCTCGCCGTCAGCGGCATCCACGTCGTCATTGTCATGGCACTCGTCCGGTTTCTCTGCTGGCCCTTCATGCTCCGTCCGCGAACCCGCACCTGGATCATGCTGGTGGCCGTCGTCGCGTTCGTTCTGCTCGCCGAGCCAAGACCCTCGATCCTCCGGGCCGGGACGATCGCGGTCCTGTACTGCATCGCGTGCCTGCTCAGCCGGCAACGGGCCCACCTGAACTGGCTTTCCGCCGCCGCCATCATGATCCTGCTGGTTCGGCCCACGGCGCTCTTTGACGTCGGGTGGCAGCTTTCTTTCGCCGCCGTCCTCGGCGTGAGCTACCTCACGCCCGGCATATCCGGCGCCGTCCGGAGTGTCAGCGCCGCGGCACGTCGCGCCGTCACCGCCGAAGTCGTCCAGCAAGAGGAAATCCAACGGCTCATCGTCGAGCCGGCGGCCTCGCCGTTCCGACGGCTTCTGCACAGCGTCACCAGGTCCATGGCGCGGAGCCTCACAACCGCGCTGTTCGTTTCGATCGCCGCCTGGCTCGTCGTCCTGCCGATCATCCTCGTACACTTCCACCGCATCCAGGCCTGGGCCGCGATCAACTCATTCCTCCTCTTCCTCCCCGTAACCGTCGTCATGGCCCTCGGCTTCGCCAAACTCCTACTCGGCGCCCTCTCAACCACCCTCGGCCAATGGGTCGGCAGCCTCCTCACCTTCACCGACGGCAAGCTGATCGATCTGGTTCGCGCACTCGGTGAGCTCCCGGCCGCGAACGTCGTGGCCAAGGCCCCACCCTGGTGGGTCATCACCGCTTACTACGCTTTCTTGTTGGCGCTCGCCGCCTGGGCGGCACAGCGCCGACGGCAGATCGACTCGGCACGGCGCCCGCCAAGGACTTCCGACAGCGCGGCTGCGCCGCGGTCTGCTCGCGGCCACCGGCTCCTGTGGGTCGGCGCCGTCGCGTTCCTCGCCGCGTCCGCGGCATGGGCCTGGACCGGACGCAACGTGCCGCTGCGAGTGACCATCCTCAACGTCGGCGCGGGCTCAGCCACGGCCATCGAGTTCCCCAACGGGCAAACCTGGCTGTACGACGTCGGCAGCCTGACCCGGCCTGCTGCCGGCCGGAGCGTCGTCGTTCCGTACCTCGAGTACCGCGGAATACGACGAATCGATCGTGTTATCCTCAGCCACGCCAACACCGACCATTACAATGGACTGCTCGACGTGCTCGGCGAGGTGCCGGCCGGGCCTGTCGTCACGAACCCCTACTTCGAAGAGCACAGCGGGCCCAGGTCCGCGTCGCGGTTTCTCCTGCGCGTCCTCGGCCAGCGCGGTCAGCCGATCGAGCACATCGACGCGGGCGTCCAGCCCGTCGAACTGGGCGGCGTCACGGTCGAGACCCTATGGCCACCGGCCCCAACGGCGATGGAAGCCGACGCCGGGCTGGCCCCGAACGACGCCTCAACCGTCATCCGCCTCACCTACGCCGGCCGTTCGATCCTGCTCACCGGTGACATCGAGGAACAGGCCGAACGGGCCTTGATCCAGCGTGGCGGGCTCAGCGCGGATGTGCTGATCCTCCCCCACCACGGCAGCGTCGAGCCCAGCTCCAAGGAGTTCATTGACGCCGTCGACCCGCAGCTCGTCATCCGCTCCAGCAACGAGCCCATGGCCCGAACCGACAACGGCCTCGAATACGTCGTCGGCAACCGACCGCTCTACAACACCGCCGACGATGGCGCCGTCACCATCCGGATCGACGAGACGGGAAGTGGGATCGCGGTTGCAACCGCGATCCCGCGCCGGTAGTACAAATATACCTGGAGAAGACCCGGTGCTGTTATTCCACGCGATCACATCGCTTGGCCTCGCCGTCGGCTGCCTCGGAGCGCCTCCGACGGCCGTCGCCCAGGACGCGCCCACCACCCGAACCATCGACCGACCCGTACGCACACCCCCCGATGCCGAGTTGGTTTTCGAGACGAAGACCGTGCCGCCTCACGAGGTAACCTACCTCGAGCACGAAGGACCCTACTGGCGCCTCGGACCCCTTTTCCGCACGATCGACAACGCGCGGCGGCAGCTCGCCACGGATGCACCGATGTATGCCCGGTTCTGCGCGCCGCCCCTGGACCCACGCGCCGCCGCCTGCACCACCGAGGTCGGCCTGATCACCGACGCCCCCGCCCGCACCGCTTCCGGCTTCCATACCGCACACCGCGACGCCGAACGCGTCGCCTTTACGGTGATCCGGAGCAACGTCGCATCCACCCGCCGCCACTACGACCCACTCTACAAGTGGATCCAGGAAAACGGCTTCACCGCCACCGGGCCGGTCACCGAAGTCCACCTGCCGCCGGCCAAGGACCAAGCGATTTCGGGCCCGGGAACCGAACTCCGCGTGACCATCGAGCCGCAGACCGACGCACCGCTGGACAATCCCGAAGCGAAACAAACCGACCCGGAACGGGAGCCCGTCGCCGAAACCCCCGGCACCGTCAAAGCCGCGAAACGCGCGTCGACGGCGCAGCCCGCCGAATCGGTGCAGCCAGACGCCGTGGATCACGCCACCGATCCGGCGACGGACCCAACGTCGGACGAAACGCAACTCGAGCGCCAGCCGCCGCGCCCCATTGCGGAACTCATCGCAGAGAAGGACTGGGACCGGATCGCCCGTCAGATCATGCCGACCGATCTGGACATCCCTGCCCCGATGCAGCTATGGTTCGGGCAGGTCGTTTTTCGCATCGGCGCTCTGGGCAAAGGCATGAAGCGGCAAGGGGCAGAAGCGGATCCCGGCGCCGTCGCGCTCGCCGAGGCCGTTACAAGACGCTACCGCAAGGTGTCCGCCCGGTTCACAATGGACCCACTGTCCCAAGCCGTCGTTCGGATTGACCCGCGCCAGGACCCTAACGCGGATCGGAAGCGTTCGATCCTGCGCGACCTCGATGCCCTGCTCGCCAAGGTCGCCCAGCGCGCTCTCGACCCGAAGGACGCGCTCGACACGCTGTCCGACCTCCTCCAACGAACCTGCGACGTCCTTCACGAGTGCGAGCCGTAGGCGTCCTACTGCGGAGCCTCGACGATGACCTTCGCGTCGCGCATCATCGTTGGATGGAATTCGCAGAAGTACACGAACTCCCCCGCCTCATCGAACGTGTGGCTGAACGACCTGCCCAGCGTCAACGTGCCGGAGTCGAAGATCGAGCCCGCGTCCGCGTCACCCGGATCCCCCGACGTCGCCGTGTGCGGCAGGAAGTCCATGTTGGTCCAGGTTACCGTCTCGCCGACCCCGATCGTGATGTCGGCCGGGTCGAACGCCACGCCCCGCATGAACACCTCGTTCTCTCCCGGCGGCTCCGACGAGGGACAACCCGTAACCAGGCCCGAACCTACCGCGGCGACCACGGCACCGCACACGCGGCCGATCGACCGAAACGAACGCGCTCTCTTCATCGATCCACTCCCACGCCCCCGCAGGGCCCATAGCTATTCCGTCACGCTTCAAAACCAGCGCCCCTGTGAAAATATCGTAGGGGTCTTCCGCAACCTCATTCTTTACAAAGAGTTACAGTTCAAGCCGTCGCGTTTCCGAAAGCAAGAAGGTGCAACCCGGTCCTGTCGTTTTCCGAAGAAGCTTGATGATAATGTCTTGCTGACGCCGAATCTTGCGGTATGCTGATCCGCTTTGCATCCGGCGACGTTGGCGCGGTAGTCGGATGTATCAGCATGAACGCCAACCGGGATTAGCAGTCCTATGAACGACACGCTAACGAGCGGGTCGGCCGCAGCGAGTGGAAGCGGCCTGCTCGAGTTCGAAAAGCCGTTGCTGCAAATCCAGCAACTCATCGCCGAGATGGAGCGCGCCCAGCGCGACGACAGCAAGGATCTCGCCGCCGAGCTCAAGCAGCAGCGGGCACGCTACAAGACCACACTCCGCAGGCTCTACACCAACCTGACCCCCTGGGAGACGGTCCTGGTTGCCAGGCATTCCAAGCGCCCGCTCGTCACCGACTACCTCACCACCATCTTCCGCGACGTGTGCGAACTCCACGGCGACCGCGCCTTCGGCGACGACCGCGCGATCATCACCGCCTTCGCCCGCATCGGGCCCCACCGCGTCATGGTCGTCGGACAGAACAAGGGACGCGACATCAAGGAACGTGTCAACTGCAACTTCGGCTGCGCCCATCCAGAAGGCTACCGCAAGGCCATGCACAAGATGCGCCTCGCGGAAAAGTACGCCCTCCCGGTCGTCTGCCTCATCGACACCCAGGGCGCCTACCCCGGCATCGGCGCGGAAGAGCGCGGCATCCACTACGCCATCGCCAAGAGCATGATGGATATGTCACGCCTTCGCACGCCGATTGTCAGCATCGTCATCGGCGAGGGCGGCAGCGGCGGAGCGCTCGGACTCGGCGTCGCCGACCGCGTCGCCATGCTCCAGCACGCATTCTACTCCGTGATCTCGCCGGAAGGCTGCGCGGCCATTCTCTGGAAGACCGCCGAAAAACGCAAGCACGCCGCCGAAGCCCTCAAGCTCGTCAGCAAGGAACTGCTCACCCTCAATCTCATCGACGACGTGATCGCCGAGCCCGTCGGCGGCGCACACCGCGACCCCGAGGCCACCGTCGCCGGCGTCGAACAGTACGTCGTCAGCACCCTCACGGAGCTGCGCCGCTTCACCCCCGAATCCCTCGTCAGCAAGCGCCAGGACCGCCTCCGTAAGCTCGGCGCCTTTTTCGAGTCGCCCAGCGAAACCGCCGCCGCCGAACAGGCTGCCCGCGCACGAGGCTCGACCACCCGAGCCTCCCGCGTACGCAGCCGCCTGACCGCCCCGACCCGCGTCCCCGTGCCCTGACCCCCGTGCCACCGGTTTCCCCCGTGCCCTGACCCCCGTGCCACCGGTTTCCCCCGTGCCCTGACCCCCGTGCCACCGGTTTCCCCCGTGCCACCAGTTTTCCCTGTGGCACCGCTCTTCCCTGTGGCACCGCTCTTCCCTGTGGCACCGGTTTCCCAACCGGTGCAAACCCCGTCAGCCCTGTGAATTCCACACCGCGTTTTGGTACAATACTCAAACTGACCGGTTCTCGGCTCGAGCATTGCGATTTCGTCGGGGAAACAGCCCCGACCGGGGCGGCACGACAATAGCCACGGGCGTCAGCCCGTGGTGATGGTCCGACCACGAAACCAAGCCCCGCAGGGGCGAAAGAAGACACGAAGGCATGTCATCCGGAAGGATCGGTCAGTTTGAGTACAATACGCCCGGTGTCAGGGGCCGGCGCCTCTGCCCTACCGTATGGGACCTGGCCGGCGCTCCGTTCCACTTTCCCCGGCAGGGGCAATGGGCTGTTGCCACGCGTGGAGCGCTGCGCGGGCGCAGCCCCGCAACGCGGAACCCGTGGCGGCCTCGTCGCGCCGAACGACCCCGCCCCGCAGGGGCGGCGGAGCGCCGCCGGACAAGCACGCACTTTCGAGTTTGAATGCCGGCGAGGGGATGATTCAATGCGTTCCAGGACAACCGAATTCTCCATCATCGTCATGCTTCTGCTCACGCCGCTCGCCGCCCGCGAGCCACAGCGTCATGAAGACAAGTCCCTCCGCCCCCGCGAGACCACCGTATTCCCCATCACTGCCACCGCCGGCTTCGAAACCGGCGTGGTCACCCTCGCCACCCTCGGCGGCGCGCTCAAAGGCGCCGACGCCGCCTTGACCGCAGAGGACCTCCGCCGCAACGCCCTCTTCCCCGAGGTCGATTGGGGCGACGGAACACTCACCCCCGCCCTGCTCGCCAACTGCTCCGGGTCCCGAAACCGGACCCATTGCGACGTCCGCGGCACCCACGTTTACGACGAGCCCGGCAACTACACCGTCACCATCCGCTTCACCCTCCGAGGCGCCGGCACCGATACGGTAACCACCACCGCCGCCGTCGCGCCTCCGAAGGATTTCGTCATCCTCTCCATCGGCGACTCCGTCGCCTCCGGCGAAGGCAACCCCGTCACACCCGCCAACCTGGCCGACGGCGCACAATGGGACGACCCCCCCTCCAACGTCCCGCCCTACGAAGACCTCGGCGGCGCGTGCCACCGCTCGGCACTCGCCGGGCCGGCCCTGGCCGCCCAACAGATCGTCCAGCAGAACCAAAACGCGACCTTCGTCCACCTCGCCTGCTCCGGGGCCACCCTCGGCGCGATCACCGACCAGCTTCGCCACGCCCGCACCAGGCTCCCCCGCATCGACGTCCTGGTCATCTCCGGCGGGGCCAACGACGTCGCCGGCGGCTTCGGTACCGTCGTCACCACCTGCCTCGATCCCCGCATCCGAGAGAATTGCAGCGACGACCCCGACTTCGCAGAGGAACTCCGCACCAGCATCGCCGGACTCACCGACAAGTACACCGACCTCGCCGCCGTCATCGACTGCCAAACCGACGACGACAACTGCACCGGGCCCGAACACGTCCCGCAACGCGTCCTCATCACCGAGTACTTCGACCCCACCCGCGACCGTAACGGCGAATTCCCGGGCCAGGCCGTCAGCACCACCTGTGCGGGCCACACCGTCGCACCCGTCGAATGGGAGTTCCTCTACGACAACATGGTCGTGCCCCTCAACGACCAGGTCACCGCCGCCGCAACCACACACGGATGGGTCCTCGTCGACGGCATACAGGAGGCCTTCCGCGAGCACGGCTACTGCGCCTCAGCCGGCCTCGGCTCACTCGCCGGTGAAACCTGGATCGTCAAAATCCCCGAGTCCCTCCGCACCCAGGGCGACCCCAACGGCACGGGCCACCCCAACCTCCTCGGCCAGCAAACCTACCGCGACGCCATCCTCGAAGCCATCACCCTCTTCGGCCCGCCCTGACCACCGCCCAGCATCCCCTCCCAGTGTCCCCGCCCAGCATCCCCGCCCGGTATCCCCGCCCAGTATCCCCGCCCAGTGTCCCCGCCCAGTATCCCCGCCCGGTATCCGCGCCCTTTATTGGTTATGGGTGCCCCATCCCATCCTGGGGTGGGGTACGGACCGACTGTCAAAAGCGTATTGAACGTCATTCCCGCCACACCGAATCCGCGCAAAAAAAACGCCCCACTTGCCATACCCGTGAGCACGTGACACAATGCTAGCAACCGACAGCGATTCGCTCCATTATCGTGTGTTGGCGCTTTCACGAGAGGCCGCGCGTCGAAAGACCACCCTGCCAGCGAGGCACGTAAATGGGCGTCAAGGCCTGGAAAGTTAAGCTGTTCGTCGACGCACCGGAGAAGCAGGCAGTCCTGGACGATACCCTCCAGCAATGGAACTTGTATGCAGCCCACGTCTGCAAGGTACTACTCGCCTTTCGCCGCAACGATTACGGCGATGTAGGGCTCGAGGTTTGGAGGCAACTGGCCAAAACGCCGCAAAACTATCACGTTCTCTATTGCATTACCCCGAGATCCGACGCGGCCCCAGACCAAGGCCCCCGCGTGACCAGGGAAAAGGATTATCACCGCGCCGCCCGTGCGTTCGTTCAACGCCACGGATACGAACCGGAACTAGCTGCCGTTCGCCGCGATGCGGGACCGCTCTGGAAGCAAATCGTCAAAGCCGCCCGCGAGCGGGTGCTTTCGTACGAGCAGAAGGTCGCGGACTGGAGGGAGGCCCACGAGCAATGGATCGTGCAACGCCGCGAGTGGGAAGGCGACAACCCGCCGTATATGGCCGTCCGCCCCGTCATCGAAGCGTTCCAGCGCGACCATGGCGCAACGCGTGGTCGCCGAGTCCGATGGCGCAAATGGCAGGCGTTCCTCCAGTCGACCCCCGAGCTTGCCGCATGGCGTGGCGGTGCAGCGTGCGTCGAGCCCCTGTCCGCACAAGAGCTAAGGCATGCTGCACGAAATCGACGCAAGGCAGCCCGGCGTGAGCGCGAGCTGTTCCTCGACAAAAACCCCGAACTTGCCGAGCTCGACCGTGTCCACTTCCAATACGAACGCTTGTTCGCCCGAACCGCTGCGAAGCGCCGCAATCCCGACGGATTCCGCCACCGTCCCACCTTCACCCTCCCATCCCTGCCCAACCGACCCGACTGGCCGCGCTTCCAGGCGATGGAGGGCTACAAGAACCTCGACATCACGAGCCGGTCGGTTCAGCTCCGCCTCCCAACTTCCGACACCCGCCACTGGCTATCGTTGTCGTTCGTGCCCGACCCGCGCCTCGCCCGCCTTGTGCCACTCGAACGGAGCGTCAAAGAAGGCCGCACCCGCTTCGATTACCGCTTTCCAAACCGCCCTGGCGAATTCGTGCTGGCCCAACCGCAGGAAATCCGCCTCATACGGCGCGGGTCATCCTATTTCGCGACTATCCGGCTGACACTCCAGCCTACTCCCTCGCCGCTACCCCTGACCCAGACCGCTGCGGGCAAGTACAGCCCGCAGTGGGTCATCCGCAAGATCAGAGATGACGCGCCCGACCTCTCGCTCGTAACTTGCGCAGTCGATCTGGCCGTGCGCCATCTTGGCGCGGCCTCCGTCGCGAGAGAAGGCCGCGTCTTCGCCCGCCGCATCCTACACAACCGCTTTTTCCGGCCCAATGACCTGCGCGAGCGGGCGCTCAACATCCCTTCACTACCCGAGATCGCCGCCGTACGCCGGCGCATCCGCCGCGCACAGAGGCGTAGCGGGCGGATGTCCCCTGCAAAGGACACCTGCCGCCGCCTGTGGACCCATTACCGAAACCTCTGCGAAGACCACTACAAGAAAGCTGTCGCGGCCATCTTCGCCTACGCCTTGCACCACGGCGCGCACCTGGTCATCTTCGAGGACCTCAAGATGCTCAATCCCGACTCCGCCAACGAGCGCGGCGTCAATAACGCCCTCCAGAATTGGAACCGCGGAAACATCGTCCGCTTTGCCAAGATGGCGGCCGAAGACCACGGACTCCGCGTCGTTACCGTCGGCGCTTGGTGGACAAGTCGCCTTTGCGCACGCTGCGGCGGCATGGGTGTCCGTTTCAACCAGGGCAAACGTCGCCCCTGGGGTCAACGCCGCCACACCGCGCCCCGCCCGGTGCCCATCGATCGGCTCACCTGTAACATCGCCCCATTGGGCCATTGGTTCCTCTGCCCGGGTTGCCGGTCCTGCCTCCACGCCGACATCAACGCCTCCGAGAATCTGCACCGACAGTTCCTTGGCTCTCTACCGACGGTCAAGCGCCTCGGTAGCTCCCGCCCGCCCATATATGAAGTCAACGGCCAACGCGTCGAGCAGGCCCGACTCGAGGCCGCCGCAAATGAGCTCCTCCTCGCCCGAACGGCCCCTGCAACCCCCTTTTGACTGCCCTTGCGGCCCCGTGGTCAGCCGTGGTATTCTACGCTGGGCAAGGCCCACACAGGGCCGCCCGGCGGACCGGCTATAGGCCCATCCGCCTACCGTCGGGAACTGTCGAGCCGGAATCGGCGCGCACGGGCTTCGGCCCAGGACGAAACCGCCGCTGTGCTTGTCGCAGTGTGTGGGCTTTCCGGCAACCCGACGATCTCGCCCGCCTGCGCGGGCCGCGAACCCGGAGCGCGCAGGCCAACCCCGCACCGTTCGCGGGGCGCGCAAGTTGTTTGGCAACAAGGGGTTGCGTGGTTGCAACGATCCGCCGCACGCGCTTATCGCCATCGCAACATCGGGGTTCGCGGAATTACTACTCGAACCCTATGTGCCGCAACGGCTTACAGCGATCGCGGCGCAACCCCGCACATGCGGGCGGGATGACAGGGAGACAATCCGATGAGGATGTGGTGGGCGGTGAAGGGCGCAACCCCGCACATGCGGGCGGGATGACAGTTCTCCCCCGTGAGGTGCCGCGAGAACGATATGTGGCGCAACCCCGCACATGCGGGCGGGATGACAGACGTCCACGTAGAGCCTGTCGCATTGACCACCGAGCGCGCAACCCCGCACATGCGGGCGGGATGACAGGCCTGGTTCAGCTTTGCGATGACCGTCAGGTCGAGGGCGCAACCCCGCACATGCGGGCGGGATGACAGAGAGCGAGTACGAACGTGGACTGCGCTGCGGGCTGCGGCGCAACCCCGCACATGCGGGCGGGATGACAGCGAGATCAGGTGGTGAGCGTCCACGGCGAGGACGGCGGCGCAACCCCGCACATGCGGGCGGGATGACAGACGACGACAACGGCACCAGTGAGCTTACGATCCCAGGCGCAACCCCGCACATGCGGGCGGGATGACAGGTCGTCCACAAATACCTCTGCCGAAGCCGGACGACGGGCGCAACCCCGCACATGCGGGCGGGATGACAGCCATGAGGCGGCCGAAGCGGCGCGCTTCGTTGCTGGGCGCAACCCCGCACATGCGGGCGGGATGACAGCTCAGCCTTAGATTCCGCGACGACGCTGAGGCAGCGGGCGCAACCCCGCACATGCGGGCGGGATGACAGATTGATCGACCGTCGCTGATCCTCGGTGATCGGCTGGCGCAACCCCGCACATGCGGGCGGGATGACAGATCTCGTGGACCTCGACGACTTTCGCGCTGATGGTAGGCGCAACCCCGCACATGCGGGCGGGATGACAGCACGAGCCATTTGGCGTCGCCTGTGGTGGCGACCGCGGCGCAACCCCGCACATGCGGGCGGGATGACAGCTCAAGCAGGCCGTCCAGCCGGCCTCGGGCGATAGCGGCGCAACCCCGCACATGCGGGCGGGATGACAGGACAGCGCCGACGACACGATCGTGCCGGCGGCGGCGGCGCAACCCCGCACATGCGGGCGGGATGACAGTTAGCGCCGCAATCAGTCATTTGGATAGATATGGACGGCGCAACCCCGCACATGCGGGCGGGATGACAGACCTGGTCGACGTCGATCGCCACCCCTACCTCGAAGGCGCAACCCCGCACATGCGGGCGGGATGACAGGCGACTCCGCGAACCCATCCAGGCAGGAGAACTGGGGCGCAACCCCGCACATGCGGGCGGGATGACAGCCTTGACCACCCAGAAATAAACCCGCAGCAGCAGTTGGCGCAACCCCGCACCTGCAAGGCGCACGCTGACGCGACGCGTAATCGACCCCGGCCTGAGAGCAAGCCGCCCATCACGGCTCCCCCCCCCCCCCCGCAACAATTGCAAAAATCGTCTTGACCGTTCCGGCAGTACGCATTATGTTAGGGTAACGAGCCGGGCCTCGTCGGCCAACAGCTCGCCCACCGCGGCCCCGGCGGCAAGGAGGATCGTGCGCGCCGCCGAGTCGCGGAAACACCCGGCCGAGGTCAAAAGAAAAGTCGACCGGAACGAACCCAAAAACCGCCCTGGCGCTGTCGAAAAAGCCGTTTGTGTTTAGAAAACGAACCCAACCGAACCCGAACCGACCAGCGCCGCCCGCCGCGGAGCCGCGCGCCACCCAACGCGCGGGCCATGCTTCGTGGAAACACCCCGCCGCTCGACCAGAAGGTCAACTTCATCGGCGTCGGCCGGTGCGTCGAACCCTACAAGACCATCCCGTACAGGGAAACCGCCCCCCACCGGGAGGGCAGCAACTCGTACGGTTTCGTGGCCTTGTACAGCTCCGCGGCCCGGGCGCCGGCGTGTCCCGTACCGGTCAATCCGTGGGGACGGACCGACCAGAACCGCTGCCCCCTTGCGAGGGTCTCAGGATGGATCGACTCGGCCGTGGTCGGGTACAATGTCGTCGTGCTGACCTGCTCGCTACAATCGGGATCCAACGGCAACGCGATCTACGTAGAGGCCGGCGGAGTGAGGCTGCTGTTCGATGCAGGGATCAGCGGCAGCACGGCGGAGGCCCGGCTTGCGGTTCACGGGCGGGACATCCGCGACGTCGACGCGCTGATCATCTCGCACGACCATGTGGACCACGTCCGGTGCGCCGGCGTATACCAGCGCAAGTTCGGCCTGCCGATCTGCATGACCCGTTGGACGCACTTTTCCATCTGGTGCAATCTGGGCAAGCTTTCGGACGTTCGCTATTTCCACTCCGGAGACGCGCTGAACTTCAACGGTGTTACGGTGCATACGATCCGCACGCCGCACGATGCGGTCGACGGCGTCTGTTTCGTGGTCGAAGCGGAAGGCAAGAGGCTCGCCATCCTGACGGATCTGGGCAACCCATTCGATGCCCTTCCCGGAATCCTCGAATCTGTGGACGCCGCCTACCTCGAGTGCAACTACGATCCGCGGATGTTGGAGGCGGGCCCATACCCACGACACCTCAAATCGCGGATCCGCGGCCCGCGGGGGCACATCTCGAATCTCGAAGCGGCGGACCTGCTTCGGGTCTGTGGACGGCGGGTGCCGGATTGGGTCGCGGTCGCGCATTTGAGCGAGGAAAACAACTACCCGGGGCTGGCGATCGAGACGCAACATGCCGCGGTTGGTTGGAGCTACCCCGTCCACCATGCGTCGCGGCTGGAAACCTCGCCCATGTGGGCGGTCTGAGCCGGCGGCCGGAAACGGACCGCCCTCGTCGTCGCACGGGCACGCGATCGCTAATAAAGGTCGTCGTCGGGCTCGTCTTCCTGCCGCTTCCAGCTTTCCGCTTCGTCAACGTCGTCGATCTCCCGTTCCATGTGCTTGAACAGCTTCTCCTGGAGCGGGGCGAACCGGCGATGCATGTCCAGCGTAGCCCGGTGGGACGCCGAAATCACGTTGAGCTGAAGCAGTTGCCACTTCGCGAGGCACTCCGGCTCCTTGACCGTCGCAAACGGATCGCAGGCCAGCTCCGGCGTCCCGTCGGGCCGGCGGGAGAAAAATTCACAGTCTTGGCACTGAAGCATCTTTGCTGGCCTCCGACGACCGGCCACTGGACGCGGGGCCGATTCCGCGGTACCTTATTATTACTGGAACCTGCGTGCCAGGAGCGGTTATCAGGCATGGTACCGCACGAATGGCCGTTTTGCGGCTTTTTTGCAAGATTTCTCTTGCGGGTAGGCCCGATATTTGAGAAATTGAAGCCTTAGATTTGTCCCCTTACCGACCCGTCCCCCCCATGGGTCGGTTCCCCCAAGGCCCGGTCCACCCCGCCGGGCCTCTTTCTTGCGCCCTTTCGCATGGCGGCGCCCCGGCGGCGGACGGGGTGCGAACGTCACATAAGAGTACCGTTACCTGCACGTGATTGGTCGTGCCCGGCGCGCGCCGTAGTATGCCGCCGGACACTTGAACCGAAAGGCGACGCCATGAAACGAGCGAAGAGCTGGGCGGGTTGGGTCGCTATCGCTGCGGCGTTTGTCGGATCCGGCTGTGCGGTCCATCCGCACGTTCGGGCGATCGAGGCGTTCCGCGAGGCAAAGAAACGCGGCGACTACGATATCGCCGCTACCTACCTTGCACCGGAAGCGCGGGTATGGTTCGAGAAGAAGGAGGGGCCGGGCCGGCCAGTGCGACCGCAGGGCGGGCCATATGCGGAGTGGGACAAGCTCTTCAACGCGCGGTCCACGCCAAGCAGCGCCCGAGTAGGACGCGGCACGGTTTCGTACGTCATCAGCGAGACCAACGATTACTATCGCCTGATCGACCGTGTCCCCGGTCGGGTACGCATGACCTACTACTTCGCCGACGACGGGAAGATCGCGGGGTACCTCGTTCAAGGGCTTACGCCGCCCAACGAGCGGCCGCCGGATCGACGCTGCGAGTTCGAGAAGTGGGCGGCGGGGAAGTACCCGGGCCTGCTCGACTCGGAGGAAATGGAAATCCCGAACAACCCTCGGCGCTGGCGGGAGCTGCTCATCGAATGGCGGGCAGAGGTCGGGCTGCCGGAGATTCCACTCGAGTAGCGGCGAAAATCGCGGTCGCCGCAACTGTTCGGGCCGGGTCAACGCGCGAAGACGACTGAGGCATTGCGCCGTCGTTGCGTCATCGCATCCTGTCTGGTGCTTGCGTCCGTGCTGGTCTTCGGCGCGGCGCCCGAGAGCGCGTACACGCACACGCCGACCGCGCACATCGAATGCCGGGAGCTGGTCGAGCTATCGGGGATCGTGCCGGCCACCGCAGGGCGGGAGTTCTGGGGGCATAACGACTCGGGTCATCCGCCGGTGCTCTTTCGGTTCAACGACCACGGGGAGGTGTTGCAGCGCGTCGCCTTGTCACCGGCGGTGAACGTGGATTGGGAGGGCATGACGATCGACGCTGCCGGAGCGATCTATGTAGGCGACTTCGGCGACAATCGGCGCCGGCGGAGCGATTGCACGATCTACAAAGTGGCGGAGCCGGCGCCGGACGCCGACAAGATCGCGCCCGCGGCGGCCCGACGCTTCGCTTATCCCGACGGTAAGGCACGCGATTGCGAGGCGGTCTTCGCCATGGGCGGCCGGCTCTATCTGATCTCGAAAGAGGCATCGCCGCTCACCCGACCGACGGTGTTCTGCCTTAACGACTTCTCGATCCAGGCGAAGCCCGAAGGCGCGGACGGGAAGAACGCAGTCGGACCGTCGGCCGACACGATCGTTCTGCGCGAGGTCGGGCGGCTTCAGATCGGCGGGTTGGTGACGGGTGCAGCGTATTCGCCGAGTCGGAAGGAGCTTGCGGTCCTGACCTACAGCGGCGTCATGTTCTACGCGGTCGAGGAGGAAGCCGACCTGTTGAGGCCCGCCCAAGGCGCCATCGGCGGCTATTTCGGCCAATGCGAAGCGATCTGCTACGACGGCAACGACGTCATCATCACCAACGAGCCGGGCACGATCTGGCGGATGTCGGTACGGGATCGATGATCCCGGTGCTCTGGAGAGCGGGCCGCAGCGCCGGGTGATGGACAGGCGGCGATGGGATTCGAACCCATGAATAACGGATTTGCAATCCGTCCCCTTGGTCCACTTGGGTACGCCGCCGCGGACTCGCCATGCCGATCCACCGAGCCGCACCTTGACTGACCGGCGTCCGGACCGGCGAGAACGCACCAAGGTACCGGGCGGCCACAACCGTGACAACCCCGAGGTACCCGGACCCGGCACGCGGCGAGGGGCTCGTACCGAGCGCGCCACCTGCATCACGTGCGGTAGCCCGGGCCCACACCGGGGCGGCCCGCGGCCATTGGGGAGGGCCGACACCACCGGTATAATGCCTCGGTCTCCCGTTCTGCCGGGCCGCGATCGTTAGAGGAGGTTCGTGATGAACCGTGCTGCGCGCGTTGTTCTGGGGATCGGCCTGCTGGGGTGTGGTCGCTTGTTTGCGGGAGGGCCGGAGCCGCCGCCGGCGCTGCTGCCCGAGCCGCCGTCGGTGCAGATCGACAAGAACCGCTTCATATCGTTCGCCTTCCCCGACGCCCCGGAGGGCACGCAGTGGGCGGTGCGGGTCAAGATCGTCGAGCTCTACAACACCGACCCGAACCACCCCGACCTCGAAGCCTGCCCGACGTACCGAGCGCTGGACTTCTCCGGGCACGAGGGAGAGATTGCATGGGTCGGCAGCCCGGAGGTTCTTCCCAACAACGACATGAATCCCGCCTACCGTT
>Ga0214472_10001254_pt1 | contig 28975 bp, 28 predicted proteins | sample RVTome_6_FD_207662 | JGI IMG/M metagenome (GOLD analysis project Ga0214472, IMG submission 207662) | Soil microbial communities from uranium-contaminated site in the Upper Colorado River Basin, Wyoming, United States - RVT140D175 | ecosystem: Environmental > Terrestrial > Soil > Contaminated >...
CGAGCGCGCAGGAACGGCGCTGATGCCGTCCTACACGCACCTGCGCCGCGCGCAGCCCGTGCTCGTCGCTCACTACTTCCTGTCGCATGCGGCCGCGCTGCGGCGCGACCACGCGCGGCTTGCAGCAGCGGCCGACGAAGCCGACGCGCTCACGCTGGGCTCTGGTGCGGTGGCCGGCACCAGCTATCCGGTCGACACCGCCAGCCTCGCGCGCGCCCTCGGTTTTTCCCGCATCGTCCGCAACAGCATGGACGCCTCGTCCGATCGCGACTTCGTAGCGTCGTTCCTCTACGCCTGCTCGGTGGCGATGGTGCATCTGAGCCGGATGGCCGAGGACCTGGTGATCTTCACCGGCGAGGAGCACGGCTTCTTCGATCTCGCTGACGCCTCGGCCACCGGCAGCAGCATGATGCCGCAGAAGAAGAATCCCGACCCGCTCGAGCTGGTGCGCGGAAAGACAGGCCGCGCGATCGGCCGGCTCACGGGCTGGCTGGTGACGATGAAAGGATTGCCGAGCGGCTACAACAAGGACCTGCAGGAGGACAAGGAAGCGGTCTTCGACGCGGAGGCCACGCTGTCCGCCTCGGTCGCCGCCGCCCGCGCCGTGGTCGCACGGCTGTCGCTGAACACCGACCGCGCCGAGCGGGCGGCGTCGGGCCTGCTGCTGGCGACTGACGTCGCCGACTACCTGGTGTCGCGCGGGATGCCGTTCAGGCGGGCGCACGAGGTCGTCGGCGCGATGGTCCGTCGGCTGCTGGCAGAGGGACGCGATTTCAGCGCGCTGACGCTCGAAGAATGGCGCGAGGCGAGCGACATGTTCGGCGAGGATGCGCCGCGCGCGGCGACGGCGCTCGCCTCGGTCCAGGCCCGGCGGACCCCGCAATCGACCAACCCCCAGGCGGTGCGAGAAGCGCTCGACGAGTGCCGCGCGTGGTTGAAAAATCCCGGATCCCAATGACCTGAGAGCATCTCGAATCCCGATGACCGAATTCCAGCGGAATTTCGCCGGGTTTCGGGGTTTGGGATTTGGGATTTGATTTGTTAGACTGCCGATTGCCTACACCTTTCCTCATCCCACCTGAAAGGAACGGCTCCGGAGAGTTTGATGCAGCAACGCCGGCTTCGGCTCGGTGACATTCTGGACGACTATTGCCCGCGCGAGCGCCGCATTACCAATCACGCGGTGGTGGCGATGATTGATGACCAGGTGAAGCAGACGCGCTGTACGACGTGTGAGGCGGACCACGAGTACAAGGCCGCCCGGGTGCCGCCGCCGCGCCGCAAGCGCGCCGACGCCACCGGCGGCGAGCGTCCAGAAGGCATCCTGCGTCCGCGCGCGGCGGTGGAGGAAAACGAGCCGATCGAAGAGGCGGCGGGGACCGAGCCCGGCACCGACGACGCCGCACCGGATACATTCGTCGAGCCACCGGCGGCTGCCGACAATCCCGACGCAGACGCAGTCCCCGTGGCGGCCGCTGCGCCCGACGAGGAAGAAGGGCCGGTCCACCGCCGGTTGATCCGCGCGACGCTGCCGCGTCCCGAAGGCCAGTCTCCGGAGCGCAAGGAACCCGACTTCACGATTCGCCAGCCGGGCGGCCGCGGCGGCCGCGAGTTCGACGGCAACAAGTCAGGATCGCGCTTCGGCCACGGCCGTCGTCCCGTGCATGCACCGGGTGGGGGGGGTGGCGGGTCGCCGCAGCGGTTTGGCGGGCCGCGTCACGGATCAGGCGGTCCCCGCAACGGGTCGGGACCAGGGCGGCCGGGCGGCGGCGGCAATCGTCCCGGGCATCCCGGCGGACCACGCGGCAATCGTCCCGGGCAGGGCGCGGGCCGCGGCGGCGGCGGACGCAAGCGCGGGCGGTAGCGGTTGTCCGAGTTCGCCGGCAAGCATGGCCTGATCGTCGGCGTGGCCAACAAACGGTCGATCGCCTGGGCGATCGCCCAGGCCACCGCCAAGCGGGGCGCCCGCCTCGCACTCACCTACCAGGGCCGCTTCGAGGAACATGTCAACGAGCTGTCGCAGGGACTTGGCGAGCCCGCTCTTGTCCTGCCGTGCGACGTCGCCTCTGATACCGACATTGATGCGGTCTTCGCGAAGCTCGATCAGGAATTCGGCGGCCTCGACTTCGTCGTTCACGGGGCCGCATTCGCGCCGCGCGAGGAACTGTCCGCGCCCTTCTCGAACACGTCACGCGAGGGTTTCCGGGTCGCGCTCGACGTGTCGGCGTATTCGCTCATAGCGCTGACCCGCGGCGCGCTGCCGTTGATGGAAAAGCGCGGTGGCGGCAGCGTGCTGACGCTGACCTACCTCGGCAGTGAGCGGGTCTTCCCGAACTACAACGTGATGGGCGTCGCAAAGGCTGCGCTCGAGGCGGCGGTCCGGTACCTCGCCGCGGACGTGGGCCCGAAGAACGTCCGCGTCAACGCCATTTCCGCCGGACCCATCAAGACGCTGGCGGCGTCGGGCATCTCGGGCTTCTCAAATATCCTCGGCGTCTACCGCGATCGGGCACCGCTGCGCCGCAATGTCGAAGCCGGGGAAGTCGGCGAAGCCGCGGCATTTCTCCTCAGTGACGCGGGCAAAGCCGTCACAGGCGAGGTGCTGATGGTCGACGCGGGATTCCACATCACGGGCATGTAGGTTGCTGTACCGGAGAGTGGCTGGTGGTTCGTGGATGGTGGTTTGCCCACCAACCACTATCCGCCAACCACTAACTGGAGGAACTACATGCGTAAGCTCAGCGGCTGGAAGTGGCCTGTCGTCGCGCTGGTCCTGGCGTTGTCGACGATGGCGTGCGGAAAAACCGTCGGCGAGGCGATTGACGACACCACGATCACGACGCGGGTGAAGACCGCGATGCTCAACGATCCCGCCGTGGGTGGCCTGCGGATCGACGTCGACACGTTCAAGAGCGTCGTCACGCTCTCGGGCCGGGTGAAGAGCCAGGCGGAACGCGATCAGGCTCTTGCGCTGGCGCGAAGCATCGACGGGGTCACCGAGGTGAAGGACGCCCTGCAGGTCATTCCGGAATAAGTTGGAAGTTGAAAGTTAGAAGTGAAAAGTAAGTTGTGAAGTGCGCCTGTGGCACTTCGCACTTGCTCTTCACCTGACTTCTTACTGATTTCCGACTTACTTTCGACTTCACACTTCTAACTTCTTACTTGTCTTATTTGCCCCATTGTTCCGTCCGGATCTGAACATCCGGCACGCCGAGCGCCTTGAGCGTGCTGACCGACTCGCTCACAAGGGGCTCGGGCCCGCACACGACGCAGAACGTCCCTCCGGGGTCGTGCAGCACCGCTTCGAAATGAGACCGCCCGATCCGGCCGCGCTGGCCCGACCAGGCGGAGCTCTCATCGCGGGTGACCGTCTGGTGCAGCTCGATGCGTCCCTCCGCCGCGTGGCGCAGCAATTCGTCGATAAACGCGAACTCGTCGGCGCGCCTGGCGCTGTACAGCAGTGAGATGCGCGGCCCGGGATGCCGCCGCAGCGTGTGATCCAGCATCGAACGCAGCGGCGCAATGCCCGTCCCGCCGGCGACGAGGAGCAGCCACCCGTTCGGCGGCACCCGCGGGAGCGTGAACATGCCGATCGGTCCCTCGACATCGACCAGCGCCCCCGGCGCGGCGGCCGCCAGATGTGGCCCGAGGCCGCCGTCGCGCTCGATGGTGATCAGAAGTTCGATCCGCCGCCTCTCAGCGGCTTGATCGGGTGAGCAGGCGATCGAGTACGGGCGGCGCTCGCTCTGTCCGTGCGTTCCCACCATCACCGCGTTCCCGGGCTCGAACGCGAGCGACTGTCCCCGCAAGTCGAGCGTGACCAGGCGCGACCGCGGCGTGGATGCGCTCAGGTCGATGATCGGAACCGTGACGACCGGCACGGGGCGGAAGTGTACTCCGTTGGAATCGTGCGGGTCGTTCGGATCGTGCGGACCGTTCGGGCGTTGGCCTATCTGTTCAACAGTGCCGGCCAGTTGACCAGCAACGCGATGGGTTCCGACGATGTCTCCTCTGATTCCTGAAGCAGTGTGTTTACGAGGAAACGTTGTCCGTCGGGGAAGACATCATAGGAATATCCGGCGAATCCGCCAGACGTAGTCAGCCGAGGCTGAACTTGAAACAGCGGTCGAGCCGCTTCGATCTGAAACGCCGCACCTTGGTCAGACACGGGCACCACCGTCAACATGCCCCTTGATAAAAAGAAGAGTTCCTTGCCGTCTGCTCGCCAGCGTGGGTTCCGACCTCCTGCATTGGATACCTGCCACTTTCCGCGGCGGTCGGGAAACGAGGTCACATAGACATCGCCGAACGGCGCCCCCGATTCGGTCGACTCATACGCGAGCCAACGGCCGTTCGGAGAGAGCCGTGGCGCGCGTTCTTCGAACTCGGTTCCGAGAAAAATCGCCGGTTTGCGGTCGCCGGTGGTCGGCAGTGTCCAGATATTCGATCCCGTCCGTCCGCCTGTCCCTGCAGTATTTACGTATGCGATTACACTGTCGGACCAGTCGAATGGGAACTTGTCCTGATCGTCCGCGAGGACCAACTCCTCGTCGCCCGTGCCGCTTGCCGCCTTCTGAAAGAGATCGAAACGGTTCCGTCGGCGCGAATTGAAGACGACCTGATTCCCGTCCGGCGACCACGCTGCGTTCATTTCGTCCGCCGCGTCGAACGTGAAGCGGCTCCGAACGTTGCGACGGATGTCATAAATCCAGAGGTCGCGTGCGAGTCTCCTCGCGTCGAGCAGGCTCGCCAGTACGCGAGTACCGTCCGGCGAAAGCTCGATGCTCATCTGGTCCGCCGGCTCTCCGACCGTGTCGAGCTGTGTTCCATCGCGGTCGTACACGACAAGCTGGGAGCGAATTCCCAGATCGGCTGCCGGCCCCGCCTGGTACACGAGTGTGCCGGTCTGCGACACCGAGAACGCCCCCATGCTCATGGTGGCTCCACCGACTACGACTTGCTCGGCAATGGGAACCGCTTCGCCCGTAAGCTCCAGGCGGCCGATGTCCAGCGGTTGCGCCATGAGCGTGGTCTCCCGCAGGAACAAGACGTGGCCTGATGCGTACTTGGGGTTCGAACCACCGCCTTGCAGCAGGATGCGCGGCGTCTCGGTGGGATCCAGTGACCCGATGTACACGGCCCGGACCTCGCCGGGCGCCGCGGCACTGCCTATCGCCGAGTACAGAAAATGCCTGTTGTCCGGCAGGAATGAAGGATGCCAGTGGCCTGTTTCCCCAATTGCACTGTCGAGGGTGGTCACCTGCGACGGCGTCCCGCCCGCCGCATCGACGCGAAAGAGCGCGCCACGATCCGGTGAAAACAGAATCACGTCGTCGGCGTTCCAGGCCAGCGCTGTGTTGCTGGCCGCGTCTGCGATCGTAAGTGCTGGTCCGCCTGACGCATCAATTTTCCGGAGCCGGCCACCTGCGACAAACGCAAGCAAGCGACTGTCGGGCGACCACGCTACCGCCACAACACCGTCCGTCCCCGCCAGGGGCTGAGCGGTCATTGCGTCAATCCGCCGTACCCATATCTGGACGCGGCCGTCGGCGCCGCGCCCCAGGAACGCGAGTGAACGGCCATCTGGCGACAGCGTGAATCGCCATCCCGGCCCTCCGCCACTTGCGACCGCGACCTGGGGCGGCGGAAGGATAGAGGCGAGAGTAGTCTCCGGCGTATCGACGGCCTCGCGCGTGAGATATCGCGTCACTTCGAACGAGATTGTCCCGACGGCGACCACCGCGGCGACAAACCACGCGAGCCGGGCAGTGCTCCACAGGTGCCGGGCCACTGGCGTAACTACGGCCGGTGCTTCTCTCATTGGTTCCAAGGCGGTGTCGTCTATCTCGATGCGCGCGATGCCGATGTGCGGCAATCGCTTTCTGGGATCCTTCTGCAGGCATCGACGGAGCATGGTGCGCAAGTACGACGGGGTGGTCGCCGGCAGCAGGTTCCAATCGGGGTCCTTGTGTATGACGGCACCGATCGTCTCGGCCACGTCGTCACCATCGAATGCCCGTCGCCCGGTCAGCATCTCGAACAGGACGCACCCGAATGCCCAGATATCGGCCCGCTTGTCCACGGCGCGTCCGCGCGCCTGCTCCGGCGCCATGTACGTCGCGGTCCCGAGAATCATTCCGAGTCGCGTCATCGCCGGAGACGTGATCGTCGGCGACTGGGAGACGTTGTCCGTTGTCGCAACTGGCTCGAGCGCCTTGGCGAGCCCGAAGTCCAGTACTTTTGCGGCGCCGTCCGGTCGGAGTTTGACGTTCGCCGGCTTGAGATCGCGATGGATGACACCCTGGTCATGCGCAGCCTCGAGGGCGTCGGCAATCTGCCGCGCAATCGGTACCGCCTCGTCGAGGGGAATCGCGCCCTCTGCGATTCGGTCGGCGAGGGTCGGTCCCTCGACCAGCTCCAACACCAGCGCCCGTACGCCGGCGGCTTCTTCGATGCCGTAGATCGCCGCGATATTGGGGTGATTCAACGAGGCCAGCACCTGCGCCTCGCGCTTGAAGCGCGCCAGGCGATCGGCATCAGCCGCAAAGACCTCCGGCAGCACTTTGATCGCAACGTCGCGATGAAGCTCAGTGTCTCGTGCGCGATACACTTCGCCCATGCCGCCAGCACCAAGGGCGAACTGGATTTCATACCGGCCGAGACGCAGCCCGGATGGAAGGGGCATATGGTCAGAGCTGCGTGGGATTATAGCCACGACCCGCATGCTGGAGGCGTTACGATAGGCACATGGGTCTGACGCACGTTCGAGCGCGTATCGCGAACCCAGCGAGGCCGACGAAGACGGTCGGCTTCCGGTTCCGGGTGGACTCGAGCGCCGTCTATTCGGTCGTGCCCGCGGCAACACTACGCCGCCTCGGGATTCGCGCGCACAGCTCGCGAACATTCACGCTGGCCGACGGCACCGAAATTGCCCGCCGAATCGGTGACGGCATCTTCGTCATCGATGGCCAGCGGGCTGCATCGCCGGTCATCTTTGGCGAGCAGGATGATGCGGCGCTGCTGGGAACGGTGTCTCTTGGATCGCTTGGTCTGATCCTTGATCCGATGAAGCGGATACTTCGGCCGCTCCCGATGGTGCTTGGCGCGATCCGCCCCCCGCGGCGGTGAAGGCTCAGCCCGTCCCTTCCGCAGCCTGATGTCGAAGATTCTCGAGAGCGTGCCGGTTGGCGAGAAGGTCGGCATTGCGTTTTCCGGTGGCCTCGACACGAGCGCGGCCCTTCACTGGATGCGCGCCAAGGGCGCGATCCCGTACGCGTACACCGCCAACCTCGGCCAGCCGGACGAGCCGGACTACGACGAGATCCCGAAGCGTGCGCTGCAGTACGGCGCGGAGAAGGCGCGCCTGGTGGATTGCCGCGCGCAGCTCGTCGCCGAAGGACTCGCCGTGCTTCAATGCGGCGCCTTCCACATCTCCACCGCGGGCGTTCAGTACTTCAACACCACGCCTGTCGGCCGCGCGGTCACCGGCACGATGCTCGTCGTGGCGATGAAGCAGGACGACGTCCACATCTGGGGCGACGGCAGCACGTTCAAGGGGAACGACATCGAGCGGTTCTACAGGTACGGCCTGATCGCCAACCCGGAGCTGCGCATCTACAAGCCGTGGCTCGACCAGATGTTCATCGACGAGCTGGGCGGACGCGCGGAAATGTCGGAGTACATGCGGCGCGCGGGCCTGCCCTACAGGATGAGCGCCGAGAAGGCGTACTCGACCGACTCCAACATCCTCGGCGCGACGCACGAAGCCAAGGACCTCGAGCGGCTCGACACCGGAATCCGGATCGTCGACCCCATCATGGGTGTCCGGTTCTGGCGCGAGGACGTCGCCATCAGGCCAGAGGAAGTGACGATCCGTTTCGACGAAGGGCAGCCTGTCGCGCTCAATGGCATGTCATTCACGGATCCCGTCGAGCTGATTCTGGAGGCCAACCGGGTCGGCGGCCGCCACGGCCTCGGCATGAGCGACCAGATCGAGAACCGCATCATCGAAGCCAAGAGCCGGGGCATTTACGAAGCGCCTGGCCTGGCGCTGCTGTTTATCGCCTACGAGCGGCTCGTCACGGGCATCCACAACGAGGACACCATCGAGCAGTACCGTGACAACGGCCGGCGGCTGGGCCGGCTGCTGTACCAGGGCCGGTGGTTCGATCCGCAGGCGATGATGCTGCGCACCGAGGCCCAGCGCTGGGTGGCGCGGATGATCAGCGGCGAGGTGGTGCTCGAGCTTCGCCGGGGCAACGACTACTCGATCCTCGACACGCGCAGCCCCAACCTGACCTACAAGCCGGAGCGGCTGACGATGGAGAAGGGCGACTCGATGTTCTCGCCCCAGGATCGCATCGGCCAGCTCACGATGCGCAACCTCGACATCGTCGACACGCGCGACAAGCTGCTGACTTACGTCAAGACGGGCGTGCTGGCGCCGCCCGCGGGCTCCGCGCTGCCGCACCTGCTGGAAGGCGATTCGGGAGAAGCGAAGAAGAAACCGTAGGAGCCGAGCTTGCTCGGCCCGTTGGCCTAGGAAGCGCGGTGGCCCGTGATGACGCTCGGATGCGTGAAGCGCCGGGTCGTGTCGCCCTTGCGGCCGCTCTTGTCGCTGTACATGCGGCTGTCCGCTTTCGCGAGCAGCGTTTCGTAGGTCTCGCCGTCGTGCGGGTACACGGCCACGCCGGCGCTGATCGACAGCGTCACGCGCTCGCCGGGCGGCGCTTCCATGACGATGCCATCGACGGCGTTCTGCAGTTCCGCCCGCTTGTGTTCCGCCTCGCCGCGCGCGCACCCCGACAGCACGACAATGAATTCGTCGCCGGCGTAGCGGACGCACATGTCGTAGGGCCGGATGGTGGCCTTGAGCACGCCGGCCACCTGGCGCAGCGCCATGTCGCCGAACTGGTGCCCGAAGTTGTCGTTGATCTCCTTGAAGTCGTTGAGATCCATCACGACGAGCGCCACTTCCGACGCGAGGCGCTCGGCGCGGGCCAGCTCGCGCGTGAGGTGGTTGAACAACGACCTCGTGTTGGGCAGTCCCGTCAGCGGATCGGTGAGCGAGTCTTCCTGCGTCTGCTCGAAGATCACCGAGTTCTGGACGACCGCGCCGGCCTGCTCACAGACCCGCTCGAGCAGCCGGCGATGATCCTCGCGATAGAAGCTCGGGTCGAGGTGGTACACCGCCAGCGTTCCGATCAACCGCTCGGCGACAATCAGCGGGCAGACGAGCGCCGACTGCAGCACCGTCGGGGCATTCGAGCCCATCGCCTCGAGGTCGGCGCTCGGGCGCGCATTCACGAGCGGCCGGCGGTTGCGCGCGACCCATCCATTGAGCCCCTGGCCGGTGGGAACCTCCAGCTGCTGCATCAGCTCCGCATCGGTGCCGGTGGCAAAACGGCAATGCAGCCGTTCGGTCGACTCCGAATACACGAACAACGCGCAGGCGGAGAAGGGCACGAGGCTCGACAGCTTCGATGTGACGAGCGACATGGTGTCGGCCAGGCCCAGGCTGGTGCCCATGGCCTGCGAGATCTGGTAGAGCGCGTAGATCTCGCGGTGCGCGTGCGCGATGTCGTCGAACACCGAAGCGCGCGGGCCGTCGAGTAACTGCGGCGCGCGCAGCCGCGCGGTATCGGTCTGGGGCAGCGGCGCGGCGGCCACCGCCTCAACGGCTTCGGCCTCCAGCGCCAGGCGCGGCAATGCGCTCACGAAGACGTCGACGACGCGCGGGTCGAGTGCCTTGCCGGCTTCCTGCTGCAGCAGCACGACCGCGGCCTCGCGGCTGATCGCCTTGTGGTACGGGCGATCCGAGGTCAGCGCCACGAAATAGTCGGCAATGCCGACCACGCGGGCGCCAAGCGGAATCGTATCTTCCTTGAGGCCGTACGGGTACCCGCGGCCATCCCATCGTTCGTGGTGGCTCAGGACGAGCGGCGCGACCGGGTAGGGAAACGGCACCGAACGCAGAATCTCGGCGCCCACCTGCGGGTGAATCTGCACCTTCTGAAATTCTTCGGGAGTCAACGGCCCCGGCTTCGCGAGGATGTGTTCAGGAATGGCCAGCTTGCCGATGTCGTGGAGCAGCGCGGCGGTTCTCACGGCCTGCACTTCGTCTTCCGTCATGCCCAGGGCGCGCGCCAGGCCGGCCGCGTACGCCTGCACCCGGCGGATGTGATCGGGGCCGGTCTGGTCCTTGGCGTCGATCGCGCCCGCGAGCGCTTCAATCGTCGCCAGGTGGAGATCCACCATCTGCTGACAGTTGTGGCGCTCCTCCTCGATCCTTCCCATGTGGCCCTGGTAGACCAGGTACAGCGTGGCGGCGGCAATCGGCACCAGCCACAGCACCGACACCGACAACAGGGACGCGGCAAGCGCGGCCCCAGACGCGGCGAGCGCCGCACTGGAAATGGCAAGCGCGCTGCCCGCGCGCGCGCGGACTGCGAACGGCCCTCGTGTCATCGGGAGGCCCTGATAAGTCGCTGCGTGTGCGCCGCCCTCACCTCGAGGACGCCGGCAGCCAGATGATGGTGACGCGGGTTTTCATGACGAGCACTGGTGCGTTTGGCAAAAGGACTGCCGGGGAACCCGGACAGGCGCGTTCACGGAATTGCAGCGTACAAGCCGCGTCAGGACAGGGCTTTACCGCCGCTGGTTGTCAGGGCGGGGTCCCAGGGCCGTGTGCAATTCCGTGCAGGGCGTGTGCAGAGATAGCACATCCCACCTACGGAATGCGGACTAGCTGGACGTTCCGGTGCGGGGCACCTTCGGGTCGGGCTCGAGACCGTATTCGACGATCTTGCGATAGAGGGTCCCGCGGCTGATTTCCAGGATCCGCGCGGCTTCCTTCTTGTTCCAGGCAGCCGTCTCGAGGGCCCGCACGATGTGGGCGCGCTCGGCTTCGCGCAGCGTGGGCAGCCGCGGCGGCGCATACGACGCCGGCGCCGCATGCGCATGGAGAAATTCGATGTCGGTGTCGCGGATCACGCGTCCCGGCGCCGACAGTGCCGCGCGAGACACCGTGCTCTCGAGTTCGCGGATGTTGCCGGGCCACGGATACGTCTGGAGCTGGCTGACCGCCTCGGCCGAGAACGTCTTCGCGTCGATCGGGAGCCCGTTCGTCGCGCAGTACCGCGCAAGGAACCGCGAGGCGAGCACCGGGATATCGACGGGCCGCTCGCGCAGCGACGGGAGCCGGATCGCGAACGCGTTGACGCGGTAGTAGAGGTCCTCGCGGAAGCGGCCGTCGCGGACGAACAGGTCGAGCGGCCGGTTCGTCGCGGAGATCAACCGGAAATCCACCTGCACCGCCTTCTGGCCGCCGAGGCGCTCGAACCGCCGATCCTCGAGGGCCCGCAGCAGCTTGGCCTGTGCGACCAGCGACAGGTCGCCGATTTCGTCGAGGAACAGCGTGCCGTGGTCGGCCAACTCCAGCCGGCCTGGCTTGCGGTCGTGCGCCCCGGTGAAGGCGCCCTTCTCGTAGCCAAACAGCTCCGATTCGAACAGCGTGTCGGGCAGCGCCGCGCAGTTCACCGCCTGGAACCGCTCCTTCCCACGGCGGCTCAGCTCGTGAATCATCCGTGCCACGACTTCCTTGCCCGAACCAGTCGGTCCCAGGATCAGAACCGAAATGTCCGACTTGGCGGCGGTCCGGATCCACTCGAAAACGATCAGCATCTTTTCGTCGCGGCCGATCATTTCGCGAAAGCGCTGGACGGAGGGCGCCTGGTCTTCGGTACTGATTGCGGCGCGGCGTTCGAGGAAGGTATCGAGCAGGCGGCCCATCCCGTCCCCGTCGGGACGGTGCGCGACGTAGCGCGGCGGCGGCCCCGGGAGGCAGCGCGCGACGCCGAACTCCACGAGTTCTTTGAGGCAGTTGTCCACGTCGAGCCGCATGCGGCCGAAGGCCGCCATCAGCGCGTCGACTTCGAAGGTCTCGTCGGGGCGGGCGCTCAGAAAGCGGAGCAGTCCCGCGCGCAGCGGCGATTGCACAAGATTACGAAAACGTGATTCTTCGTCCGACGCGGGTTCGGACCGGCCGATGGCGGGGCGCCGGGGAAGGGTGGTGATCTCGTCCACGGGAAGTTTTGCCGGTCTATCGGCCGATCCGGACTCACACGACAGGCGGCGCGGACCTTCACGGTCCGCGGGCCCCGCCTTCGCGCGGCAGGCCCTTTGCTCAATGTAAGCTAGCGACGTGCCTCACCGCGCTCCCGGCGCGCCGCAGAAAACCCGCGCCGATTACCTGTCCGGCCGTCCGATCCGCTACTACAGGCCTCGCGGCAGTGCCGACGTGCGCCAGTTGATTGATGATGGATTTCAGGCGTTCAACGCCGCGCGCCTCGGCGAGGCGTGCCGGATTTTTACAGACAAAATACTGCTGCCGGAGCACGACACGACCATCGGACTGACGGTGGCGGGCGCGCTGACGCCGGCCGGCCTCGGCGGATGCATGGTGGAACTGATGGAGCGCGGCCTGGTGGATTTCATCATCAGCACGGGCGCGAACCTCTATCACGATCTGCACCATGCGCTGAATTTCACGCTGCATCGCGGATCGCCATTCGTCGACGACGTGGAGCTGTACGAGGAAGGCGTCATCCGGATCTATGACGTCCTGTTTCCCGCGACGGTGCTGCTCGAGACGGATGCGTACATCCGGGAGTTCCTCGTCCGCTGGGGCGCCAACGGGCCCGTGTCGACCGCGGAGCTGCACTACGCGCTGGGGCGTGACCTGCTCGAGCGGCAGCCGGGATGCGCGGAGTACTCGGTCGTGGCGGCCGCGGCTGCGTTCGGCGTGCCGATCTACACCTCGTCGCCCGGCGACAGCTCGATCGGCATGAACGTAGCCTTTCACGAGCTGATGAACGACAGCCGCCTGATGGTCGATCCGAACAAAGACGTAAATGAGGTCTGTGCTTTCATTCTGGCGGGCAAGAAGAACGGCTGCGTGATCCTCGGCGGCGGGTCGCCCAAGAACTTCTACCTGCAGGGACAGCCCACGCTCTGGGAGGTCTACGGCATCCCGAAAGGGGGCAACGATTACTTCATCCAGCTCACGACCGACCAGGTCGTGTGGGGCGGGTTATCCGGGGCGACGCCTGCCGAAGCCGTGAGCTGGGGCAAGGTCAACCCGGGCGTCCTGCCCGACACGGTCGTCGCCTACTGCGACTCGACAATCGCCTTTCCCTTGTTCTGTGAGTACGTCGTGGGCTCCCCGAATGGACGGCGGGCGCGGAAGGAGCTCGTCCACAAGCGCGACGATCTCGTGGCGGCGCTCAAGAAGGAGGCGCGCGCCGCCACGCGCGATCGTCCGGCGCCGGCGGACTCGACCGACACCATGCCCGACCTGGAGCGGCATCGCTGATGGGGACGCTGGCGTCGGAACTTGGCGCTCACGCCGCGCGGATCGCGGAGAAGCCGCGCGTGTACGTCGACGCGAACGTACCGTCGGGCCTCGTCGCGTTCATGCGCCACGACCTGCAGTGGGACGTCCTGTTCGTGATGGAGCACGACGACCTGCGCCGCGCGCCCGACGGCGACCACTATCGGCTGGCGCGCGCGCTGCGGCGGACGTTGATCAGCTTCGATCGCGACTACCTGGATGATCGTACGTTTCCGCTGGCGGAGAGCGGCGGCGTGCTGGTGATGACGGCGCCCGAAGAGCACGGCTACATGAAGCTGCTGACGCGCCTCGACGCCGAGCTCTTTCAGCAGGACGTGCTGCCGCTCGACGGCCGCAAGCTGCACGTCCACGTGGATTGGCCGGGTCTTACTTGAACGAAGCACAAGGCTCAAGGCACCAAGCCCAAGTCACAACGTCCGTTTGCCCGACGTTGGATCTTGGATCTTGGATCTTGTGCCTTGTGCCTTGATCGCGCCAATGATTGTGATTGCCGGCGGCGACATTGTCCTGCCGGACCGGATTCTCACCAGCGCGTCACTCATCATCGACAGCGAACGCATCGGCGCGGTGGAGCCTGCGGCTCGCGTTGATTCTCCCGGCGCGACGCTCGTCGACGCGTCGGACTGCTACGTCGTGCCGGGGTTCATCGACGTGCACGTGCACGGCGTGGAAGGCCACGACACGCTGAACGAAGGCGATCCGGTGGCGGCGATCGCCGCCTTCCTGCCGCAGTACGGCGTCACCTCGTTCTGTCCCACGACGGTCGCGTGCGCGCCCGACGCGCTTCGCGGCGTCCTGAAACAGGTGGCCACGCTGCGCGCGAACCGGCCGCCCGCGAGCGCGCGCGTGCTGCCGGCGCACCTGGAGAGCAACTTCATCAACCCGGAGTACCGCGGTGCCCAGCCGGCAGACTGCTTGCGGATGCCGCCTGTTGAGAACGCGGGCCGTAAAGGCCCGCGCCGCACGTCCCTCTCTGACGATCGCATGTCCTCTGCAGATGCGGCGCGGACCTCTGCAGATGCGGCGCGGGCCTTCTCTGCAGATGCCGCGCGGACCTTCTTGACCGCCGAAGCGCGCAGCGCGAAGGCGGTTACGGTCCGCGAAGGTGACTTTTCAGCCAGGGACATTCTTGATGTCATTGCAGGGGCGCGAGCCGATGTCGGCATCGTGACGCTCGCGCCAGAGTTGCCCGGCGGCATCGACCTCGTTCGCGCGCTGGTGTCGGCCGGTCACCGCGTGTCGCTTGGCCACACCGGCGCCAGCCTGGACGAGGCGATGGCGGCCATCGATGCCGGTGCTCGCCACGCCACGCATCTCTTCAACCGGATGGCGCCGATTACTCACCGCGCGCCTGGCGTCGCCGGTGCGGTGCTTGCGCGCGATGAGGTGGCAGCCGAGTTGATCTGCGACGGGTACCACGTCCATTCGTCGATGAGCCGCATCGCCATCGCGTCCAAAGGCGTTGGCCGGATCATGGCCATCACGGACGGCACAGCAGGGGCCGGCCTCGCCGTGGGTGCGAACGCGACGCTCGGCGGCCGGCGCATCCGCGTGACCGATCAGGCGGCGATTCTCGATGACGGGACGCTGGCCGGCAGCACGCTGACGATGGACCGCGCGTTTCGGACGATCGTAACCATCTTCGGTTTCTCGGTGTCAGAGGCGTCAGTCCTGTGTTCGACGACGCCGGCGAAGGAGCTTGGCTTAGCGGGGTTTGGCGTGCTCGCCGAAGGCGGGGTCGCGGACGTCGTCATCCTGGATCGCCAGTTCGGCGTCGTCCGGACGTTCATCAACGGCGCCCCGGTCTTCGCGCGCGAGTAAACCACGAAGGACACGACGGTCACGAAGAACCAATGGGTTGTGCCGTTCGAGTCGTCGCTACGGTGTCGGGACGCGGCGCTTCAGCTCCTCGAACCAATTCTGGACGACGAGGATCTGCCGCGGCGCGGCGATCTCGTCGCGGCCCGACTCGTCGGATTGGTACGCTATCAAGCGCCCGCTGGGAGAAACCTCAGCATTCCGTTCGTCGAACGGCGTTTGCACCAGCGGTTGAATCCGGCGACCCTCCTAGAGGGATAACAACATGAGGTCGCTCGTGTTGTTGGCGGTCAGCTCACGGCAACAGCGCCCGATAGACCTCTCCCATCCCTCCAGCACCAAGGAGGGCGGTGACTTCGTACGGGCCGACTCGCGCACCGGCGCTCAGTGACATGTCCGTCGGAAGGAAGCTCTCAAATCCTCAAATCACCAAGCACAAATCGCAAATGAAGACTCGCCCATGCCACCTGCCCCAAGCAGCGAGACGACCTCATAGACGCCGACACGGGTGCCGGGCGTAAGAGACATGGAACGGTGCGGATTATAAGCCGATCAGGCGGTGCGATGGTGCGATGGTGCGACGTGGGATGGTGCGACGTGGGTTTGACATCGACTCGGGACGATGGCATCGTCGTCTATAGCGAGGTCGGGTGCCCATTATGCGCGAGGTATGTGTGGATACATTGCTCGTGCCGGCACCCCTGCGGGAACGGTTGGGGGATGCAGGTTCGGATGGTCTTGTCATGATGTTTGCGGAGGCGAATCGAATCGCGACGGAGCGCCTGGAGCAAACGGTTCGGGAGGTAGATGAGCGCTTCGACCAGCGGCTGAACGAGAAAATCGCCGACCTTCGGTTCGATCTGCTGAAATGGAACTTCCTCTTCTGGGTCACGCAGCTTGCCGCGATTGTCGGGATCCTGAACGTGATGCTTCGGGACGTTCGTTAGATCGCGGAGATCATCGCAGCGGAACGGCGGCGTAGATCGTCGGATCCGGGATCCCCGCGTCGTGGAAGGCATCGCGACGCTCGCGACACTTGCTGCACTGCCCGCAGTGACGGCCGTCCTGCGGATTCATGCACGACAGTGTCAGCTCCAGCGGAACCCGCAGCTCCACGCCGAGCCTGATCACGTCGCTCTTCTCCATCGACAGAAACGGCGTATCCACGACGATGGTGTGCCCGAGGCCGAGCGACAGCGCGCGCGCCATCGTCTCGAAGAATTGCGGCGTGGCGTCGGGAAACGGATTGCCGGCGAGCGGACCGAGCGCGATCCGGCCGATCCCGTGCTGCGAGCAGTAGATGGCGGCCTTACTGAGCAGCAGCAGGTTGCGTCCCGCGAGATACACCTCTTCGTCGGCCGTGTCGAATGCCGGCGGCGTCCCGCGCAAGGCCCAGTGCGTGGCCGGATACAGGTCCTCGACCGTGAACGACAGCCGCGCGACCGGCGCGACATTGACGGCAAATGGCGCGCTGGCGAGGAGTCGATTCAGCGCGGCGAGCTCGCCGCGCTCCCACGCGAGCCCGGTGCTCACGTAGAGGGGGTGCACCATTCCCACGCGCGCTTCCGCCGCGGCGAGCACTGCACTGTCGAGACCCGCTGAAAGAAGCACGGCGGTATGAGCTGTCATTTTCAATGTTCAATCTGCAATTTGAGCATTTGGCATTGGTCCAATCAAATCCTCAAATCGAAAATTGAACATAAGATTTACAGACCATGTACTCGGTCACCAAGCGCATCGACTTCTGCTACGGCCACCGCCTGCTCGATTACGACGGCATCTGCAAGCACCCGCACGGCCACAACGCGTCCGCCGAGATCGAGGTGCGCGCTGATGCGCTCGACAAGCGGAACATGGTGGTCGACTTCACCGACATCAAGCGCCGCATCAAGGGATGGATCGATCGTGAGCTGGATCACCGGATGATTCTGCGGCGCGACGACCCGCTGGTGGACGCGCTGCAGAAGCTTGGCGAGCCGGTGTACCTGCTCGAGAGCAATCCCACAGTGGAGCGCATCGCCCGCCTGCTGTTCGACATGTCCCGCGAGCAGGGTCTACCCGTCTCGCGCGTCACCGTATGGGAAACCCCCTCGTCATGGGCGACCTACGCCGGCTGATTGCGTTCGATCTCGACGGCACGCTGATCGACTCCCGCCGCGACCTCGCCGAATCCGCCAACCAGGTCATCACTGAACGCGGGGGGACACCCCTTCCGGAGGACACGATCGCCCGCATGGTTGGCGAGGGGGTGGCGGTCCTCATCCGGCGCGCGCTCGCGGCCGCGGGTCTTGGTGAGGCGCCGGGCGCGCTGCCGCGCTTCCTCGAGATCTACGACGGCCGGCTCACGAAACACACCCGCGCTTACGAGGGCATCGAGGATGCCGTTCAGGCGGCGCGCCGCATCGCCAGGGTTATCGTGCTGACGAATAAGCCAGCGGGTCCAAGCGAGCGCGTCCTCGGCTCCCTGGGCCTGCTGCCGCTGTTCGACGAAGTGATCGGCGGCGACGGACCGCTGCCGCGGAAACCGGACCCGGCGTCACTCGTTGCCGCGATGGAGCGAGCAGGGGCCACAGCGGCGCAGACGCTGCTCATCGGCGATTCAGCCATCGATCATGAGACCGCCGTCCGGGCGTCCAGCCGATGCTGCCTCGCGACGTACGGCTTCGGATACGTGATGTTTCCGCGTGAGCGGCTGACAGGAAAGGAATGGATGGCGGCCGCGCCCGACGACCTGCCCGCGATTTTCGATCGGTTTACGGCTGCTGCCGGATGAACGGCAGCTCGTAGGAAAAGTAGCCGAACACGCCTGCGCTCGTGCTGCCGCCGGAAATCGCCACGGGCACCGCGAATCCGACGATCGTCTGCGTGTCGCCCGCGTTCCACCCTGTCCGGAAACCGGGTGAAAGGGTGGCGGACGCTTCGCGGCGCTTCTCGTCCCCCTCGACGACGTGTTCCCACTCGACCACTGACTCGAGCATCACGTTGAACATCCGGCGGAGCCGCCAGATCCCGCTCAACGCGACGTGCGGTGACAGCAGGTTGTGTTCGCGCGTTCCTGCTTCGGCCGAGGGTACGTGGGTAAATCCTGCGTTCCAGTGGAGGTACGTATCGCCGAACTGCTTGCTGAACGGCAGATTCACCTGCCAGCCGGGTCCGCCGCTGCCGAACCCGCGCTCCGCGTCGCCCGTTGCCAGGATCAGCGACAGGCGCGGCGAGAATGCCGGCGAGGAGGCGCTTTCCACTGTCGCCTGCCAGCGGTAGTTGATCATCAGGTCCGCTATCCCCGTCGCGCCGTCGGCGCCCAGCGCCCCGACCGTGTACGAGAACTGGTGGGTCTGCGTGAAGAGCGGCCACTCCTGCGTGAACGCGGCTTCCCAGCCGTCGCCGTCATCGGCGCGGATGCCGAAAATACTCTGGAAAATCCCCGGCTCCTGGTTGAACGCCTCTTCGACGAGAAACGAGTTGTCGAGGATCTCGAACGGCTCCGCCTGCGCCGACGCCGTTGCCGCAACGGCCAGCAGAAGCATCGCGGCCGCCGTCACGTGCACCAGCACCTTCGACGCGGCGCGCGTGCCGATCGTGATCCGCTGTTCGTCTTTGCCGCGGACGCGCACGCTGTCCGACACGGCGTCGCGGTCTTCGACCTCGATTGATTCACCGGGCTTCAGATGGTGATTCTCGATGAAGCGCAGGAAGCTCTTGTCCTGGTCGATCACACGCGTGATCGTCACCGGCGTATGCAGCGGACACGTCAGCAGCGTCTGCGCGGGTTGCGGCTTGATGACGCCCGTCGGGTCGGGAATCGGGTCGCCGTGAGGGTCGACCTCCGGCCGTCCGAGCATCTCGTCCATCCGATCGATCAAGCGGTCGGACACGACGTGTTCGAGCTGCTCAGCCTCGTCATGGACTTCGTCCCACCGGTATCCCATCACGCGGACCAGGAACAGCTCGACGACCCGATGGCGGCGGACGACCAGCGCCGCGAGCTTCTCGCCGGCCTCCGTGAGGGCGACGCCGGTATACGGCTCATATTCGACCAGCCCCGACTCCGCCAGCGTCTTGACCATCGTGGTGGCGGTCCCCGGCGCCACCCCGAGCGCCGCAGCGAGCTGCCCCATGGGGAGCAGGCGGTTCGGCGCCGTCAAAGCGCCAACGCCCAGGTAGATGGCCTTCAAATAGTTCTCGACGGTGCTGGAATGCAGCATTTCCGGCCTAGTGTACCTGACTTTGACTGGCCATTACTTGACTTTATTGTTGCCAGCGAAGTATTTTTGAGTGATCAAAATATATGTGGCAGCTCACGAGACGTTCGTGGCTTCGCGTTACCGGTCTGGCTTCGCTGGCCGGCAGTATCGTCGGCGGCGTCCGGCTGGCCGGGCAGGCCCGCCAGGGAGAAGGGGTGGCGCACCATCCTGCTCATGGCTCCCACGTCATGGGCACCGTCGGGCGCGTGGCGCCTGACGGGTTCAATCCCGCGACGTACCTGAAGGCGTGGAATTTCAACGACCTCGCGCCGGAGGAGCGCTCGAAGTACTACAAGGAGACGACTCGTCCCGACGGCACGCTGCTGCGCGAGTACGAGATCTTCGCTGCCGACCGCGAGATTGAAATCGCGCCGGGATTATTTTTCCCCGCGTGGACGTTCAACGGCCAGGTGCCGGGACCGACGATTCGCGCCACTGAAGGCGACCGGGTCCGCGTCTCGTTCCGCAACCTGGGCAGCCATCCGCACTCGATGCACTTTCACGGCTGGCATCCCCCGGCGATGGACGGTGCGCTCGCGGGTCAGGAAGTGCAGCCCGGCGAGACGTTTGTCTACGAGTTCGACGCGGATCCGTTTGGTCTGCACCTCTATCACTGCCACACGGTCCCGCTGAAGCGCCATATCCACAAAGGGCTTTACGGCGCCTTCATCATCGACCCGCGGTCCTCCAGCCCCTCGGCTCCGCTCGGGGCAGGCGGCGGACGTCCTCCGGCCGACGAGTTCGTGATGGTGATGAATGCTTTCGACACGACCTTCGATGCCGAGAACGAGGTGTACGCGGTCAACACCGTCGCGAATGCGTACGCGCACGACCCAATCCGGGTGACCGTTGGCAGGCCGGTTCGGATCTATCTCGTCAACGTCACCGAATTCGATCCCGTCAACAGCCTGCACCTGCACGGCATGTTCTTCGATATCTACCGCACCGGCACGTCGCTCACCCCGAGCGAGAAGAGCGACACCATCATGCTGTGCCAGGGCGAACGCGCCATCCTGGAAACCACCTTCCGGTATCCGGGCGACTTCATGTTCCACGCGCATCAGAGCGAGTTCGCGGAACTGGGATGGATGGGCCTGTTCCGCGCGGAGGCGCCGCTCACCTGATGCGACGCGTGCTCCTGGCGTTGATCCCGCTCGCACTGCTTGCGGCGTTGCTCGTGGTGATCGTCCAGTGGGGACCTGCCGACGCGGTTCGCGGCGAAGACTATCCACCGCTTGAGCGCATCACCTTTCAGCGGCTGACGCTCGAACCGGGGTCCATCGCTATCAACCTGCTCAACGACGGCCCTGATCCCGTGTCGATCGCGCAGGTCCAGGTGGACGATGCCTTCTGGACGTTTACGGCCGATAACGGCGTTGTGCTCGATCACCTTGCGCGCACAACGCTGCACATCCCGTATCCATGGGTCGCCGGCGAGGCGCACGTCGTCAGGGTGTTGACGTCGACGGGCACGGCGTTCGAGCACGAGATTCCGGTGGCGGTGGAGACGCCGACGCCGAACGCCCGCTTCTTCGGCGTGTTCACGTTGATCGGACTCTACGTCGGCGTCATCCCGGTGATGATCGGGCTGCTGTGGTTTCCGTTCATGAAGCGATTGCCCGTGCGAGCGATGGATTTTCTGCTGGCCTTGACGGTGGGCCTGCTCGCATTTCTGCTTGTGGACGGCGCGAGCGAGGGGCTCGAATCCGCGGAGCTGTTGCCGGAATCGTTCCAGGGCGTCGTGCTGTTCGGCCTTGCCGCCGCCGGCGCGTATCTGCTGCTCGAAGGCGTGGGTGCATGGCTGCGGGGGCGGCGGTCGTCGGTCGCGGAAGGGCGCAGCGGCTGGGTCCTCGCCGTGCTGATTGCGGTTGGAATCGGCCTCCACAATTTCGGCGAGGGGCTCGCGATCGGATCCGCGTTTGCACTTGGTGAAGCTGCGCTCGGCACGCTCCTGATCGTGGGCTTCACGCTGCACAACACCACGGAGGGGCTGGCGATTGTCGCGCCGCTGGCGCGCGAAGGTCAGCGCGTCTCGATCGGCGATCTTGCCAAGCTGGGACTCATCGGCGGCGTGCCGACGATCGCGGGCGCCTGGCTCGGCGGGTTCGTGTACTCGCCGGTGTGGTCGGTGCTCTTCCTCGCGATCGGGGTGGGCGCCATCGCGCAGGTCGTGGTGCAGATCGTGCGCCACATGACGCGCGAAGGTTCGGTGGCGCGGGTGCTGGCGACCGGGCCGGTGCTGGCGGGACTCTTTGCAGGGTTTGCCGTGATGTATGTGACAGGGATGCTGGTCGGATGAGCATATTGGGACACAAAGTATCGACGAAGGTCGTTGCGACGGCTGCGGGACTCATGCTCCTCGCCGCGCTGTTGCCGGCGCTGACCAGGACGCCGGCGCGCGAAGTGCACTTGGTCATGAAGGGGATGGCGTTCTACCTCGAGACCGACCTCGAGACGCCGAATCCGACTATCCAGGTGAAGGCTGGCGAACGTGTGCGAGTGGTGGTGCGGAACGAGGATCGCGGGCTGACCCACGACTTCGCTGTGCCCGTTGCAGGCGCCCTGACGAACGAGATCACCTGGAACCAATCGGGCGAGGTCGTGTTCGACGTCCCCGAGGTGCCCGGAACGTATGAATACGTCTGCCAGCCCCACCGGCTCATGATGCGAGGGACAATCCGGGTGAACTAGTACCCACCGCGCAAAGTCCGCGCGTTGGGGACCCCGCCTTGACGCTTCGATCGACCATCTCCACCGCCGAGGGCAAGCGCCGCTACGTCCGCCGGCTCTTTGCCACCATCGCCGACCGCTACGATTTCATCACCGGCTTTCTCTCATACGGGCAGGACCGCCGCTGGAAGGCGCGGCTCATCACCCTTGCCGCGCTGCAGCCCGGCGACCGGGTGCTGGATCTCGCGTGTGGCACCGGCGATCTGGCCGTTGCGGCGACGTCGTACACGAGGAGCGTTGTCGGTCTCGATCTCACCCACCGCATGCTGCAGCTCGCGGCAAGACGCCGGGCAATCCGGTCCCTGATTACCGGGGACATGCTGGCGCTGCCGTTCGGCGATGCGCGATTCGACGTGGTGACGACCGGGTATGGTCTCAGGAACGTGCCCGACCTGCGCCAGGCGATTCAGGAGGTACGGCGCGTGTTATCGCCGGGCGGCCGCCTGCTCTCGCTCGATTTCAACCGGCCGGAACATCCGCTTGTGCGCGCCGTGTATCTCACCTACCTGACGGTCGTCGGCTCGGCGCTCGGCACGGTGCTGCACGGCGACCCCGATACCTACCGTTACATTCCGGAATCAATCAGGCAGTATCCGGGCGCGCTCGGCGTGGCGCGGCTGCTTGAAGCGGAAGGGTTCGAGGCCGTACGCGTGGTGCCCGTGTTAGGCGGGCTGATGGCGATTCACGTCGCTATCGCTCCAGCCAGGGCTCGAGCGCGCTGAGCAGGAACTCCAGGACGTCCTCTTCTGACAGCGTGTCCGGCGAGGCGCCCGGCTTGATCGGCCGCTCCTCGCTGAGCGTGCGCGATCCGCGCGTGTGGCTGATGCGTCCGACCGCCTGGGGCGGATCCGTCCCGCTGTCCAGGGCAAACTCGATGTAATCATCGCGCCCCCGGTCGGATGCGAGGCGCAATCCGCCGCCCGGTGTGAAGACCGTGAAGGCATAGCCTTCGACTTTGAGGGTATTGGCGATCAGGCGGGCCACCGGGGTCGCGACGTCCTTGAGAAACGCGTCATACGCCCGCTCCGCGACCGCCGATCGCTGGCGTTTCTGCTGCCCGCGCTCGCGGGCGGCGTCGATGGCGCGCTTCAATCGATTTCTGACAAGGGAGACTTCCACGGGCTGATTGTGCCATGCCGCCGCCTTCGCTCCGCGGAACACAGCAGGCTGCGAGGGCCGGTCTGGCGTCACAATGTATACGCCGTCTGACAAGAGTGGAGTGCACGTGACTCAACCATTCATCGGGATGATTCTTCTGCTGCTGGCACCCGCCTTCGCCGATGTCGGGTCGCTGCGCGACCCGACTAGCCAGCGCTGGTCTGGCGGTCCGCGGCTGCGGACCGCCCCGGCGGGCAAGCCGCTTGCCGCGGCGCAACAGCCGCGCCTCGAGCCGCTCGTTGTCACGACGGGCGAGGGGCTCGTCCAGGCGGTGCCGGACCGCGCCTGGGTGAACATCACGGCCGAATCGCGCGCGCAGAACCCGCGCGAGGCGCAGCGGCGCAACGTCGAAGCGATGACGCCGGTCCAGGAGAAGCTCCGCGCGGCGGGGATTCCCGCGGATGCGATCAAGACGATCGCCTACGACCTGCAGCAGGAATGGGATTTCGTCAACAACCGTCGTGTGTCGCGCGGCTACGTCGCGCGGAACACGGTGGAGGTGCGCGTCGACGCCATCGACCGGGTCGGCGAAATACTGGAGATCGCCGTCGGTTCAGGCGCGACGTCTGTTGGCGGCATCCGATTCGATCTCAAAGATCGGGCGAAGCTCGAGCGCGAGGCGCTGCGGCTGGCCGTCGCCGACGCCCGCGCGAAGGCGGAAGCCGCGGCAGCTGGCGCCGGCCAGTCGATCGCCCGAATCATTCGGATTGAAGAACAGGGGACGGTCTCGCGGCCGCCGATGCCGTATCTTCGTGAAGCCGTGTCCGTGGCACAGGACAGCACGGCTCCCCCGATTTCGGCGGGGCAGATGGAGCTGCGTGCGCAGGTGACGTTGACGGCCGAACTCAAGTAATCTACGGGACCGTTCGGACTGATTGCGTACCACTTACAACAAGCCTTCCAGCGCGATTTTCCGGCCGCGACAACGGAGCGGCCGGTATGATTCCGGAAGGACATACCAGGAGTGGGCTTGGCCATCGACTATTCCCGGGCGCGGCGGGTGCTCGCGCGGCGGGATCCGATCCTCCGCGACCTGATGCGGCGGCATGGGCCCTGCGGCCTGGCCGATTCGCAGCACACCGACCCGTTCGTCGCGCTCGTCCATGCCATCATTTCGCAGCAGCTGTCGACGAAGGCAGCGGCCACCATCGCCGGGCGGGTCGAGGCGCTGCTTGGCGGCACGCTGGAGCCGACCCGGGTCGCCGCGGTCTCGGACGTGCAGCTGCGCGGCGCAGGCCTGAGTGGGCAGAAAATCGGATACCTGCGCGACCTCTGCCGCCGCATCGAGGATCGATCGCTTCCGCTCGATGCACTGGAGGCGATGGCGGACGAAGACGTGATCGCCGCCCTGACGCAGGTGAAAGGCATCGGGCGCTGGACGGCCGAAATGTTTCTGATGTTCCGGCTGCAGCGGCCGGACGTGCTGCCGGTGGACGACCTCGGCATCGTCAAAGCCGTGCAGCGCAATTACCGGATGCGGAAGGTTCCTTCCGCTGCGCGCCTTCATCGCCTCGGCGAAGCGTGGCGGCCGTACCGCTCGGTCGCATGCTGGTACCTGTGGGCGAGTCTCGATAACGTTCCAGTTCAAGAGTGATCGCCATGCATACACAATTCTCCGTTCGAGTCTTCGCGGCCGCCGCGCTCGCCGCCGCGTGCCTGACGACCCCGCTGGCGCAGAACCAGCCCGCGGCCACCACAGACATTCCGCGGCTCGCCTTCGAGAAGTACACGCTGGCAAATGGCCTGGAGGTGATCCTGCGCCAGGATCGGCGGCTCCCGATGACGGCCGTCAATCTCTGGTATCACGTGGGGCCGGCCAACGAGGAACCCGGCCGCACGGGCTTTGCGCACCTGTTCGAGCACATGATGTTCCAGAGCTCGAAGCACGTGCCGCCCGATTCGCATATCCGGCTGCTCGAAGCGGCTGGCGCCAGCGACCTGAACGGCACGACCGATTTCGACCGCACGAACTACTTCGAGACGGTGCCGTCGAACCAGCTGGAGCTGGCGCTCTGGCTCGAATCGGATCGCATGGGGTACCTGCTCGAGAAGGTCGACCAGACCGCGCTGTCCAACCAGCAGGACGTCGTCCGCAACGAGCGCCGGCAGAGCGTGGAGAACCAGCCGTACGGGCTTGCCGAGGAAGCGCTGGTGCAGACGCTGTTTCCCAGGGGGCATCCTTACTACGGCAACGTCATCGGATCTCACGAGGACATCCAGGCGGTCAAGCTCGACGACGTGAACCGGTTCTTTCGCCAGTACTACGCACCCAACAATGCGAGCGTCGCCATCGTCGGCGACATCGACATTGCCGCGACGAAGGCGCTCGTTCAGAAATACTTCGGGACCTTGAAGCGGGGACCGGCCGTGCCGCCGATCAAGGCAGAGACGCCGCCGATCACGGCCGAACGCCGGCGCGTGGTGCCCTCGCGCGTCCAGTTGCCGCGCGTCTCCATCGCGTGGCTGACACCGGCGATCTTCAAGCCGGGAGACGGCGATGCGGATATCGTCGGCGATATCCTTGGCGGCGGCCGCTCGAGCCGGCTGTTCAAGAAGCTCGTGTACGAACAGCAGATCGCCCAGAACGTCTCGGCGCGCCAGTACTCGCTCATCCTCGGCTCGGTGTTTCAGATCGACGCGACCGCCCGGCCCGGTCATACGGGCGAGGAGCTCGAAAAGGCCATCGATCAGGAGCTCGCCAACCTCAGGGCGCAGCCGCCGTCCGTCGCGGAAATCGAGCAGGCGCGCAACACGATCGAGACGGGCATCATTGGAGGACTCGAGCGGATTGGGGGCGTGGCCAACCGGCTGAATTCGTACAACCACTATCTCGGAACGCCCGATTTCCTGGAGAAAGACATCCTCCGCTACCGCGCCGTCACCCCCGCTACCGCGCAGGCGTTTGTCAGGCAGTACCTGACGCCCGGCGCGCGCGTGGTCGTGCACGCCGTTTCGGGGCAGCCTGAGACGGCTGCGGCGGTCCCGTCTGCGGCGCCTGCGCCCTCGTCCGCGCAGGCCGGTGGGCAGTCGATCAATGACGAGGAACCGTGGCGGCTGCAGATGCCGAAGGCGGGCCCCGCGCGCCCGTTGCAGCTGGCGACGCCGGAATCGGCCACCCTGCCAAACGGTCTGACGCTGATTCTGAATGAGCGGCGCGGCCTGCCGGTGGTGTCGGCCAACCTCGTGTTCAGGACGGGGAGCGACGCGAACCCTGTCGAGAAAGCGGGGCTCGCCAACTTCGTGGCCGCCATGCTCGACGAAGGCACCGCCACACGAGGGGCGCTGCAGATCGCGGATGAAGTCTCACGCCTCGGCGCGACACTCAACACCGCCAGCTCGATGGACGCCACGACGATCAGCGCGCGGTCGCTGACCAAGACGTTTCCGGCCACGCTGGGCCTGGTGGCCGATGTGGCGCTGCAGCCGTCGTTTCCTGCTGACGAGATCGAGCGGCAGCGTTCCCAGCGGCTCGGTCAGCTCGTGCAGCAGCGCGACAATCCCGCGCAGGTCGCGGCGCAGGTGATGGCCGCGGCGCTGTACGGTCCCCGTCATCCGTACGGCTACACCGAGATCGGCACTGAAGCGTCGATGAAGGCCGCCACGCGCGACGAGATGCTCGCGTTCTGGCGCCAGAATTTCGTTCCCAACAACGCGGCGCTCGTCGTCGCCGGGGACATCTCGATGACGGAGCTGCGGGCGCTGGTCGAAAACGCGTTCGGCGGCTGGGCACGGGGCACGCCGGCGCGGCCGGCGCTCGGCGCGCCCGACACCACCTCGGCGCGGGTGGTCATCGTCGACATGCCCGGGACGCCGCAGACGCAGCTGCGCGTCGCCAGCATCGGCGCCGCACGGTCGTCGCCCGATTTCCGGCCGCTGCAGGTGATGAACAACGCGCTCGGCGGCCTCTTCTCGAGCCGCATCAACATGAACCTGCGGGAGCAGCACGGCTACAGTTACGGCACCTATTCACAGTTCGTCTTCCGGCGCAGCCCGGGGCCGTTTGCCGTGGCGGGCGGCGTACGGACCGACGCGACGGCCGCTTCCGTCTCCGAGGTCTTCAAGGAGATTGCCGGGATGCTCGAGAAGCCGATGACCCAGGAGGAGCTGCAGAAGTCGAAGGACTCCCTGGCGAACTCGATTCCGGCCGCGTTCGAGACGAGCCAGAACGCGGTCAACAGCTTCTCGAACATCTTCATTTACGACCTGGGCCTCGATTACTACACGCGCTACGCGCAGCAGGTGAACGCCGTGACGGCGGCGCAGGCGCTCGACGTGGCCAAGCGGTACATCGTCCCCGATCGTCTGGTCGTGATCGCGGTCGGCGACCGGAAGGCCATCGAGGCCGATCTGCGGAAGCTGAATCTCGGCAGCGTGGAGGTTCGGGACGCCGAGGGCCGGCCCGTCAGCTGACGCGCTTGGCGCCCACGGCAGGCAGCAGCCTTCGCGACTCGATCGCGAAGGCGCGGAACAGCAGCGTTTTCCGTCATTACGAGCACGTTCGCGATCTCGTGCTCGGGATGATGGATGACGCGGCTGGCTACGCGCCGAGCACCTACTGGCAGCAGGAGGTGGAAGGCTTCGACTACCTGTTCGACGCCAGCCCGCTCGTGATTGCGAAGCTGCGCGAGCACGGCTACCACCTGACCGGCCTCAGGCGGTACGAGTACCGCGGGCATCACGCCGACTACGCGCGCCGATTCGCGTCCAAGCTCCGCCGGCTGAAGGATGTCGATCCCACCGGCCTGTTCGTGCCCGAGTCGCCCGCGCTCGGCGGGTTCGGCCATCGCCTCGACGGCCAGCTCGTGAACCTGGATACCCTGAGGTTCTATGAATGCCTCATTGCGCTGGATCGCGCCGGGGTGATTGGGCAGCTGCGGGGGCCCGGGCGGCACCGGGTGCTGGAGATCGGGGCGGGTTACGGGGGGTTCGCCTACCAGCTCAAGACGCTCGTTCCTGACATCGCCTACACCATCGTAGACCTGCCGCCGACACTCCTGTTTTCAGCGACGTACCTGAAGGCCACGTTTCCCGACGCGCGCATGAGGTTTTACGGCGAAGGGACGAACGACGCGTTGTTCGACGACCTCGATCGGATCGACTTCCTCTTTCTTCCCGCGCACGCATTCAGCCGCTTGGCGGTTCCACAAGCGGAGCTCGCCGTCAACCTTGCCTCCTTCCAGGAGATGACCACGGGGCAGGTCACCGATTACGTGCAGAAGCTGGCCGATTCAGGCTGCCGGCAGCTGTACAGCCTCAACCGGGACCGTTCCCGGTACAACCCTGAGCTCTCGACGGTCACCGAGATCCTCGAAACCCGCTACCGAGTCGAGCGCCTGGAGGTCCTTGACGTTCCCTATACCGTGCTCGTCTCCAAGCCTGGAAAAGCGCCAGAGGCGGCCGATTATCGGCACCTGATCGGCCGGCTCTAAACGCGGATCGGGTCGGGGACCCGCCTCCGCTTTGCTTCGGCGAGGTCTCGCCGGAGCCTTTGGCGAAGGCGGATTCGGGACGTGGGTTTTGGGATTTGATAAACTCGGACTCTAACAGTCGGATATGCCAGCGGTCACCCACGGATTCCCCCGTACTTCGGCCTCTGTCCTCGACCTGATAGGCA
>Ga0214472_10001255_pt1 | contig 28974 bp, 32 predicted proteins | sample RVTome_6_FD_207662 | JGI IMG/M metagenome (GOLD analysis project Ga0214472, IMG submission 207662) | Soil microbial communities from uranium-contaminated site in the Upper Colorado River Basin, Wyoming, United States - RVT140D175 | ecosystem: Environmental > Terrestrial > Soil > Contaminated >...
ATACGCCCGGCGGTCAGCGCTGATCGCGCGGTGGAAAAGGTTGGGGTGGGTTTGACTGAGAGGATGCGATGAGGACGGATTTTGAAGACCGGTTAAGAAATCTGCTGCAGGCTGCGCAGCAAGACGGGATGGACGACTCGGGGATCTGGGTGAGGGCCTTGATGACCCCCGGTTGGATACCCTGTTTCTGTCGCTCCCGATTTCCTGGTGCGGGACCCTGGCGCAGTATGCCGGCCGGCTGAACCGGGAGCACGATCAGAAGAAGGAGGTCAGAATTTACGACTATCTTGATGAGAACATCCCGATGCTGGTTGCGGATGTACACGAAAGGGAAGAAGGCACGAAATTTGGTGTAGAATCAGCGAGGAGCAACGGATATGACGCTGGACGAGAAAATTTACCAATCTGTTCAAAAACTACCGGTTTCTTTTCAGGAAGAATTGTTCGATTTCATTCAATATTTATTGATGAAAGCCGAACAACGAGAAAAGGAAGAGTGGGCTGCGTTTTCCTTATCTTCCGCAATGCGTTACATGGAAGAGGAGCCGGTCGTCTACCGCCTTTCTGATGTTCGGGTCGTTTTTGCATGAAACAAGCGGGGCAGGTTGTTGTATTTCGATTCCCGCAGACCGATCTCGAAGAAGGCAAATTGCGCCCTACACTTTTATTGGCGATCCTTCTCGGCGCAATCGGTCAAATTTCCGATGAACGGTTGGTTCGTTTGAAGCAGCAATTCTCGGATTGGATTTCCGGAAAATAATACGCAAAAAATTGTTGGGGATAGGTGGGGCAATTGGCTCGATCGGCGAATGCCGAGAAATACGGCGAAAGAAGCTTGCGTACCAGTTTGGCCGCACAGTTCGTATTCCAAGTTGACACACGCTAAACTTCCCGTCGGGGGGCGGGGGATGTTGATAGGGAAATCTCTCAATCAGCGACAAATTGTGTGCACTATGTGACCCTTTAAGGTCATATAATTCACACATGACTCCAAAGAAGCAGTTTGCCCCCTAACGACAATTAGGCGGGTATTTTTAATTGTCGTTGACAGCGGGACTTTCAGCAAGGTCCTGTTCCCCGCCCTGCGGATCGGCTATCTGCTCCTGCCGCCGGCGCTGGTCGCGCCGTTCCTGGAGGCGCGGAGGCTGATCGACGTACACGGCCCGGTGCTGGAACAGGCCGCGCTGGCCGGTTTCATCGCCGAGGGCCACTTCGCCCGGCACCTGCGCAGGATGCGCGTGCTCTACACCGAACGCCGGGCCGTCCTGCTCGAAGCCGCCGCCGGGCTGCCGCTGGAGACCGATTCCCCACCCGCAGCGATCCACTGCATCGGTTGGCTGCCGGAGGGGACCGAGGCGCGAGATTTTGCGCGCTGCGCATTGGAAGCCGGGCTGTAACTGACCCCGGTGTCTGACTTCAGCATCGAACCGCCAGAGCGGGAGGGGGCGCTGTGGGGTATGGGGGGTTCAATGAGGCGGACATCCGCACAGCCCTGAGCAAGTTAGCGGAGATTTTTTAGACCGCAAGTGGTAGCATGGAGTGATCAGGAACCGGCCCTTTACCAGGTGCCGGTTTTTCTTTATAGTGGCTCCATACCAAACCGGATAGGAGCGTGCCCAATGCAAACCCACATTGAAATTCCAACCCATATGAAAGCCCTCAGGCTGCATGCGGCCGGAGAACCGAGCAGTCTGGTCCTGGAGGAGATCCCGGTCCCGCAACCGAGAAAAGGGGAGGTGCTCGTGCGGGTTCACGCGGCCGCGATCACCCGCGGCGAACTCGAATGGCCATCCGACCGGCTGCCCGCGATCCCGTCCTATGAATTTTCAGGCGTGGTTGCCGCCCTCGGCGCGCAGGTCAAAGGGATCGCCGTCGGGGATCCCGTGTATGCGCTCAGCAGTTTTTCCCGCGACGGAGCTGCAGCCGAATACCTCGCCGTCACGGCCGAGCACCTGGCCCCCAAGCCGGAGCGGATCGGGTACCCGGAGAGCGCCGCCGTCCCACTCGCCGGCCTCAGCGCCTGGCAGGGTCTCTACGACCATGGCCGGCTGGCGGCCGGCGAGCAGGTCCTGATTCACGGGGCGGCCGGCGGGGTGGGGAGCTATGCGGTCCAGTTCGCCAGATACGCCGGTGCAAGCGTGATCGGGACCGCCTCAACGGGCCATCTCGACCTGGTGCGCGCACTGGGCGCCGATCGGGTGATCGATCACACGGCTGAACGCTTCGAGACGGCCGTCGAGCCGGTCGATCTGGTCTTCGACACCGCCGGCGGGGAGCGGCTGGCGGCGTCGCCCGCCGTCCTGCGGCCGGGAGGCCGGCTGGTTTCAGTGGCCGAGCAGCCCCCGCAGGAGGAGGCCGCCCGGCGCGGGATCGAGGCCGTCTACTTCATCGTCAAGCCGCGGCGCGATCAACTTTTGGAAATTGGCGAGCTGATCGACGCCGGCAAGCTGCGGCCGTTGATCGCCGAGATCTATCCGCTGGCCGAGGGACGCCGGGCGTTCGAGCGGAGCCTGGAACGCGGCCACGCCGGGAAAATCGTCCTGGCCACTACGGCGCACGAGCTTCCCACGGAGAAATAAGCGCGAGTCACCCGGTGAAGCCCCTGCGCATTGCGGCGAGGTCGCGCGCTCAGGCACCCGCCGGCAGGAATTGGATCGGATTCTGGCTGCTCTCCCTGATCAGGGGTTCCTCCTACCTGTTCATCCGGATCGGTGTTGCGGAGATGCCCCCGTTTCAGCTCGTCTTTATCCGCACCTTGATCGCCGCCGCCGGCCTGACGGTCGTTGCTTATCTCCGCAGGCGGCGCCCCCCGACGGATCGCCGGGGAGCCGTGGACATGGTATTTCTGGGCCTGGTCCACACCACCGTTCCATTCGCCCTGATCACCTGGGGGGAAACCCGCATCGAAAGCAGCCTGGCGAGCATCCTCCAGGGGACGACGGCCCTGTTCACTTTTTTCGTGGCGCATCTCGCGTTCGCGGATGAACGCGCCACGCCCGGCAAACAAGCCGGGTTGGGCATCGGGTTTCTAGAGGTCGTCGTCCTGGCCGGACGCAGCACGTTGGTGGCGCAGGGCGGCGATGCATCCAGCCACCCGCTGGGTCGGCTGGCGATCGTGGCTGCATCCAGTCCATCTGTTATACGATCGGGGCGGTATACGGACGCCGGGTGAGTCAGAACCGGCTGGATCCGGCGGTGACCGCGGCCGGCTCGATGATCGTCACTGCCCTGGCGACCGGGGCCGCGGCCTTTCTGGCGCCTTCCGACCTCGTCGGCGCACCGGTGCGTTTTGCGAGCCTGTCGCCGGCTGCGCAATACTCGGTTCTGACCTTGGGGGTCCTGAATGCTTTTGCGGCCTATCTCATCATCTATGCGTTGATCGCAGCAATCAGCTCGGCCCGGACATCGCTGGTCACCCACATCATCCCGGCCGTCGGCCTGCTGCTGGGCGTCCTGTTCCTGGACGAGCCGCTGGATTTGCGCTTGATTGCTGGTGCGGTTCTCATCGTCGGTAGCGTCGCCGTCGTCAATCGCGCGTCCGGATGACATCCGGTTAATTCGCAGCGCAGTAAACCCGGGTGTTGGGATCGATTGCCCGATTTGTCGGAAAAATTGCTATCTTCAGAACTCGCCGGCCGCTACACTGGGTGGTCGATGCTTTCGATAGTCTAAATATTTGTCCTCAGAGGGGGGACAACGCGTCTCCAACCGAGCTGAACCAAACGAGGGGATCCGGTCAAAAAACGCCAGCGTGCTGATCAACGAGCCTAATTGGTCCAGCCACCTGATTCGTTCGGGGTGAAATCTGTGAGAGAGGACATTTGTTTTTCGTTGGAGAGGGTGGTCTTCCGCGCATGAGGAGTTGGACAGCGTCAAAGTAAGCGGATAAGTAAGCGGATATGTAAGCGGCCCTTGTCTTGCGAATCAGTGGGTTACTACAAGCACGAATTTCCAGGGCTCGAGCTGCAACGCGCAGAGTCGAGCCGGCGGCAGTGTCCTGGAGCGGCAAGTAAATGATCTGGTCGGCCAGGTCCTCCCAGGACCCCCACCTTGACGATAAACTCCAGGTCGCGGATACATGTCCCAGCCGAAATGCGAGGGAGGTGGGCGAATACCTGCCCGGAAAATTGTCCCCCGGTGCGCTGGCGGCGGGTGGCTTCGCGCAGCAGGTCGGCATCAAATGCAAACAGCACGCAACCCAATTCAGTCGACCGGTTCAGGATCGCCGGATCAGCCTCAGCGCGCCGGCCATCCTCCTGGACCGTCAGCACATCCACGCCCCGGGCGCGCAGTCCGGCCGTGATCGGCCGGGGGATATGCTCATCCATGTAGAAGCCTAGAGCCATTACCCCCGGCCCAGAGCTTTGAGCCGCTCGACGAATGGGGAGGGTGCCGAACTCTGGCGCAGCTTGTCAACCAGTTCAGCGTCCGCCTGGATGGCCGCGTCGATTTCACCCTGGTGATCGGCGTAATAAGCCAGGGCGGAGTAAATCTGGCCCAGGGTGAGGTAAGAGTGGTTGGCGAAAAGTTCTTCCGGGCTCCATCCCCAGGCCAGGCGCTCGGCGACAAGCTCGCGCACTTTCATGCCCGTTCCCTCAATCATCGGAACTCCCTGCGCGGGTCAAGGACGATGTGTCTGTAGCCTGTATCCGTGGCCATGTAGCCCTCCGGCGCCGTTCTCCGGTTACTCCGTCCACTGGGTCAGATCCCGGGCGATCTGGCTGAGATCCAGCAGCTCGGCTCCGGCGACGTCCCAGTTTTCGAAGCTTCCGGCCAGCTCCTTGGCCAGAGCCGGGGCGGCGCGGCTCCACCCGCTGCGGGAGAAGCCCAGGTAATAGACCCGCCAGCGACCAGGACCCGGAAGCGCCTGCTCCGTCCTCTCAACCAGGCGCTCAAGGACCTCACGACCGGCATGCTCGGCCGTCCACTTGCACTCCCCCAGGATCAGGGTCTTTTCCATCGGGTTGAAGCCCGCCACATCGATCTGCAGGTCGCGCGCCCACAGGCAGCCCACCTGATCGGGCAGGAACGGCAGGCGACCCTGCGAGCCGGCCAGGAGCAGCCAGTCCCGGCAGAGCTCCTCCCAGGTGTGCGTCCCGATGAAATCCGGCAGATGGCGCTGGATCTCGGCCAGGGCCTGGTCCTGGACGCCCAAGGCGAGCTGGCGCTGGCGCTGGGCCAGAAAGCGGTAATAGAAGCGCAGAAAGGGATCGGTGATGTGGTGGCGGCCCAGCCTGGATTTGGGCCCGGCGGTGACGGGCAGGCGGCGTTCGACGAAGCCGGTCTCCACCAGCTTGCTGATGTAGGCGGGGACGTGCTTGGCGTCCAGGCCGGTGAAGGCGCCAATCTCCTTAGGGGTGCGGTGATTGTGGGCGATGGCGCGCAGGATGGCGACGTAGTTGTGCGGGTCGCTGAGGAAATCCTGCAGCAGCAGGCGCGGCTCGTCGTGCAGGAGGTAGGGCATCGACAGGAACTGCCGGCGCATGTTCTCTTCCAGATCGAGCTCGGGATCGAAGCGCTCCCAGTAGGCCGGGATCCCGCCCAGCATGCCGTACAGGGTCACCCGTTCCGCGGGGTCGTAGCGGGGGAAGAACCGGGCTGTGGCGCTGAAGGGGAGGGGTTCGAGCTTGAGCACGGCGCCTGCCCGGCCGTAAAGCGGGGCTTGGTAGGAGAGCACGTGCCGTACCATCATGCCCAGGTGGGAACCGGTCAGGCAGAGCAGTAGATTGGATTGGCCGAGCAGGTGGTCCCACAGGTTCTGCAGCATCCCGGCGAGGCCCGGCTCGATCTCGAGCAGGTAGGTGAACTCGTCGATGAAGACGGCCAGCCGTTGTCCCTGCGCCAGCCGGGCCAGCTGCTCGAAGGCCTGGCGCCAGGAGGCGTAGCTGAACGCTTCGAGTGCGGGGGAGGCGGGGTTTTCGAAATTGTAGACGGTCTGGGAAAAAGAGCGCAGCTGGTCTTGGCTGGAGGTCGGTTCGGCCACCCAGAAGATCGCCCGGGGCTGCCTCGCTTTCAGCCAATGGGTCAGCATGCGGGTCTTACCCACCCGGCGGCGACCGTACAGGATAACGAGTTCGGCCCGTTGGGTGGCCCACAGGTCGTCGAAAACCTGCAGTTCGCCCTGGCGTCCGACGAAAGGACTCCGTGAAATCCGCCCATCATTTAGCATAATACAAAATAGTATAATCCTGTTTATGCTAAATGTCAATTCGCGCCGAGCCATTCGCGCCGAGCCATTCGCGCCGAGCCATTCGCGCCGAGCCATTCGCGCCGAGCCATTCGCGGCGAGCCAAAGGCCTGACATGGAACGAAGCCCGTTTTGTTTCGATTCGTACAGGAGGATAAAGGCTAGACGTCCAGCCGGTAGCCGACCCCCCGGATCGTCCGGATCAGGTGCGGGCTTCTCGGATCCTTTTCGATTGCTTTTCTCAGCCAGCTGAAATACACGTCCAGCGTACGGGTATCGCCAGTGTAGTCCGTCTCCCAGATCCGGCAGAACAGGCGCTCGCGCGGCACGACCTCGCCGGCGTGGGCCATCAGCTCCTTCAGGAGTGCGGCGGTGAGTGGAGTGAGCGGGACCGACATCCTCTGGCCGACCTGCACGGTATGCCCGGCCGGGTCCAGTGTGAGCCGGCCGGACTTCAGGACCTGTACGCTCTCACAAGGGAGCAGACGACGCAGGCGGTTTTCCAGCTTGCGGATCGTAAAGGGGAGCTGCAAAATCTCGTCCGCCGGCAGGCTCCGTTCGCTCGCAGGCCCGTTCTGGATCAGGACGAGCGGCTTCGAGCCAAGCGCTTCCCGCAATGCGCCCAGGATGCGGGCTCCGCTGGTGCCCATCGAGGCAGCGTTGAGGACGGTCACTGATGGATCGCAACCCAGGACCTGCTCGAGCGCCGCTTTTCCGGTCGGAACGGTGACGACCTGGTAGCCCCTTTCTCTCAACTGAGTCGGAAACGGCGGGGTCTTCGCCCGCCGTCCTTCGATCCAAAGGATGTGGTGCTGCATTGTCCTGTTTATAACACGTGGGGGGGCGGCCGTGAATCCCCCACAGGTTACATTTTCGGCCCGGCGCGCGGACCTTCCCGTCCCAGGGCGGGGGCCAGGATTCGCAGCCGATGCCGTCTTTGTCGCCTCAAAGCTTTGCCGCTCGTCGCCCGGCAGATTGCCGATCGGGAGATCCGCGGATTGCTTACCATGAAACTGCTGTCCATATTGGTCGCTGCGCTTGTTCAACCGACGGACAGTCCCCCGACCGACCCGCGCCAATCGGGCCGCCCCTTTGATCCCGCTCCCTTCGCTCAGATAATCGCAGACCGAGACCGCTCGCCACCCATCAAATTCGGAGAGCTGGAGGGGTAATTTGTCCCTTTCCACTGGGGATATTTGTCACTGGGCATCTGGCCAGGGATAGCTAGAATGAACGTTCAGGCGTAATTTTCGGAGGAGGAACCCTCTTCTCGCTGACGCTGACCGCTGTGGCTAGGAGCAACGCCTTTGCCGGGGCCATTCTGAACATCTTCATTCTGGCATAGGTATGGTTTGCTCCAACCATCGCAAAGCAGGTGCACCTGACAACGGCGGTCATTGGATGTAGATATGAATTACCACCCCGCTCTCAAATGGCTCACACCTTCCATCATGATGCTGGCTTTCGTTGCCGCGCTGGCTGGTTTGTGGCCGGGCGAGGGACAGCCTTACTCCCTGACTAACTTCCGCGGCGAACAGGTGACCATCCACGCGCGCGGTCTCTATTATTGGGACACGGTCAGTTCTGCTGCCCAGATGCAAGCCAATGACCTGGTGACGCTGGCGCTTGGATTGCCGCTGCTGGCGATCTCGCTCCGGATGACACTGCGCCGCTCTCTTCGTGGACATCTGCTCCTGACCGGCACACTCGGTTTCATCCTTTACACTTACATCACCATGTGCTTCGGTGCGGCATACAACAAACTTTTCCTGGCCTATGTGGCCCTGTCCAGCTTGAGTCTGTTCGCCTTCACCCTGAGCATGCTGTCCTTTGACTTGAAGACTCTTCCAATGCGCTTTTCGGAAAAACTGCCGCGCGGCTGGATCGCCGGTTTGCTTTTCTTTACCGCGGCTTTTCTTTTGCTGGCCTGGCTGGGACGGATTGCTGCGACTTTCACGCCGAATGCCATCCCTGTGCTGGAAAACACCACCAGCATGTTCATTCAGGCGATGGATTTGGGCGTCATTGTCCCGCTTTGTGTGCTCTCGGGCATTTTGCTGCTGCGACGCAACGCCTGGGGCTACCTGCTGGCCTCGGCGGGACTGATGAAATTTCTGACAATGGGCATTGCCGTCAGTCTGATGGCGCTCAACATGGCGCGAGTCGGCGTGCCGGTCAGCGCGGTGGAACTGGTGGTTTTCCCGTCCATTGCCATTGTCAACCTGATTATGGTGGCGTTGTTGCTCAGGGATATCCAGGAGTGAGCGTTGAGAACCACTCGCAAGCGGGATCGGGAAAAATCCAAACTGGATCAAAGCCCCGGATTGACGCATCAAGCCGAGGGGAGGTCTGATCCGCCGCCGAACGGCTTGGCCCAGCGCTGAAAAGGATGGGTCCACCGATGCACATCACCATCTTTGCCGCAGGTTCCCAGGGCGACATCCAACCCTGCCTCCGGTTGGGGAGAGGGTTGCAAGGATCCGGCTTCGATGTTCTTTTGGCGGCTCCACAGAACTTTGCCGGTCTGAGCCAGGGACAAGGCGTGCCATTCCACCCCTTGCGCGGGGACGTGCAGGCGATCATGGCGGGCGAGACCGGGCGAAAGTTCATGGAGAGGAGCGGCGCCAATCCCATCAGATCCATCCGTGCCATGAGGAAAATGCTGCGTCCGATCGCGATGCAGATGATCGAGGATGCCTTGGAGGCCAGCCGCGCTGCGGAGGCGTTCATCACCCTGGCGGTCTTCACGCCGTTCGGGAGTACGATTGCCGAGATACGCGGCATCCCGCTCCTGCTGGCCGAGCCGACCCCGGTACTCCCGACCGGTGACTTTCCCGCTCCGGGGTGGTTTATCCAGAAGAATCTTGGCAGGACGTTAAATCGGTTTTCCGGTTTTGGGATGTTGCAGATCATCTGGCAGTGGTATCGCCCCTTCGTGAACGAATTCCGGAGCCGCTACGGGCTGCGACCATTGCAGGGGTCAGATTTTTATCGCATCCTGGCCTCCACGCCTCTGCTGGGCGCATATAGCCCGACGGTGATCCCTCATCCGCGGGATTGGTCCGACCAGGTGCATGTCACCGGGTATTGGTTTCAGGAGGACGCGCGTGATTGGAAACCTTCCGTTGAACTGGAAACCTTTTTGGAGGAGGGTGAGCCGCCAGTCTATGTTGGGTTTGGAAGCATGGCAGGACGGAACCCGGAGCGCATCACAAGGATTGTGCTTGAGGCGTTGGCAAACAGTGGTCAAAGAGGCGTGCTTACAACCGGCTGGGGCGGCATGAACGTGATGAAAGTCCCGAAGAATGTGTTCGTGATCAATGCTGCGCCGCATGACTGGCTGTTTCCGCGCATGGCGGCGGTTGTCCATCACGGTGGGGCAGGGACGACGGCGGAGGGATTGCGCGCGGGGGCGCCGACGGTGGTTGTGCCTTTTACGGTCGATCAACCTTTCTGGGGAAACCGGGTCAAGACGCTTGGCGCCGGGCCGGAGCCGGTCCGAGTCAAAAAGTTGAACGCCGACAGATTGGCGGGGGCAATTCAGATGGCGGTCACAGACACAGAGATGCGGGAGCGGGCAGAGGGGATCGGCAAAGCAATCCGCGCCGAGGCGGGCGTGGGCAGCGCGGTGAACATCGTAAAGCATTATTTGGGAGCATGAGCGTGAGAGACGAGAACTACCAGGTCGTTTCCTTTCCAAAAATCCGCCGCCTGATGGTGGACGGTGGGCGGCTGGCAAGACAGAAACATCTCATCCACGGCTTGGTGGAAATGGATGTCACCGATGCACGCCGATTGATTCGTGAGCACAAGGCAAGGACAGGCGAGGCGCTCTCCTTCTCAGCATTTGTCATGGCCTGTCTGGGGCAGGCGGCCGAGGTGAACAAACACATGCAGGCATATCGCGCCTGGCGGGAAAGGCTCGTGATCTTTGACGACGTGGACGTGAACACTATGTTCGAGGTCGAGGTGGACGGCCGCAAGATCATCCGGCCACACATCGTCCGGGCGGTGAACCGAAGGACCCTGCTTGAGATCCACGAGGAGATCCGCGCCTTTCAAAATGAACATGCGAGCGGGCGGGAGGCGAGTTTCATCGGGTGGTTCGTCCTGCTACCGGCGTTTATCCGGCGATTCTTTTTGGGGATGATTTTCAAGAACCCGCACTTGCTGAAAGAGATGAATGGCACGGTCTCCCTGACGGCCGTGGGCATGTTCGGCCGTGGGGGCGGCTGGGGGATTCCCGTTTCCAACCACACGCTCCAGATCACCCTGGGCGGGGTGGCGGAGAGACCAGCTCTTGTAAACGGGCAACTTGAAAACCGCGAGTATTTATGTGTGACGGTCAGTTTTGACCACGATATCGTTGACGGGGCGCCAGCGGCTCGCTTCATACAACGACTGAAGGAACAGGTCGAAGGCTGTTATGGCATTGACGAGTTTATCGGAGAGCGCAAGCAAAAATGATAATCGATTCCCTTATCCAGTTACAAGAAAGACCAGCCCCCTTCACGCCGGGCGAACCGCTCTTTTGGGAGGATCCGCACATTTCAGCGCAGATGTTGAACGCACACCTCGATCCCAACAGCGATCGCGCCAGCCGCCGCCCGGAGATCATCCGGCGCTCGGCGGACTGGCTGATCACAACCCTCCGGCTTCGGGCGGGTGATTCCGTGCTGGACCTGGGATGCGGACCCGGACTGTACGCAGCGCGCCTGGCGGAGCACGGTCTGCGCGTCACAGGCGTGGATGTTTCCCGCCGCTCGATAGACTATGCCGTGCGGCACGCCCGGCAGAACCAGCTGGATATTTGCTACCGTCAGCAGGATTATCTGACGCTCGATGATGAAAGCCAATACACCGCCGCCCTGTTGATCTACGGCGACTACTGTCCGCTTTCACCCGAACAGCGCACGAGATTGCTCGGCAACGTCCACCGCGCCCTCAAACCGGGCGGTCATTTTGTCCTCGACGTGACCACGCCCACCCATCGTCGGCGGCACGGCAGTCGTAATGGCTGGTATGCTGTTGGGGCGGGCTTTTGGAAACCGGGTCCACACCTGGTGTTGGAGGCGGGCTTCGATTACCCCGAGGAATTCATCTATTTGGACCAAGCCATCGTGATCGAAGAAAACAGTAAGGTCTGTGTTTATCGCATGTGGTTCCAGGATTTCACGCGTGAGACGATCACCGCGGAATTGGAGGCGGGCGGCTTTGCGGTCCAAAGTGTCTGGAGCGACCTGCTGGGTACGCCTTTCACAGAAGATTCGGATTGGATTGGCGTTATCACACGGAAAGGGTAACTCCGATGACTGTAACGACCATACCGTTTGATTTGAACGGCAAATCCGGGACTCTGAAGGTGCGTTACGAAGTCAACCGAAGCAACACGGAATCCGGCTTTGACCTGTTCGCAGGAGGCGGCTTCGATGCGAGCGTATGTCTTGGCTACCCAACGATGTGCGCCAGCGTGAGCTCTTACGAAGGCACAGGGTACTACACAGCTTCAGCCTGGATTCAGATCGTCACCAGGCGGGAGTTTGCAGCTCTCGAAGCTGCCGCACCGTCGGCGGTTGTTCCGAGTGTAGACACGCATCCTACGCTGGAAGAACTGGGAGTCCCGTTCTTTGCCCTGGGTTTCCCGGCTGAGATCTACGACGCCCCCTGTAACAACCTCGGCAATCTTGGAAAACTTGAGTGGCTTGCCGACACTTTCCTGGTGACGATGCCCAACAGGACGAATGACTATTCGATCTCCCGCGTTGCCGGGTTCCGTTGGGGATATCGCGAACATGACCTTCATGGAACGCGCTGCGTGGAGATCGAGCCGGTGGCAGTAACGACGGTTTCGCAGTGGGAGCGGCATCTCCCGTTGTTGCAGAGCCGGTATGGACAGTGGAAATACCAGGCGAACATGTAATTTTAATCCACCGCTTTTGTCATTGAGATGTGACCATTAGAAACCAATACACAAACCTCACCCTGCTCATCGCAGGCATCCTGGTGATTTTCGTTGTGCGTGGTTTGCTGGCGACCACGATCACCGTGCCATACACCTTCCACCTGTTCGATACCCTGACTGTGGTAGGCGCGTGGTTTATTCTGCTGAAAGGTTATCGCAATTTGTGACCCGGGGACTGGATCATTGCGCTGGTTTTAGGTCTGGTGATCGGCATGGGCATGAGATTTGCCGCGCTCTTCTCCCCTTATCCGTTCTTTTGGGTTGTAAAAAGCAATACGGGCCAGGCTTTGATCCGCGGATTTTCACAACCAGCGCTACTTTGGGCGGGTTGGTCATCATGCGTCAGAACGGGCCGGTGCCGTTCCACTCAGCAAATGGCGATTGACGAAATGCAGAACGGAGCAGCCTCGTCGGGTTGGCCGTCGGTCTGCCGCTGGCTGTGTTAAACGTCTTCGCCCTGCAGTTCACGCAGGCGCGCACCATCTCCTGGCAAAGTCCTCTGTCCGCCCTGCTGGATGCCCTTCAGCCCGGCGTGGTTGAAAAAGTCATTTATCGGTTTGCTTTATGGGGATTGCTCTGGCGGATGTTACGGAACGCACTGCCAGAACGGGCGGTTTGGCCGGCGGGATTGCTGGCGATGCTGGCGCATAATTACTCCCATTTTGACGACCTTTTTTTGCGGTCTCCGCTGGCTGCCCTGGGGATGGGAGCGGTACTGGCGTTGTTCTGGGGTCTGCCGCCGCTCATCCTTGCCCGCCGACGCGGGTTAGAATCCGCCATCGTCTTCCATTGGATCCAGGACGCAGCCCGTTTCCTGGCAGGATTTTGAAGGCATCGAAATAAATTGCATCCGGCCTCATTTTGGTGATATGGACGCGACAGATATTGCGCGGTTCCCGTCTCCTTTGTTCGAACTGAGGGTTTTTGCGCCCCAAATGGCGACAATGCCAATCGCGGCCACAAACCACAACGCGATTGAAAAGGTATCCGCTCGCTCGGTAAGGGCAAACAACTCGCCGGTGAAGTTGACCATGGAATGGAACAGGATCACGGCGAGAGTACTGCGGTTCGTGTTGTTGTAAATCCAGGTGAAGACAAAGGTCAAGGGCACGATTCCGGCAAAGAACCACCAGAATGCCGGTGTCCCAATCCCTAACCCCGCCTGATACGAATCCCGAAAGAAGAACGTGGGCAAATGCCAGAATGACCATACGACTCCCAGAACCAGGCTGGATGCCAAAGCGCCATACTTCTCCTGCAAGCGATCCAACACATAACCTCGCCAGCCCAGTTCTTCGATGAAGGGAAACAGCGACGCAAACACGATGGATAAGAGGATGGACGAGGGACTGGTGAGGAAATTAAGGACGGCCTCACCCCGGGTTGCACCGCTGCCGCCGGTCGAAACATCCAGGAGCGCCGCCAGGCTATTCAGGATAGGCACAAACAGGAGTATGACCAGGTACCATCTGGCCGGAATGCGTTTGAAATCAATGACGCGCTTCCAATAATCCCGCCTGCCCGCTTTATCCCGCGTCAGGTAGGTAAATGCGATGCCTGTAACCATCGGACCGAAAGCGGCAAGCAGGATCAATGCAAGCCCCGCGGGGGTTTCCATGCTGAGGTCCATCAGGATTGCTAGTCCACCGAAGACTCCCGACCAGATATAGGTCGCGAGGAAATAGACCCAGGGGGAAGCCAGCCCAGGCCTTGTGGTGTTCAAGTTTTCGTTCATGTTGATTTCTCCTTTTTGATCAATCGCCTGGCGAATATGTTTCCGCCAGCACCTTGTTCATTGGTGGTGATGATCTCGCCCGGTCACCCGAAAACGAACCAGAGCCCAGAAGGCGAAGTCGTGCAGGAAGATCTTGAAAAGGGCGGCGAGGGCTGCCGGTCGCGGGGGGATCGCATAGCTGGCGGCGCTCACCAACTCCAACGAATGGGTCCGCTGCGGATAGCGCTGCGCAAACAGCAGGGCGGAGGGTTCGCCCAGCGAAACGCCGACCACGCCGACGCCCTCGATCCCCAGAGAATCGAGCAGCCCCGCGTAGACCTCCGCTTGCAGGGCCGAGTTTGCGCCGTCCGAGACGGGCGTTCCCGGGAACCCGAACCGGGAAGGGGCGATCCAGCGAAAGTCCCCGCCGATCACCTTCGCAAAGTAGACCCCCTGATCGTACCCGCCGCCGGACCCGTGCACGATCAGGACCGGGGCTCCCTCCCCAAACTCGGCGTACCGGATGGGACCGCCGGCCGTCGCGGTCGGCCTGCCGCCGGTTGAGCCCCGCCGGTAGGCCAGTGCCATTTCGCTGCGGTAGCGGCGGTGGGCTCGCCCACCGCCGATGACCGCCCCGGCGGCGAATGATCCCAGCAGGGCGCGGTGGGAGCAATTTGCTTTCAATTGCGTCCAGGCAACCGGCAGCCGCCTAGCCGCTCAGGCTTTCTACGCTGACGCTCTGGCCGAATACGGTCCACAGCAGGGCGACGTCCACCAGGAGGGGCAAGACGGCCCAACCGGAGAACCAGATAAGCTGCAGGACGATCGAGAGCGTGGCCGCCGCCAGGATGAGCGGCCGGAACCACTTTTCGGGCACCATTCGGCGCAGGAGCGCAGCCGCCGCCAGAAGGAATAAAACTGCGGACGTGATTCCCAGGATAGGGGTGAGTGCATTCAGCGCATCTCCCGGCGGGATCAGCGTGCGCGTTTCCACGCCAAAAGGCCAAAGCAGCCGGCCGCCCACCCACCACGGCGGTGGGGGATCTCCAGGCTGGAGGGGGACCAGGGCAGTCAGGTTGAGCTGCGCACCCAGGAGCAGCAGGACGAGCATCGGGATTCGCATCGAAATCCTCCTTGGAACGGACTGTCGATCCATTCCTGAACCGAAAAGCGAGTTCTTGTCCCCGCTTCCGATCCGTGGACGGAATTTCGGAGAAGTATAGAAAATATGTGGTGGGAAAGGCAGGGACAAACGTCCTGCCGATTGGGGGCCATCTGTCTCTATTGCCGGGCCGGACAATTTGGTATTAGTACAGAACGGGTGGAGATACCGGCACCGTGCGGGACCGGGCGCCGGCTTGATAAAGCGACCGAATGGCAAAAACAAAATGCAGGCCGTTTCAAAAGACCCAGACGCCAGATTTCCTCAAGAAAAGACGGGGGCTTTCCGGCGCCGGAGGGAGACGCTTCTCCCGCCGGGAGTTCTTGAAGCTTCTCGGCGTGAGCACGGCCGGAGCAGCCGCAGCCTCCTGTACGGCTCGGGCGACGAAAACGCCCCCACCTGGAACGAATGAAGTCCAGCTGGTCTACCAGGACTGGCGCACCGAGTGGTTCCCGGGCATGGTCCAGGAGATGCTGGATCGCTTCCACGCCGCCCACCCGCACATCCGCGTCTTTTACATCCCTGATCCGATCGACGTCGCGGACTCGCTCCTGACCGACATGCAGGCCGGCACGGCCCCGGACGTGTTCGCCGCCTGCTGCTCCTTTTTCCCGGTGCTGGCCCAGAGCGGGCACACGCTCGATCTGCGCCCCTTTGTCGAGGCCGATCTGGACGAGGGTGCACTCGCGGATTGGGATCCAATCCAGTACAAAGCCCTATCTATGCAGGACGGACAGCAGTACGGTCTGCCTAAATACCACGGCGCCCTGGCCCTGTATTACAACAAGGACCTGTTCGACCAGCACGAGGTGGCGTATCCGGACCCTTACTGGGACCACGACGATTACCTGGCGGCCATGTGGCGTCTGACCCATGACCGGGACGGCGACGGGAAAACCGATCTGTGGGGCAGCATGCTAGACATCTCCTGGGAGCGGCTTCAGGTGCACGTCAACGGCTGGGGCGGGCATTTCGTCGACCCGCGGGATCCGGCCCGCCTGCGCATGTGTGAGCCCGAAGCGCTGGCCGCCCTGGAGTGGCTGCGCGCCCGCATGTGGGATGACGGCGTGATGGCCACCCCCCTGGACGTCCAAACGCTGGGTACCCGGGAGGCATTCGTCGCCGGGCGCGTGGCCATGGTGGAAGACGGCTCCTGGGCGCTGAAGGATATCCTGACGGAAGCCGGTTTCCGGGTCGGGGTCGCGCCTTTCCCGGCCGGGCCCGTCCGCCGAGTGACCCTGGCCACGACCGACGGGTTCGGTATTTACGGCGGCACCCGTCACCCCGAGGCGGCCTGGGAACTCTTGAAGTTCCTCACCGGCGAGGCATACGGCCTGGCGATGGCGCGGGCCAACTATCTGCAGCCGGCGCGGGCTTCTCTGGTGGATGACTGGATCCGGATCATTCGGGAGGACTTCCCGGACGCGTCTCAAGAGATGGATCTGGACGTGTTCGCTGAAGGCCATCTGCAAGGGTATTCGGTGACCGCCGAGACCTACGCCGACATGGGCGCAGCCCAGCAGGCCGCGCAGAAAGCCTGGGAGGAAATCTTCACTCTGGGCCAGGCCCCGCTGTCCCGGCTGGAGGAAGCTTGCCAGCAGATCGAGGCGGCCCAGGCGAACGGCGCTCCGGTGGGGAGGTGAGCATGTACCGGCTGCGCAGCCTGTGGGCAGGCTTGAGAGACCTCTTCCGCGGCGGTCTGCGGACCCGGATCCTGACCTGGATCTTTGCGCCGGCGGTCATCGTCCTGGCTGCCGTGGCGCTGGTCAACTTCTACGCTTACAAGCAGGTCACGGAGGAACTGGTGGTGGAGCGCGATCGCGAACTCGTCCGGCTTTCGGCCGGGCAGCTGGGGGCGGAGATCAAGGAATTCACCGACCTACTCGATATCGTAAGGCGGACGGCCGGTTTCCGGCCGGACAATCCAGATCAGGCTGCGGCGGTATTGCACGAGCATCGCCACCGGCTGGCGATCTTTGACGGCGGGGTCGTCGTCCTGAACACCTTTGGCATGGTCACGGTCGCCGAGCCGATGCGCCCGGACCTGCTGGGCGGGGATTGGTCGGAGCGGGACATTTTCCGCCGGGTCGCTCGGGAGCCAGGGCAGGTATTTTCGAATATCCTGACCGTCGGGGGCGCGGAAATGGTGGCAGCGGCCGTACCCATCCTCGCCGAGGATGGGGCATTTCTGGGTTTGTTGGTGGGAATGTTCCATCTCGACGCGCGGGCGGTCAGTTCTTTCTATGGGCAGATTGTCAAGCTGCGCATTGGCGAGGGCGGAGAGACCTACCTGCTCGACGCGGCCGGCCGGGTGATCTATCACAGCAACTCTGGCCGGATCGGGGCGGATTTTTCGGCTCACTCGACGGCCCAAGCAGCGCTGCTCGGCCAGGTCGGGACGGCCCGGTTCCGGGAAACGGGCGGCCGCGACCTGCTGGCCGCATACGCCCCGGTGCCCGGGACGTCCTGGGTCCTGGTGATGGAGCTGGACTGGTGGACGCAGGCTGGCGAGAGCCAGGCGTACCAGGCCTTTTTGATGCTGCTCTTGGCGCTCGGCGTGCTGGTCCCGTTGGCCGTGGTCGCCGTTGGGATGGGGCGCATCACCCGGCCGCTGGAGGAACTGATCGACGCCGCCCGCGAGGTAGCCGGAGGAAAATTTGGCCGCCTGCTGCCCGCCACCGGCCAGGACGAAATTGGGGCGCTTACCCGGCAGTTCAACCGCATGTCAACCGAGCTCCAAGAATCCTACGCCCTGCTGGAGCAACGGGTGGCCGACCGGACCCGGGAGCTGGAGGCGTTGTATGCGGCCGATGAAGAGCTGCTTCGCCACCTGGACCTCGACCGGGTGCTGCAGGCCCTGGCGGACGTCGCCGTCGTTCGCCTGCACGCCGACAAGAGCTGTGTGATGGTCTGGGATGATAACCGAGGAAGGCTGACCGTGCGCGCCTCCCACGGCTTCGCCGCGGGGACGCTCGCGCAAATGGACCTCGCTCCGGGCGAGGGGATGGCCTCGCAAGTGGCTTCCAACGGGATCCCAGCGATGGTCGAAGATGCCGAAAGAGGCCGGCACGTGGCCACCCGCATCACCGGGCCCGAGGGGATCCGCTCATTTATGCACTTCCCGATCCGGGTCGGCGCGCAGGTGTTCGGCGTCTTCAACGTCAGCTTCCTTGCGCCGCGCGCCTTCGGTCCGGAGGAGCGGCGGCTGTTCGAGGCGCTGGCTCAACGGGCCGCCCTGGCGATCGAGAACGCCCGCCTATATGGGAAGGCCGAGCAGACGGCGGTGGCGGCGGAGCGCAGCCGCCTGGCGCGTGAACTCCACGATGCCGTCACCCAGACCCTGTTCGCGGCCAGCCTGATCGCCGAGGTGCTGCCGCGGCTCTGGGTGCGCGATCCGGAAGAAGGCCTCGGAAGGCTGGAGGAATTGCGCGAGCTGAGCCGTGGGGCGCTGGCGGAGATGCGCATGCTGCTACTGGAGCTGCGCCCCGCCGCCCTGGAAGACGCGGCGCTGGCCGACCTTTTGAAGCAGCTTTGCGAGGCCGCCAACAGCCGGGCGCGGATCTCGGTCTCTCTGGAGACCGATGGAACTTGTTCGCCGTCTCTGGAAGGCAAGGTGGCGCTCTACCGCATTGCTCAGGAAGCGCTCAACAACGTGATCAAGCACGCCCGGGCTACCGAGGTGCGCGTCAGCTTGCGGTGTGGACCGGATGGGCTCCATCTCTGCATCCGCGACGACGGGCGCGGGTTCGCCCAAGGGCCGGTCTCCCCCGATCACCTCGGCCTGGGGATCATGCGGGAGCGGGCGGAGGCGCTTGGCGCCGACCTTGAAATCGAGAGCAGACCCGGCCGTGGGACCCGGGTAGAAGTTTATTGGGAGATTGAGAACGTCCGTTTAGAAGGAGAGAAAACTCATGTCTGAAGAACCGATCATTCGCGTCATGCTGGTAGACGACTACGCCGTGGTGCGCCGTGGGCTGGCCGCCTTCCTGCTGGCCTACGACGATCTGGACCTGGTGGGCGAAGCGGAAAGCGGCGAGGAGGCCTTGGCGCGCTGCCAACACCAGAGCCCCGACGTGGTGCTGATGGACCTGGTGATGCCGGGGTTGGATGGGGCGGAGGCCACCCGGCGCATCCGGGCGCGCTGGCCGGGCGTCCAGGTGCTGGCGCTGACCAGCTTCAAGGAGGCGGACCTGGTGCAGGGCGCACTCGAGGCCGGTGCAATCGGCTACCTGCTCAAGGACGTGACCGCTGACGAACTGGCGGAGGCGATCCGGAAGGCACACGCCGGCCGGCCGACCCTTGCGCCGGAAGCGGCGCAGGTCCTGATTCAGGTCGCGCGCCGGCTGCCCGAGCCGGGGTCCGATCTGACCGAGCGCGAGCGGGAGGTGCTGACCTGCATGGCCGATGGGTTGAGCAACCCCGAGATCGCCGAGCGGCTGGTGGTCAGCCGCTCGACAGTTAAATTCCACGTCAGCAGCATCCTATCCAAGCTGAATGCCTCCAGCCGCACCAAGGCGGTGGCGATGGCGTTGAAGCGGGACCTGGTCAACTGACCAGATGGAAAACCCACTACCTGACCAGGAAGCGATCTACCCAGGCGCCGGATGCCCCTAGGGAAATTTTTCTTTATCCTTCAGAAAGATGCTGCGGTCCTCGCACCGCCCGGTAAAACAAGCATTTTCAGAAGGAGGGTTAAAAATGACAGTCAAACCAAGTGGAATGGAGCTCCGTGCGTCCCCGCTGGGGGATCTGCAGTGGCGGATCAACGGCGAGACTTGGATAGCGCTGGCCTCCTACGGCCTGGTTGTGGGCGCGCTGTTCCTGGCCTTCCGGATCTTCACCACGGAGCGGGTGGCGGCCAACTTCATCATCTTCGGACCGGTGGCCCTGGCCGGCTTCGGCGTGGCCCTGCCGGTTTTCTACACCGTCCTGGTGCGCCGGCGCCCGCTGGCCGACCTGGGCCTGACCACCCGGATGCTGCTTCCGGCCCTGGCCCTCGGCCTGCTCCTAGGCTGGGACACCTACCGCAACACCCTGGGGACGCTGGAGCTGCCCGGGACGCGGGAGATTGTGCCCGTCGCAACCATGGCCCTGGCGGTGGGTTTTTTCGAGGCCGTGTTCTTCCGCGGCTGGCTGCAGCTGCGGTTCGAAGCGGCCTTCGGGCTGGTCCCCGGGCTGATCCTGGGGGCGTTGTGCTACAGCCTGTACCACGTCGGCTACGGCATGACCGGGGACGAGATGCTCTTCCTGTTCGGGTTGGGGCTGATGTTCGGGGCCTTCTTCCGGCTGACGAAGAACCTCTTCGTCCTGTGGCCGTTCTACACCCCGCTTGGCGGGCTGTACACTAACCTGGGCGAGGGGCTGAGCTTGCCTTTCGAAGCCACTTACGGCTTTGTGCTGACCCTGGTGTTGATGTTCGTGCTGGTGGGGCTGGCTGCCTGGCAGCGCTCCCAACGCGAGCCTGCGGGTCGCACCGGCTGAAAGACCTGGGACCACGGTGGACGTTTTTCTGGCCGACGCGCACCCCCAGGTCCGCAGCGCGCTGCGCCTGCTGCTGGAACAGGAGGAGGACCTAGTGCTCGCAGGCGAAGCGGCCGACACCGATGAGCTGCTTGCCGCCGTCCGTGCCAGCTGCCCGGCCGTCGTCCTGATTGATTGGGAGCTGCCGGGTCTTCGGGGAAGAAAGACATTGGAGCTGCTTCGAGAACGCTGCCCGGAAATCAGGGTGATCGCCCTCGGCGGGAGCCCGGAAGTCCGTCCGGCGGCGCTGGCGTCCGGTGCGGACGCCTTCGTCAGCAAGGGAGAGCCTCCCGAACGAATCCCGTTTACGCTCCGTTTCGTCCTGGCCGGGGTGAATCCGTCCAGTGGTGAGGGGCATCAAAGTGGAATAGAGGAGAAATCGAGATGACGAACACGATCTGGTATTCAATCGGTTGGGTGGCCGCCGCCGGGCTGCTAGGTTTGGCGGTCAGCGCGTTGTTTTCCGGCCGGCTTAAGCTGGCACGGCGCCTCTACTTGGTTCCCTACGTGGTCCTGACCGGGGCTTTCCTGTACGGCTTCGCGGTTTGGAGCGAGGTCGATCCCGGGCAGCTGTTTACCGACAATTGGCCCGCAGGGCTGTTGGTCGGTGGGCTGGTGAGCGTCTTCCTGGTGAGAAGCGTGCGCGCCGCGCCGCCCTCGCGGCCGTCGCAGGGCGGGAAACTGGCGCTGGATCTGGTTTGGCTGGGGCTGGTCTATGGCGGGCTGGATGCGCTATTCCTCAACGTCATGCCAGTCCTGGCCGTGGAATACGGCCTGGCCGAGGCGGCCTGGACCGCGCCGCCGCTGGGCCGATTCGCAGCGGGAAGTCTGGCGCTGGCGGCCAGCCTCCTGGTCACGCTGACCTACCATCTGGGCTATCCGGAATTCCGCAACCGCAAGGTCGGGCTGGTCCTGGTCGGGAACGCGCTGATCACGCTGGCCTACCTGCTAAGCGGCAACCCGCTGGGCGCCTTGATCAGCCACACGGTCATGCACCTGGCGGCCGTCTTCCAGGGACCGGAGACGACGATCCAGCTGCCGCCTCATCTGGCGCCGCAAGGGTAGCCCACTCGAAAAGGAACAAGCTGTGAACAGACAGCGAACAATCTGGTGGCTGGGAGCGGGCATTTTGCTGCTCTTCCTCTTGGCCTTGAACTTCCTGAGTTTTCAATTGGCCAGAAGCATCACCGGGACGGATTATTCCGTCTCGACCTACCGGTCGGGCGCGGACGCGCCGAAGAATATGGCCCCTGGTTTGACGCTGTATTACCGGGTGAACGGCGAGGGGCAGGTGGCTGCGGAGCTGGAAACTGCACTGCATGATGAACTGGCGCAGCTGCCCTCTGCGGCTGCAGTCATGCCTTTGAGCGAATCGATCCAGAACCAACCGGCCCCGCTGCTGCAGGTGGACCTCGCTCTAGACCGGCTGTGGACCCCGGTTTACGCGCGCGCCACGCTGACAGCGCAGATCTACTTCGCTTACGACGGCGACGCTCCTTGGCCGCTGGACGAGCCGATCGTCCTGCAGGAATCGCCGGCGGTGAAAGCGGACGGCGAATTCACCCTGGTGGACACGACCTGGGGCCTGATTTCCAAACCAGCCTACACCGAGCACCTGGCCCAGGCGCTGGCTGAGGCGATCGCCAAAGCCCTGGACGCGGACGTGTTTCCGACTCCCGAGTGATGGCAGGAAACCGGCCTATTTGCCGAGGCGCTGGACATCAGCAAGCTGTCGACGCTTGCCGACTGTTTGAAATTTCGTCTGAGCGTCATGATGGGGGTCTGGTTGGAGGGCGATCACCTGGATTGAAGCGCCATCCGCGGCTGGGCCGAGGGCCTGCGCCCCCTACTGATGCGGTAATTCCGCCAGCCCCTGGCCGGGTGAGCAAGAGCGGAACGCGGCAGCCGTACAGACCGGGATCTCTCCCGTTGTCCGTGGAATTCGGCAGTCGGTAGCCAAGAAACAAGACAAGGAAAACATTTCCATGAAAAGGATACATCGGGGCCGCTGGATCTGGAGGATTGCCGGTGGAATGCTGGCAGTTGGCGTCTTGATCGTTGGGATAATCGTGCTGGACAACCGGCGGCTGCCCACCCGATCGGAAGTGGTTGATCGACTGAGCGCGGGTGAAAAGGCCCGCCTGGTCGAGGCCCTGAATCTCAGGCACAGCCTGGGCGAGACCGTCTGGACAGGTTGGGGCCAGGCCGACATCCCAATCATCGTCTACAACGAGGCCTATGCCTTCCTGGTAGCCTACCTGGACCCGCCGCCCGGCTGGATCCAGATGCCTCAAAATAAGGCGCGCGGCGGGCCGTGGGAGGTTGTCCCCGGCGACAGGTTTCTTGGGCAACCATATTACCGCCAGCCTCTGCCGGATCCGGAGGCGACCCCGCAGAACTTCACCGTGCTGGTGGGGGAACGCTGGGTGGCGACGCTGCAGACCAAAGAGTATGCTGCGATCGCCTATTACCAGGGATTCGGCGCAGAGCTGCCGCCGCTGCTGCAACCCATCTTCCCATACCGGCTGGTCTGGCGCATTCTGGGCGGAGATACGGAAGTTTACATCAGCGGTCTGGAGCACGAGAGCTTTCACGCGTTCCAGGGACAGCGTACACCGGAGAGGTTGGCAGCTGCCGAAAAAGCCGCCCAGCTCGAAACCCGGTATCCATGGGATGACCCGAAGATGGCGGCCGCCTGGCAAGAAGAGTTGGATGTCCTCGCCGCGGCAGCGGAAGTCGAGTCGGACGCGGAGGCGGCCGACCTGGCCCGCCAGTTTCTGGAGCTGCGGGCGCAACGCCGCCGCACCGCTGGCCTCGCCCCGACGCTGGTGGATTACGAACGCCAGCGCGAGTGGCTCGAAGGCCTGGCAAAATATGTCGAACTGGCCATCCTGCGGCAGGCAAGGCTTTCGCCGGACTATCAGCCGATTCTCACGAACGACCCGCAATTCGAAGGCTATGCGGGCAGCCTTCGGCATTGGGCTCAGCAGCTGGCCGAAGTCCGACGAACAGGGAACCGGGAGGGGGAATTACGCTTCTATTACACCGGGTTGGCGCAGGCCGCGCTGCTGGACCGCCTGCTCCCGGGCTGGAAGACGCGCGCCATGGAGGCGGATGTCTGGCTGGAGAAGCTGCTGGCCGAGGCGGTTGGGTTCAGCGCTCCAAGTGATCGGATGGATATAAAAAAGGTTGTCATCGGATCCCCCGCTGTCGGTGCTGAGCTGGCGCTACCCCACCTGCTCTTGGCCAAACCGGCGTCCGGCCGCGCCCCGGTTGGGGGAAACGATGGATTCGCAGCGATCGTCGAGTGTACCGGACATAATGCGCATTCGGAGCGTCCCACTGATACCATCTCGGCCGTAAGGGAGATCATCCTTTCCGATGTAAGCGCCGCTGTCAAACTGCATCCGTTTATCGATGCCTGGCCAAGTGACCAGGAGCAAAACCAGCCTGCCGTGCAGGCCCGGATGTCCTCGGTCGCCTATTGTTCTCCTGCCGGTGCTGCGCCTAGAATTCAAGGGGCATCATAGAAAGGCAAACCCGATGCCCGGCTGTTCAGATCAGGAGGAATCCCATGTTCAAATTCGTGCTCGGCGCTTTTATCCTTCTGCACGGTCTGGTGCACCTGTGGTATTTCACCCTGAGCCAGGGTCTGGTTGAATACCAGCCGGAAATGGGCTGGACCGGCCGGTCGTGGCTCTTTACGCGCCTGCTGGGGGACGGTACGACCGGCGCACTTGCCAGTCTCCTATACATCCTGGCCGCGCCATGGTTCGTGCTGGGCGGGACGGGTTGGTTCTTCGACACGGGCTGGTGGCGGCCGGTGCTGGAGAGCGCGGCGCTGTTCTCGTCAGCCGTCATCCTCCTGTTCTGGGAAGGGGGGCTGCAGATGGGGGTGCAGAAAGGTCTGCTGGGCGTGTTCATCGACCTTGGCTTGCTGCTGGCCCTGTTCGTCTTCAAGTAGAGAAACGGTGGCGCTCAATCGTTCTCCCCGTGCTGGCCGGATTGGAAAGGGAGTCGTTGCGAAGGAGATGGGCCCGATTCCCGGAATGCTGCTCTTTATCGCCCTGATGGCGGCCGGCTATTACTACAATCTGACCTTCGTCCAGTTCGGGCTGCTGGATCTGGGCAAGCGCCTCATCGGTTTGAGGGAGGCGGAGATCGCCCGGTGCATGGCGCTCCTGGCCGGGCTCACGGCGGGCATCGCCGTCGGCGTAGGTCTGGGGATGAGCCGGCGGAATTCGAGGTGCTTGCTACGCACACGGCTGAAGCTGATTTTCTGCGCCGTGGTCGCCCAGGCGGTGTTGACCCGGCTGGCGCCCGCGGTTCGCTCGGAGACGGGTTATCTTGGCCTGGTCGCGGCGACGGCACTTGTTCTTGGGGTAGGGGTGCCCGCCACCTTTGGCTTAACCGTCGACCTGGTCCCGGTCCGCCTGCGCGGCCTGGCCGGGGCGCTGATCACCGGGCTGGCCTATTTTCCGGCAGTGGCCGTATCGCCCGACTGGAACATTGATCAATTCAGCGCTGGTATGCTCTGGCCTATGCTGCTCGGTGCGGTCGCTCTGGCCGGGCTGGCGTTTCTACCGCTCCGATTCGTCGACCGGTTGGCCGGGCAGCATAGCCGGCCGGATTACGGACCAGGGCGCTTCATCCAGGTGGAACCGGGGGGCCGGCTCCGGCTGCGGCGGGGTCTGCCAACTCTGCTCGTATTGATGTTTGGGGTCTTCTTCGTCGACAGCCTGGGCTTTGTTCGCCTGGCGGACACACCTTTCTTCTTCGAGACCGCCTGGCAGTCCCCTGAGCCGGGCCCGCGGATCGTCATTGGCCTGGCCCATGTTATCGCCGCCCTGGTCGCCGGCGTGCTTTATTCCGCGCTCGATGAGAAGGAGCTCTTCCTGTGGATCTTCGGAATCTTTGCGTTGGTCCACCTGATGAGCGCCCTCACCGCCCGTCTGCCGCTGACCGGAACCTCGCCGCTGGGGATGCCGGTCCTGTACGCCGTCGCCGTTAGCCTGTATACGGTGGTCAACTTCGCCCTCTGGGCGGATCTCTCCACGCCGGAGACGATCGATCGCAACGCGGCCCTGGGCGTCGCCCTGTCGGCCTGGACGGCGACGTTTCTGAGCACAGCGCTAGCCCTGCAGATGCGTTTGAGCGGGGTAGATCTGGAAACCCACCTGCGGCTGGTTGACTCCGTGGCCCTGCTTTTTTTCCTGCTCGTAGGCTTGTTGATCTTTTTCTCGTCGGGACGGGTTGTTAGGCCGGACCCGCGAGTGATGAAGGGTGAGCCGTGAACCGGGCTCGACTATCCGGGCTGTTCGTGCTGGCAGCGCTGGCCCTCGGCGCCTGCCAGCCGACGGGTGCCTACAGCGGCACTCTAGTGCTGGAAGGCCGCCATAACTACGATTCGGGACGGACCCTGGAGGGCGCCTTCATCATGCTTGACGGTCGGGTGCGCCTGGAGCGCGGCGCCCGCGTGACAGGACCGGTCTTCCTGTTGGGCGGCGAGCTGGAGGTCGCAGGCCGGGTAGATGGGGACGTCTCGGCCATCGGCGGCGTGTTGATAGTGGGTCCCACCGCGGATCTGGGCGGGAATCTGCGGGTAGGCGGCGGGGAGCTGGATCTCTCGCCCAGAGCGGAGGTGGCGGGTCAGACCCTGACCGGAGCGGCGAGTGGGGCGCGGCCGGAGGACCTCTTCCCGCGCCGATCGCTGAGGGAGGGCATTGTGCGGGCGGTTATCTCGGCCCTGCTCCTGGCGAAGTACGCCTCTCTGGCGGCCCGCTTCTTCCCCCGCTCCTTGGACCGGGTGGCGCGGGCGGCCCGCTCAGAGCCCCTGGCTGCTGCGGCGATGGGTCTGCTGGCCGGGGTGGTGGGGTTGACGCTGTGGGTCGTCCTGGCGTTCACCCTGATCCTGATCCCCGTCGCTCTGATCGGCCTCCTGATCGGTTTCCTGGCGATCGGGTACGGCTGGACCGCCCTGGGAACGGTCCTCGGACGCACGCTGGCGGGCCGCGCCCGATCGGTGCCACAGCGCGCGTTTTGGGGCACCCTCGTCTTTGGCTTGGTTTTGAACCTCCTGGCGCTGCTGCCGTACGTGGGCGGGCTGATTGCCCTGACCGCGGCGGCCTATTCGCTGGGAGCGGTGATGCTCACCCGGTTCGGGCTGCGAGAGTTTGTCCCTGCCGGTAGCCGCCTCATTTGAGCTGAATCCGCTCCCCCCTGGCCGGATGGCCGGGCCGGAACCCCAACCGGTAGGCCGGAATCCGGTCGGCGGCCCGATGTGGCCCAGCGGTTTTCGCAATATCCTGAGTCCGTCAACAACCGATCCTGTCTATTGCTCACGGGAATAGATTGCAGAGGCTGCGTAGGAATCCCCTGGCTCAACCAATCACCCGCCAAAGATCACTTTCTATACGATGTGCACCGCCTCGTCCGGAAGCTCAGGATGGGGGTGTTGATAGCGCTCGAGGTTGCTGCGATCTTGCTGGCGGCCGTGCCAGAGGCGTTGCTGCCCTTCACCACCGCAGTCCCGGCTTCGATCTGAGTGCTGCTGACGGTCGCTAATCGGGTGCTGGTCGTTTGGATGTTCAGGTTCAAGCAATCCACAGGCGCCATGATCCTGGCGATCGCCGGGAGGCGTACAACCCCGCCCCGCTCTTTCTGGCCGAGCCCCATGGCGGCAGCCAGCTGGCGACGGCGCGGCACGCGCTGGTCGAACTGGAGGAGCTCTTCGTGGTAGTCAACCGGGATTAGCCCCGCGCGGGCAGGTCGTTCCACGCCGCGCCCCAGGCGGACCTGCGCGTGATGGCTTCCAGTCTGGAGGTCCCGGCCTACTTCCTGGTCGGCCGACATGACGTTAACGCGCCTACATCCCTGGTGGTGGATTGCTTCGTGCTGCTCGATGGGTAAGCGATTTCATTCCGTGTGGATCCGAATACCTTTGTCATGCTTGCCGAATTTTTCACGTATGAAAGACGCTGCTGCCCTTTTCTCAGATTTTCGCTCAATACGCAATCAGCGGAAGCGCAGGATGTTTTGGTGATTACGGATCCTGAAGGAGAGACGTTAACAGTTTATTCGAGTGGAGCTGGGTTTCGTTTAATCTCTGGGTGTAAGGAAGGCGATTACCCCCTGACATTACCTGTGCACCTTTCCCTTTTCAATCCTCTACAATTATAAACCGACCTCCTAGCCATAGATCGAGGCTGAGACGATTGCTTCGTTGCAGAGGCGGAACCGCCTGGTTAAACAAAAATAGCCCTGGATTTCACCGGCAAAAAGCGGGCATGGGCCAGAGGAGCACCCATGCCCGCTTTCGTCTAGAGTCACTGCAATTTGCACAGCCGTTTTGCTACCATCCTCTTCCGGGTGGGATCTGCATGGACCCGATCCAAAGCCAACCGCAGTGTGCCGGGCAGGCTGTGAGCATCAACTGAGTTCATGGTTAAATTCGGGATCTGCCAACACTCAGAACCCTTCGACTTCTCCCTCGACGGTGCTCAGGGCTGGGCTCAGGGCGAGTCGGGCGGCTTATAACTGGCGCATCGCAGCTCCAACACAGCCTTGTGTTCTTCGATCAGCATCGACAGCAGCAGGGTCTCGAACGGCGAGATATGTGCCGCGTGGCTGATGGCGGGGAGGTGGCGATGGGCCAGGGCGAAGAGCTCGTCGAGGACGAGCTGGTCTTCACGGCGCAGAGCGCGGCGGAAGCGGGTCAGGGCGGCCTGCTCCTCCTGGAAAAGCTGGTTGGCGGTGGCGAGAGTGCGTCCCATAATGTTCTTTCCCCTCGAACTGGAATCCCAGTCCCCCAGCAACCGCCCCAGCTCGGTGCAGCGGCGGTTCTATCAAGCGTTGCAAACGGCAGCTTTGCTCACGATCATTGGGGGGTTGAAAGCATTTCAAAAAAAGCTTCCACGATTATTGGATCGAAATGTCTTCCGGATTCACTCCGGATATAGGCAAGCGCCTTTTCTTTTTCCCATGCCGGTCGATACGGACGCTCCGATGTGAGCGCGTCCCACACATCCACCACCGCAAAGATGCGGGCAGCCAGGGGGATTCCTTCACCTTTAAGTCGGTGCGGATACCCCGTCCCATCCCATTTTTCGTGATGGTAGTGAGGGATATCAATCGCGGCGGACTTCAGATAGCGAATAGGCGACAGCAGTTCATAGGCGAAGACCGGGTGTTGTTGCATGATCTCCCGTTCCGCATCCGTGAGCGTATCGGGTTTCAGCAGGATCTGGTCTGGGACGCCCAGTTTGCCGATGTCATGCAGTAAGGCCCCGCGGTAAATATGAAGCAGTTCGTCCCCTGCAATCCCCATCCTGCGAGCCAGCAGCATCGTCAGGTCCGTGACCCGCTGCGTGTGGCCTTCGGTTTCCTTGTCGCGCAGGTCGAGGGCGCGAGACCAGCCTTCGATGGTGACG
>Ga0214472_10001256_pt1 | contig 28961 bp, 31 predicted proteins | sample RVTome_6_FD_207662 | JGI IMG/M metagenome (GOLD analysis project Ga0214472, IMG submission 207662) | Soil microbial communities from uranium-contaminated site in the Upper Colorado River Basin, Wyoming, United States - RVT140D175 | ecosystem: Environmental > Terrestrial > Soil > Contaminated >...
TAAACATCTGTCTAGTTTTGTTTGTCATTGAGTCACCTATTGTTTGATGAGATGATAATATCACCTCTTGTTAGGTGGCCAAATTAACTATGCCACTACACGTGCACTTTGTTTTGAGATCAATAGCCGAAGGACTGTAACTTGGCGCTGGCGCTGGTTGGGATGCAGCGGCTCCACCTATAAGGCCAAGCAAAAATAGCAATGCCGCATCATCACTACCGCTGCCAGATGCTTGTTGGGGTACTAAATCTGCAGATGGTGAAGGTTTTCCCAGACGAGCTAAATTTGTTTGCGCTAAAGGTATCCCTCTACGAGCTGCCAAGGTATACCATGCGACTGCCTTTTCAATATCTTTTGGGACACCGTAGCCATTTTCGTACATAATGCCAATGTTATTCATAGCATATGGCTCGCCTTGCTGTGCGGCATTCGAGAACCAAGCCATGGCTTCATTATAGTTCTGAGGCGTGCTGCCTTGGCCATTTAGCCACAGAAGCCCAAGAGTATTTTGAGCAACGGGATCACCAGCTTTTGCAGGATCGTTCATTTTTGCTGCGGCAAGATCGTAGTTACCACTATGGTATGCATTGAGACCCTGATCTGTAATTGATGCACAGCTTGTAAGCATGACACACAACATTGCGTTAATTATTCTTTTCATACTGGCTCCTATACCTCTGGCTTCACGCCTAACGTTTTTGTATGCGGCAACCGAAGCGACAGCGTAGGTTGTCCGGCACGCGCTTTTTGCGTGCGCACATGACAAACTTGTTAGAGCTCATTTCGCAAGACCTCGGCAAGCTGCTTAAATGGGATACGCTGCTTCCCACAGACAATTGTGTCATCGAGAAACCGAACTGGACGCTGCTCCTTCTTGTGAAGGTGCGCGAAAGCGTGATTGCAAACATCAAGTGCCTTTACTAAATCTGTCCTGTCCACGCGGGCTGGAAGTAGGTTGAACTTCACGACGCGTGTGCGCGGAATTCTTGCGTTTGTGCTAGGCACGGCCTTGAGGCGGTGCGAACCCGGCATGAGTTTCGACTTCCGGTGGGTCCGGCCGCCCGCAGCGGGAAGCGTATATTCGACTTCCCACATGTGATTGTGTGCGAGTGCGTTCCTAAGGTCAAAGAGTTCCCGAACGCGGGAGTGACGCCTGTACCGTAGCGTTTCCTTCAAGTACTGTACGGGGTCTCCGTTTAATTTCATGGTGGGCTTCGACTGCAGAAGGAAATAGCGGTCTCGCTGAAGCATAGACTCGATCATTGCGACTATTAGCAAGATTGCGGCGGTGGAATATCCGTTCTCATAGAAGTTGGCGCTGATGCGGTCGCCAGCTCGATAGCCACGCGCAGCCAGTTTCGCAACAAAGTCAGCAACTGGCTGCTGCAGGTGAGGTGCGACAACCGATATGATGGTGTCAGCTTGAGTCCGTCGCGTTCCCATGAGCTCTAACGACCAAGCCAAGCGGCGGCGGAGCCGTCCGGCTCATATGTGTTAGTGCAACATATATTATTATCTAAGGAAGTGATGCCCACATAAAAAATCCTGAAATTGGAATAGTGATGAAACCTATTAGACTAAAAATCCAATATGAATTACGTAGCCCAAGTTTCGCCTCGATTGGAAACCAAATGATATTAACTCCGATAGATATAGCAAATAATATCACTGCTTGTATCCAACTAACATTTATACCCCAGTAAATCAAAAAACATAGGCCATAGATCATGGCTAATAAAGCAAATAAACCTAAGCCTAATTGAAACAACTCACTTGAGCCTCGAAAATTCTTCAAATGTAGTTGTTGATAAAAAAGAAAAAAACTAAAAACTACATAACTAATTATTAATGTAATTGAGATATCCATTTCTAGTAAATAAAATGTATTTGCTTCTTTTGATAGTGAAGTTCATGTCCCTCTGGACATGTCCATAAATCTGTCCACCAGACGTATCCCCCTGATTTTTTCTTATCAAATTCTTCCATTTTTATATTTTTTACAATCGATTCACATTCAAGGCAATATATTTCAGCAAAATCTTTATTAATAAAATCCAAAGCATAAGGAGATAATACTTTGTGAAAATAATATGTGACATATGTCCAATGTTTATTAGATAAATCAGCGCTTCGCAACCAATGCGGTAATGCTACTCTCGCGGCTTGTTCTTCTTTATTAAAATTAAGAACAACTTCAGCGTGGTTTGCTGCCCATTCACTCAAATATTGTGTTTCAGCTACAACTTCACAGTTGTAATATTTATCTCCGTATTTTGGACTAATTACTACCACATATTTAGAACACCCAGGAAGATTTAGAAGTAATTCACCTACCGCCTTTTCAATATCAAACTCTGGTTCTTTATTAAGCCCGAATAATTTCTTAATAAATTGCATGGATTGCTATCTTGTTGCACTGACTATATTTTAAGAGACACGTTGTCCGATATGCTGTTATATATTCTGAAAGGTAACATCGATAAAATTCTCCGTGTTTCAATAAGATATGTGATGGTTTCATTATACTGACGATATATCCACAGTGTCCACTTGAAGTATAGGAAATACAAATGCCGAGGTTGCATGGACGCAAAAGAGCGGCGGCTGTTTCTCATATCCAATGCCAAGGTGTTACCCTATATTATAGCGATTCAAAAAGTACTGAATTCCGGGTTTAAAACTAGCGATTGATAAAGCACAACAGTATCATGAAATTGATCAGGCAAATGGCATTACGCATGTGCATATGCCGGATGCATTAGCCAGAAAATACCCTAACGCGGGGAAACAACTTAAATGGCAATATGTTTTCGCTTCTTATAAAACATCAGTTGATCCGATCACAAAAAACATTGGGCGACATCATATTCATACAAAATCTGTTTCAAGGGCAATCAGTAATGCGGTTAGAAAAGCAAACATTATGAAACATGTGACGGCACATGTGTTTAGGCATTCTTTTGCTACGCACCTACTGGAAAATGGATACGGTCGGTTTTTTGCTCCTGCTAAACCGACATACGCTACATCCATGTAGGCAATATACGAACTGTTCAAGAACTAATGAGCCACAGTAATGTTAATACAACTATGATTTACACCCATGTTCTTAACAAAGGCGGACATGGTGTTAAGTCGCCACTGGATAACCTTTAGTAATTTACTTTTCTCTTTCTACAGCACGGTAACCAATATCGTTTCGATAAAACATACCGTCGTAGTTAATTTGTTTTAATGCTTCGTAGACTTGTTGTTGTGCTTCGGTAACTGAGTTACCTAATCCTGTTACACATAGGACGCGACCACCTGCGGTAACGATGTCGTCATTATTATTTTCAGTGCCGGCATGAAAGACTTTTACGTTTTCTGGAAAATCAGAATCAAGGCCTTTTATAACATCGCCTTTGCTTGCGCTTTCAGGATAACCTTTTGATGCAGTCACAACACCTAGCGCTGCACGTTCGTCCCATTCAGCAGTAGAGAGATCTAATATTTTATTCGTTGCAGCAAGGCAGAGCGTAACCAGATCACTTTTTAAGCGCATCATGATCGGTTGGGTTTCCGGATCACCAAAGCGACAATTAAACTCTAATACTTTTGGTGTACCGTCTTTGGTGATCATGACGCCTGCATAGAGAAAACCGGTATAGGTTCTGTCTTCACTCGCCATACCTTTTATCGTCGGCATAATCACTTCGTTCATGATGCGATCATGCATGGCTTGATCAACAACCGGTGCCGGAGAATAAGCACCCATACCCCCGGTGTTTGGTCCTTTATCACCTTCATCACGCGCTTTGTGATCTTGTGAACTGGCAAGAGGTAAAACATGTTCGCCATCAGACATCACAATAAAACTGGCTTCTTCTCCTTGCATGAATTCTTCTATAACAACACGATGACCGGCTTCACCAAATTTATTAGCCGATAACATATCGTTAACACTATTGATTGCTTCTTCTTCAGTCATTGCAATGACAACACCTTTGCCTGCGGCTAAACCATCGGCTTTGATAACGACAGGTATTGTTTTTGATTTGATATAGGCAATAGCCGGTTCGACTTCGGTAAAGACTTCATACTCAGCAGTAGGGATATTATGTCGCTTTAAAAAATCTTTACTGAAAGATTTTGAACCTTCAAGAATGGCACCGGCTTTTGTTGGGCCAAAACAAGGCAAGCCAGCTTGTTGAAACTCATCAACAATGCCTGCGACTAACGGTGCTTCCGGGCCAATGATAGTGAGATCGATATCTTCTTTTTCAGCAAAGACCTTTAATGCAACAATATCTTCTGCACCTATGGAAATATTCTTGCACTTACTTTCAGTCGCAGTCCCTGCATTTCCTGGCGCGACATAAACTATCTCAACTTGATCAGACTGGGCCACTTTCCACGCAAGCGCATGTTCACGACCACCACCACCGACAACAAGTATTTTCATTAATGCAGGAAATGTCTGATAGATGTAAAGACCATGGCGATATCATGTTCATCTGCGGCGGCGATCACTTCATCATCTCGCATTGAACCACCGGGTTGAATGACTGCTCTTATTCCGACTTCTGCTGCTGAATCAAGACCATCTCTAAAAGGAAAGAACGCATCGGATGCCATGACTGATCCGGCGACTTCAAGATTTTCATCTGCTGCTTTTATAGCGGCGATACGTGCACTGTAAACACGGCTCATTTGTCCGGCGCCAATACCAATCGTTTGATTATTCTTTGCATAGATAATGGCATTTGATTTAACGTACTTCACGACATGCCATGCGAAAACCAGATCATTTATTTCCTGCTCGGTGGGTACTCTTTTTGTTACAACCTTCAAATCGTCTTTCGTGATCATGCCGCGATCATTATCCTGAACTAACAAACCGCCGCTGACACGTTTCATATTGAGTTGATGAATAGCGCCCTGGCGATGACCTGCTTCGAGTAAACGCACACCTTTCTTGCTGGCGATTATTTCAATACATTCCGCTGCTATTGATGGCGCGATAATAACTTCAACAAACTGACGTTCGACAATAGCTTTCGCCGTTTCAACATCGAGTTCTTTATTAAACGCAATAATGCCGCCAAAGGCTGATGTTGGATCGGTTGCATAAGCACGTTCATACGCTTCAAGCACTGAACTTCCTGTTGCCACACCACACGGGTTTGCATGTTTAACAATGACGCAGGCTGTATCTTCAAAAGATAAAACGCATTCCAAAGCTGCGTCGGTATCATTGATATTATTATAAGAAAGTTCCTTGCCCTGAATTTGTTTAGCACTGGCTAAGGTTCCTGCAAGCGGATTAGGTTCTACATAAAAGGCAGCTGTCTGATGCGGGTTTTCACCGTAACGTAATTCCTGTTGTTTTTTAAATTGTGTGGAATACGTTAATGGATAGTTAACAGGTTCTTTTGCTTCGTTCATCGCACCAAGATAATTAGAAACATTGGCATCGTAATTTGCCGTATGTGCAAAAACTTTTTGTGCCAAACGAAAACGTGTCTGGTCACTTACGCTTTTATTGTTTTCTTTCAGTTCTGTAAGGACAACATCATAATCTTCTGTATCGACAATCACTGTAACGGAAGCATGATTCTTGGCAGAAGAACGTAACATGGCCGGACCACCGATATCGATATTTTCTATCGCTTCCTCAAAAGTACAATCTGCTTTACTAACTGTTTGTTCAAATGGATAAAGATTAACAACGACTAAATCAATCTCATCTATACCATGCTTTTGCATGACATCATTATCTATTCCACGTCGGCCTAAAAGACCACCATGAATTTTTGGATGCAATGTTTTAACACGGCCATCCATCATTTCCGGAAAACCGGTGTAGTCGGAAACTTCTATAACTTTAATATTATTATCGGCTAATAATTTTGCTGTACCGCCGGTAGAAAGGATTTCTATACCTAATTCATTTATTTCTTTGCAAAACTCAACAATACCGGATTTATCTGAAACGCTAACTAAAGCGCGTTTAACTGTTGTCATTTAGATATCCTTGTGTCCAGACCATATTTTTTTAATCGGTTACGTAATGTTACTCGATTCAAACCGAGCAATTGTGCTGCATGGGTAATATTGCCATTCGTATGTTTCATTACGACATCGAAAAAAGGTTTTTCTACTTCTTCTAGAAACAAGGCATGTAAATCATTAACCTGATGACCATCAAGATCTTCAAAATAGGTTTCCATCGCTCGTTGTACATTATCGGCTAAACATTTTTCCGGAGATTCGCCACGGTCGGCAGCAGTTTGTTTTTTAACTTTAGTTTTGATCATGCTGCTAGCGCCTGCTGTTCACTAAAAAATTCTTTCAATGCAGACAATTGTTCACTTGCTGACTCAATCTGATTTATGACAGCACGAAATGCATTGGCATTGTTCTGTTGTTTGCAATACCAGCCAATATGTTTACGTGCGATACGTAAACCCCGATATTCACCGTAAAACTCATGCAGGTTTGTTACATGCTTAATTAAAGTTTTACAAATTTCATTAGCATCAGGCGATTTGAGTTTCTCACCTGTTTTCAGATAATGATTTATTTCTCGAAAAATCCATGGATTTCCCTGTGCCGCTCTGCCAATCATAATTCCATCTACGCCGTATATTTTTAGTATTTCTGCTGCTGTTTCAGGTGTGCTTATATCGCCATTAGCAATAATAGGTATCCCTGCTTTTGCCTTTATTTCACCCGCCGTTTCGTGTTCTGCCGACCCTGTAAAAGCACAGGCACGTGTTCTGCCGTGAATAGTGAGTGCTTGTATACCGGATGATTCTGCTATACGAGCAATCTTCAACGCATTACGATTTTTATTATCCCAGCCGGTTCTGATTTTTAAGGTCACCGGAACATCGACCGCATTTACGACTGCTTCCAGAATATTCGCAACCAGCTTTTCATCTCTAAGTAAGGCAGAGCCAGCCATCAAGTTGCACACTTTTTTGGCCGGGCAACCCATGTTGATATCAATGATTTGCGCACCGTTTTCAACATTAAATGCCGCCGCTATAGCCATTTGCTCAGGATCGGCACCGGCAATCTGTACTGCTCTTGGTTCCGACTCACCCTCATGATTTAAACGAAGCTGCGTTTTTCTACTCTGAAATAACGCTGGATTAGACGTCACCATTTCTGAAATCACTAGGCCAGCGCCTAGTTCGCGACAAAGCAACCGGAAAGGTTGATCAGTTACGCCCGCCATTGGTGCAAGCACCAGATTATTTTTAAGAATATGGAACCCTATAAACATGAAACCGCTTCATCAGAATGGGTAGAACTCAGTTTTTAAGCTTATAATAACGGACTGCTTTTACATGTAAAGCGGCTTATTTTTAGCGAATAAAATCAGTAACTTTAACCACTCTTTTTTAAAGAAAACGAAATTCAAAGCTCACGGCGCCCGCAGTCGGGCCGCTGACTTCAAGCACAAAGTATACCGGGGAGTTAACTGGCATACCTTTATCAATCTCAATGCTACTATCCAGATAATCATCTGGCACAAATTCGCGATAACCTAACAAAGAACCTGAAGTATCAAACAAGGTAAGTTGAACGCGTGGATATGGTTGACGCACAGGCAACTCATTTTTCATCGCCGCATTAACCAGCAAGGTATCCTGATAATCCGGATGTAATCGAACATCTCGATTAATTAACTTAATCGCGCTGGCATCCCGTTGGCGAATCAATTTGCAATCAAACTCCTTACAAACCTGCTTTGCATAAGGCGCTAATTCAGGGTATTTCAATAACAGCTGATCACGGTTAAACCAGGCAAGTTGTATTAATATTGCCAGAAGCGCAACCAGACTTGCCGTTGTCCAGAATAAAGGGAGCAGCCAACTCCAACGACTTTTGACCGGCTGTTCCTCTAGCAAAAGCGCTTCTGTATCAGGAAAATGATAACGTTCTTCAAAAACAGGCTTTTCTATTGCTTCTGCTTTTTTTTGCTCTGATGCTGGTTGTTTAAGCTCGCTTTTGATTTCTTCAACTGAAGGACGAATACCAATTTCACTGATTGCTGTTTCGAGTTCTTCACTTGTATCAAATCTGCTATTTGTAATTAATACATCTTTTTCAGAAGCATCTGGTTCGGCAAAATCCGGAATATCAAACTCAGGTTCGTCTTCTAATTCCGATTCAAAATTTAATTGCCCGTTAAGAATTTCTTCATTGGATAATGGCTCATCATACAAACGATCCATTGCATTAAACTGCTCATGACAAAAACCACAACGAACCTGCCCTGATGCAGCGGCAAGATGCTCTGCATAAATCTGAAATTGTCTTGTGCAACCAGGGCAAACTGTAAACATTATTTTTTAATCCCGTGTAAACGCGTCCACTCTTGATTAAAAACAGGTTCGTCCATATTAAAACAAGATGCGTATGCCTCCAAACATTCTTCGGCCTGCACGTGAAGTAATCCGGATAAAACAATATCTCCGCCAGATCCTGTCAACGCTGAAAACTCTTCCATTAAACCTTTCAATGGGTTCATCAAAATGTTGGCAAGCAAAATATCTGTAACAGGCAGAGAGGCATTATCAACATGACTAACAATGATTTTTTCAGATAATTTATTTCGGTCAATGTTTTCCCGGGCTGCCTGCAATGCTTGTTCATCAATATCAACAGCATAGACCTGTTTCGCGCCAAGCAGCGCAGCAACCATAGCAAGGATGCCTGAACCGCAACCATAATCGATCACAATCTTGTCAGCCACATCATTCCCGGCAAGCCACTCAATACATAAGGATGTTGTTGGATGTGAACCTGTACCGAAAGCCAAACCTGGATCAAGAATGAGTGTCGGGAGATTGTTTTCAGGTGGCTCGCACCAACTTGGACAAATACAAACACGGCTAGAAAAAATGAGCGGTTGGTGTGATGCTTTAAACTCGCTGACCCAGTCTTTATCTTTTATTAATTCAATTTTGTGGCTGAAGATATTTTCAGCGCCAATACGGTCGCGTAAACAAACCAGAATAATATCGAGATCGGAATCAGGATGAAGCAAAGCAATCAACTTCGTTTTATCCCAGAGTTTTTTGGTTTCACCTTCTGCATCAAAAACGGGTTCATCACTTGATGCGGTCAGAGTAACCGAGACTGCGCCAAACTGTTCGAGCAAGTCGGATAGCTCTTCAGCTTGAGCTTGATGCGTTTCAAGTTCAAGTTGAAGCCAGCTCATTATTTTATGCCTAGCTTAGCCTCCAGATAATGTATATCTGTTCCACCTGCCATGAACTTCGTATCTTTAACAAGCTTTTGATGTAATGGAATATTGGTTTTAATACCATCGATAACAATTTCAGATAAAGCCATCGACAAACGAGCCAAAGCCAGTTCTCTTGTTTCCCCATGAGCAATTAATTTACCAATCATTGAATCATAATGCGGAGGCACTTTGTAACCCTGGTAAACATGCGTATCGACTCGTATACCAAAACCACCTGGCGGATGATAGTGTTCGATTGTTCCCGGAGAAGGCATAAAGGTCTCGGGATCTTCGGCATTAATACGACATTCAATCGCATGACCTCTTATCTGTATATCTTCCTGTTTATAGCTTAAAGGCAAGCCACTGGCGATGAGTAACTGTTCTTTGACGAGATCAACGCCGGTAATCATTTCAGTTACCGGATGTTCAACCTGAATGCGCGTATTCATTTCAATGAAGAAAAACTCGCCATCTTCATAAAGGAACTCGAAAGTGCCTGCGCCACGATAAGAAATTGCTTTACACGCCTCAACACAACGTTCGCCAATCTTCTTTCTGATTTCTTCTGTTAATCCGGGTGCCGGCGCTTCTTCGATAACCTTTTGGTGGCGTCGTTGCATGGAACAATCGCGCTCACCCAGATAAATAACATTGCCGTGTTCGTCTGCGAGTATTTGTATTTCTACATGACGAGGATGTTCAAGAAACTTCTCCATGTAGATCATGTCATTACCGAATGTGATGCCTGCTTCGGAACGCGTTAAGGCAACCGATTTGAGTAAGGTCGCTTCGCTATGCACAACACGCATACCACGACCACCACCACCACCAGAGGCTTTAATAATGATCGGATAACCAATTTTTTTCGCGGTCTTTTTTAATACTTCCGGATCTTCACCTAAGGGCCCATCCGAACCTGGCACACAGGGAATGCCCGCTTTTTTCATGGCATTGATGGCAGATACTTTATCGCCCATTAAACGAATTGTTTCTGCTTTTGGTCCAATAAAAATAAAACCGCTTTGCTCTACTCGTTCAGCAAAATCAGCATTCTCGGAAAGAAAACCATAGCCGGGATGTATCGCTACAGCGTCAGTCACTTCAGCGGCGCTAATTACTGCCGGTATATTTAAATAACTTTCTGTAGATGATGCAGGACCAATGCAAACAGATTCATCGGAAAGAAAAACATGTTTCAAGTCACGGTCGGCTTCAGAATAAGCAGCAACTGTTTTAATACCCAGCTCTCTGCATGCTCGCAAAACGCGAAGAGCAATCTCGCCCCGGTTTGCAATAACAACTTTATCTAACATTAATAAAAATACTCTTTAATCAGTTAATAGTATCAGGACGTCTTTAAAAGATGTACTTTTTAGGATGGCTCGACTATGAATAACGGTTGGCCATACTCAACGGCATCACCATTCTCAACTAATACCCGTAGTAATTTACCTTCGGTATCGGCTTCGATCTGATTCATAATTTTCATTGCTTCAATAATACAAATGACATCACCCGTTTTAATAACTTGCCCTTTGCTGACAAAGGCAGGTTCTTCAGGAGAAGGAGATGTATAAAAAATGCCAACCATTGGCGAAGTAATAACATGTCCTTCGTTAGAATAATCATTATTTGAAGCACTCTCTGTAGCGGCCGGATGAATACCTGTCGGAACAGATGCTTGTGCAGCAGGCTGAGGAACATGAATCATAGTTTGCGGAGCAAGGGTTGAACCACGACTAATGCGCACTGATTCTTCGCCTTCGTGAATCTCGATTTCGGCAATGCCTGATTCTTCGAGTAGTTCGATTAATTTTTTTACTTTTCTAATATCCATACCAAATTATTTCACTTTAAATTATTTTTAAATTACTAATTGAGACCTTTGCACGAAACTAACACAGCTCAGTTTTGTATAAAAACACCAGAGTTCTGTCATTCCCGCGCAGGCGGGAATCCAGTCGAATCAAATACTTAACTAGATTCCCGCCTCGACTTTGTCTCCTGAGTCGTTCTACCTCCTGCGTCCATGCAGTCGTGCGCGGGAATGACGATAGTGCCAGGGTTTTGGGTTAAATAAGCACTCGTGCAAAGGTCTCATTACTTTTTAAGATGTTGTTCTGCGCCTAATAGCGCTAATTCATAACCATATGCGCCCAAACCACTGACAACAGCAACAGCGATATCTGACAGATAAGAATGTTTTCTAAATTCTTCTCGCGAAAATACGTTTGATAGATGTACTTCGATAAAAGCTAGTTGTGTTCCCAACAGCGCATCACGTAATGCGATACTGGTATGCGTAAACGCGCCGGGATTAATCAGAATAAAATCTACGCCAGATTTTTTTGCCGCATGTATTTGATCAACCAGTTCATGCTCGGCATTGCTTTGAAACGCGCTTAACTCATGACCCCGTTCTTTTGCCATTTCAACGAGACGTGCATCTATTTCAGCAAGCGTTGTTGTGCCGTAAACTTCTGGCTCACGCTCACCCAGGAGATTTAGATTCGGGCCATGTAGTACTAGAAACTTCAAGATATTCCCCTAAATTTGACAATTTTCTCTATAAAAGCTGCCAAATCTCACATTTTTATAATTTTCAGCGATTTTAGCTACTGTTTTACGGATGTTAGCAGTATTTTACAGAAAATACGAATGGCGATTTTTATCTGGCTTTAGCCTAGAGAAGCGCTTGAATCACTGTTTCTGCTTCGGATTTTAACAAGGGACCACGCCGTGTAAAGGAAATAATGCCATTGCGGTCAATGATAACAGTGTATGGCAAAGCGCCGATATCGTTTCCTAATTTCTTTGCGATTTGAATCACATCATCCGCACCAACCAAAGCAGGATAATTAACATTAAACTCCTTGAGGAAATCACGAATTTCTTCTGCTTCCTGTAACGCAACCCCGATAAACTGTAATCCATCCTTTGAATATTGCTGCTGTAATTCAACAAAAGCAGGAGTCTCTTCACGACAAGGCGCACACCATGTTGCCCAAAAATTTATAACAATAATTTTACCTTGCCACTCGGACAAACTTCGTTGTTCGCCATTAACATCATTTAAACTGAAATTTTCCGCCTTTGTACCTATAACATCTTTTGGCGCGATTGGATTTTTAACAATGACAATCTGTTTATCAGTATCGGTTTTCAGATGCTGTTGCAATTGATAGCCGCCTGCTGCGGAAATTATTGCAAGTACGCCGACAATTATTAAAAGTTGCCATTGCTTCATAATGACGTTGCCTGCATAACATGTTTAACAAAAGCGTCTGCTTTGATAAAACCAATCAAACGATGTGATTTAATTTCTTCAGAGTCTTTATTAAAAAATAAAATGGCCGGCGGACCAAATAATTCAAATTGTTTTAAAAATGCTTTGTCGTCATCGTTATTCCTTGTGACATCAACTTTTAATAACACGACTTGTTGTAACGTTTTCTGCACAACAGGATCTGAAAAGGTATACGCTTCCATTTCATGACAAACAACACACCAGTCTGCATAAAAATCCAGCATAACTGATTTTCCATCCACTTTAGCTTGTTCTAATTCGATATTCAGTTCTGCAAGATTAGAAATTGTTTTAAATGGAAGCACTTCCGCTGATTCAACACTACCTTGTTTATTAAACGGTTTTAGAACCGTGCCTGTACCATGCGTTGCAGCGACAACAAGCACAACACCATAAACCAGCATAACGAGACCCAGACCTTTGAACAAACGTTGCCAGGTCGTAGTGATAGGCTCGACACGATCCAATGCACCCATAAAAATAGCTGTTGTTATAAGCAGTGCTGCCCATAAAATTAAAACCATTGGTGCCGGGAGAACTCTTTCCATGAACCAGATAGCAACGCCCAGCATAACTACACCGAAAACATGTTTAATGTTTTCCATCCACATGCCTGCACGCGGCAACAATTCACCTGAAGTCGCACCGACAATAAGTAAGGGCACACCAAAACCCAGACCCATTGCAAACAAGGCAAGGCCGCCCAACAAGGCATCTCCCGTTTGACTAATATAAAGTAAGGCTCCGGCTAATGGCGGCGCTACACAGGGGCCAACAATGATGGCCGACAAGACGCCCATAATCGCAGCGCCTTTTAAGGTGCCATGATGAGATTGATCATGGCTGGCCGATAATTTACTTTGCCAACTTGCAGGTAGATGCAATTTATAAAAACCAAACATGGATAACGCCAGCAAGACAAACACCGCGCTGAATAAACTTAGCACCCAAACGTTTTGTGAAGCGGCTTGTAAATTTAAACTAAACAGACCCGCGATAACGCCTAATACAGAATAAGTTAAGGCCATTGCAATAACATAACTAACTGAAAGCATCATTGCCCATGTTCGTGTTATCCGCGCACCTTCACCAACAATAATGCCTGAAAGAATAGGAATCATCGGAAAGACACAAGGCGTTAGCGCCAATAAAAAACCAAAACCGAAGAAGGAAAGAATATTAATTAATAAACTTTTATCTTTTAGCTTTTGTGTGATCGAGTCCTGTTCAGAAACTAATGGTGCTGAAGTTTGATTTTGAGTTGAGACTTTATTTACAGGTGATGAATCATAATAAGCCGGAATTGAAACCGTTAATGTTTTTTTGATCGGCGGATAACAAACTGAATCTTCCTTGCAACCCTGATAGGCAACATTGATATCAAACTCATTTAAAATTGCATCAGTAATTTGAAAAGGAATCGATACGTTATTCTGACCATAATAAACTTCAACCTGACCAAAGGCAGGATCTGCTTTAGACTTTCCTTCTGGAAATTCATAACTTCCCAGCATTAAGTTTGAATTAGCCGGTTCGACTGAGAATTTATTTTTATAAAGATAATAGCCCGGTTCAATCTCCCAGTTGAGTACGATTTGATTATTCGAATCAACATCTGCAATAACGCGAAAAGCAATATCCGGATTTAGTATTTCGTCAGAAGCAGATGAGCTTTGTAAAGAAAACAGATCGCTTAACTTATTGCCTGATTCTCCTGCACTAACTGAAAGCGAAGATATTAGAAAAGAAAAGAATAATGCATGTCGTACAACATTCATGATTTATTTAGAATTTTTGGTAATCCAGTCTAAGTATCCAGCAAGGCCTGTCTGTATAGGGACAGCAATAATTTCCGGAAGTTCGTAAGGATGTATTTTTTTGATTAGTGCTTCCAGTTCATCATAGTTATCAAGCGTCGTCTTAATCACCAGCATATGTTCATTCGCGCTATCAACTTTGCCAACCCAGCTAAAGAAAGAATGCACGTCGGGAATGATATTGACACAGGCTGCCAATTTTTGCGTCACCAATTCCTGCGCGATTTTCTTGGACGAGATCGATCCCGGGCAAGTAGTGAGTACCAGTATGTGTTTTACGTCATCGCTCATTATAATATTGCGCTTATTGATTTAATGGGTTGTATACCCAAGATACTTGGAAATGCAGGAATTAGAGTGTGTTTGTTTTTATTCAGAGCAAGGCGCGAAGACGCGCATGGCCGCTCCCTGTAAGGAGGAGCAACGCGGCTCTGGATGAAAATAGACGTGCTATAAACCTGCATTTTTAAGTATCTTGGGTATATATTAGTATTTTGCCCATACATCAATAATAATACCACCTTGCTAACTCAAAATTATCTCAGAGGCCAAATCTTTTGTTTCGAATACTATTTATACTTTTCCTGACTGTTCCCCTGATTGAAATCGCAATCTTAATTGAAATAGGTAAAGTTTTTGGTGTGGGTTACACAATAGCGCTGGTTATTGGCACCGCCGCATTGGGAGCAGTATTATTACGTCAACAGGGCTTATCCACCCTTGCCAAGGTTCAAATGAGCATGGATCAGGGAGAGTTACCCGCAACGGAATTAGTCGAAGGGCTGATGTTATTAATTGCCGGCGCATTATTATTGACCCCCGGCTTATTTACCGACGCTATTGGTTTTCTCGTTTTAATTCCAGCGTTACGCAAAAAAATTGCTCAAAACTTATTAATCAACTTCATACAATCTCATATAAACACCCGTCAATCTGCATCCGATGGCCGGATTATCGAAGCTGAACACTGGGAATCCGATACAAAAGAATAAACTCGCTTGTGGACACCAAACTGCGTTCAAACATTATTTCAAAACTAACTGATGTCATTAATGATGATCGCATTGAGCGACTGTATAAATACAAAGAAGAAACCTTCGAATAATTTTTATACTGCAAGTTCCATTTGTCTTGCTTCTTTTTTGCAATAAGATGATGTCTCGATAAGTTTTGAAAATTTATTTATCTCTTCAATATCATTTAATAAGCGCACTAAAGATCTTCCAACAGCATAAGCCATGTTAACAGGCACTGCATTTCCAATCTGCTTGTATTGCGATGTCAACGGACCACAAAATTTCCATTCATCCGGAAAAGTTTGTATACGCGCATACTCTCGTACAGTTAATGGGCGCGTTTCTTTAGGGTGACAGCGTTCAGTTTGTTTCTGAGCAGGAGCACAAGTAAGCGTTAAACTTGGTTCATCCCAGGAAAGTCGTCTTGCCATTCCCGTTTTTCCGCCGCCCAGATAATAACTTTTTTTCATATATTCTCTTTGTAACTTATCAGGTAAATCACGCCAATAACCTCCTTGAGGAACAAGAGATAATATTTGACTTTTTCTTTTTGGATATTTTTGTCCTTCTGACCTGGGAACATTAGAACTATACAATTCACCTTTTTTTAAAGCATCTTTTAACGTCATAATACGCTTGTATGGAGAAGGCCAGATAAATTCTACATATTTGGCGATATCTTTTCTGATAGCAACAAGTAACAACCTCTCTCTTTTTTGAGGAACTTGATAAAATACTGCTTTTAAAACTCGCGGCTCAACTAACTTATAACCAAGTTCATCTATAATATTTTTTATCGCTTCTAATGTTTTTCCATCATCATGCTTTAATAAACCGCGAACATTTTCTGCCAGTATTACTTTAGGCTTTGATTCTTTTACTGCTCTGGCAAATTCAAAAAATAATGTACCTCGCGCATCTTCAAAACCTAATTTATTTCCCGCATAAGAAAATGCCTGGCATGGAAATCCGCCGGATAAAATATCAACTTCATCTTTATATTTTTTGAAATCAATCTTTGATACGTCACCTTCTATAATATTCCAGTTAGGTCGGTTTTCTCTTAACGTGCTACAGGCATGTTTATCTATTTCATTTAGTAATACGGAATTAAAACCCGCTTTTTCCATGCCTATGGCTAAACCACCCGCACCGGCAAACAGTTCAATCAGTTTGTATGGTCGTTTTGGTTTTATTTTTAGTTCTTTATCCCAACTACTATTAAAAAGTAATTGTGCTTGCTCGAACGATTCAAGCTGCGATCTATGATAAACACGATAATTATTATCCGGATGCCTTTGTGGAATTAACGTACCATTGTTATCCCATCTTCTTAGAGTTTCTTTAGAGATGCTTAAAATATCTGCTACTTGTGCAATTGAGTAATATTCTGGAACCATGGCATCCTCGCTAAACATTGGTCATGGTTACTATTTCAATCTATTATTGTCTAAAACCAGCCTGACAATTTCTTCTAGTTCACTATCATCTATGTAATTTAAATAACTCATAATTCTTCTCTCAGCTTCCTTGTAAATATTGAGTATACAGAGGCTAGCACACCCATTTAATATCATCGATAAATGCTTCCACCTAAACAATTCACCAAAATATCTAATTCAAATAAAACCCAATTCCCATTCGTAAAATCCAAATCTCTCCCTTATAATCCCCGCCTTGCTGCACTGCGGAAGTAATGCAACAATGTGTTTAACCAACAAAAATGACCGGAATGACAATAGAAAAAATCCTACTTCGAGGCGTGACTAAAGACGGCAATAAGTTTCGTCCCAGTGACTGGGCTGAACGCCTTTATTATGCTTTGGCAACTTATGGCCCGACCGGGCGACTTGTATTCAACCCTTTAGTGAATATTAAGCAGGGAGAGCAACATAAATGTTTCGTGATCAAGCCGGCACTTAAAGAGAAAGATCGGATGACGTATGATTTTCTACTTGATTTTGCAAAGAGTAATGAACTTGTCATTACTGATCAGGATAACAAGCCGCTCGATCTATAACGTTATTGTGTCGCTGTTTCCGGCTTATCTTCTTCCGGCCAGTCTTTTATATAACGCTTCATCAATTCATTCTGAAAAGAGGTTTCATCCAGTGAAGCGAAAATAATATCGCCGATAGACAAGATGCCAACGACTTTATCTGACTCGACAACAGGCATGTGACGAACACGATGTTTAGTCATACGTGACATGACTTCATCCAGTGTTTCATCGGTAGAAGCCGTTAATACATTTTTAATCATCACATCACCAACACGCACGCTTTCCCAGGAATCAGCATTTTTGGCAACATTATGTAAAAAATCGCGTTCGGTAATAATCCCGGCGATTGATCCATCATCGTGCAAGACAAGTAGTGAACCAATACTTCTTCCAAGCATTTCCTTTACCATATCTTTCAGCGTTCCATCCGCGGATATGCTGTAAACGTCATTGCCTTTTTTCTCAAGTATTGATTTTATTTTCATGGACTTATCGCTCTATTTTATTCTGGTGTACATTGTTTCTGTGTAAGTATACCCAATGTTTTAGCCTCAAGCTAAAAAATAAACTACCTCGCAACAAGCTGACTGGGTTATAGGGGATGGGGGATAGAAGCGTGAAAGGTGAAAAGTGAAACGTCATAACCCCGAACTACGAACTACGAGAAGTCAGAATTCAAGGGTGCCAGGTGAACGACATGGTGTCGCTTCACTTTTCACGCTTCACTTTTTTAGAGCTGAAAAGATTAAAGGTTTTTTGCTTTCTTGATGACTTCATAGGCTTTTCTTATTTCATGTGTTCGCTGTGTTGCCAGTTTCATCATCTCTTCCGGTAAACCTTTTGCGACTAATTTATCCGGGTGATGCTGGCTCAAAAGTCGACGATACGCTTTTTTTATTTCTGCGGCACTGGCTGACTCTTTTATATCAAGTACAGCATAAGCCTGTTTTAATGAAGGCAAGCCATCATTGCGAGCCGCTTTTGAAGAACCACTATGCATAGCACCGATCATTGCGCAAAGATGTTCAAACTCATGTTGCGATATGTTTAATAGCCGGCAAATATTTAATAAAACCTTTCGTTCAGCAGGATCCATCACACCATCAGCATAAGCAGCCATAATCTGTACTTCGATAAACATACGTAACAGATTCGGGCGAAAACCTGTTTCCTGGCGAAATTGCTTTACTACATCATTTAAAGAAAATGATGCTTTCTTGCCTTCATTAAACAAACCAATCGCTGCTTTGCGTTGTGCTGCATCCAACTCCATTTGTTGCATGACTTGTTTGGCAAGTGAGATTTCATCTTCGGTAACTTGTCCATCGGCTTTACAAACATGCCCCATTACCGAGAAGGTTGCTGTATAGAACATGGTTTGCGCACGTTCTTGTCTGCCAAAGCCGGATTGTATGGCAGGTTGAGAGAGACCTTTATCAAAGTTGTGACCCAATGCAGCACCTAATAGCGCGCCGATTGGACCACCAATCATCATGCCAAAAGCACCACCGAGTATTTTCCCCCACCAATTCATTTTTTCATTTTAACAAAATTGTAATAAAAGTATTGAGCCTGCATATTAATATGCAGGTTAAGCTAACCGAATCTGGAAGTATTCGTTATACCCAAGATACCTGAAGATGGGGGATTTAGAGTGAGTTTGTTTTTATTCAGAGCGAGGCGCGACGACGCGCATGGCCGCTCCCTGTAAGGAGGAGCAACGAAGCTCTGGATGAAAACAGATGTGCTATAAACCTGCATCTTCAGGTATCTTGGGTATATAATGCGCAAAAAAACATTAATAACATTACACTATTGTTAACGGAACTTATCATGTCATCAAGAAAGAAGAAAAATAATAATAAAAAACCCGCTGCTCCAACCATGGCTGACCAGGCAGATCGCCATGTTTACTATGAAAATTCTGTTCAATGCGTTGAATCAGAAATCGACTTTGTTGATGCAACCTATAAAAAGCTTCGTAAACGTAATGCAACGTCTCTTAGAGAAGATTTTTGCGGTACAACCAACACCTCTTGCGAATGGATAAAACGTCGCAAGACTAATACTGCAATTTGTATTGATCTGGATGAAGAAGTACTGGAGTGGGGCAAGAAAAATAAAATAGCGAAGTTAAAACCTGAACAGGCCAAACGCCTGACTGTTATTAACGATAATGTTATCACGGTAAAAACCGAGCCAGTTGATGTTGTTCTGGCGATGAATTTCAGTTATTGGTTGCTAATCGATCGTAAACTCACTATCGACTATTTCAAAAGCATTTATGCGGCATTGGTTGATGACGGTATATTTTTTCTTGATGCATATGGCGGTTATGAAGCCTTTCAGGAATTAAAAGAAAAGACTAAATATAAAGACTTCACCTATATCTGGGATCAGCATCGATATAACCCTATTACCGGTATCGCTAAAAATCATATTCATTTTAAATTTAAAGATGGATCAAAAATGATGAACGCGTTTAGTTATGAATGGCGTGTCTGGACCATGCCGGAGATATTAGAAATGCTAACAGAAGCTGGTTTTAAACCAACAGTATACTGGGAACAGGCCGATGAAGAGGGCGAAGGCAATGGCGAATTTATCCCTGAAACTGAAGGCGACGCTGATGCAGGCTGGATAGCGTACGTCGTTGCAGAGAAGTAACTTAATCAGAATTGAGCTCTTATCAACAAAGCTAGCTGACCTATTTACTATTTATTTTCAGGTTTTTATCTTTTGGTATATTTTCTTCTTCTCTCCATGAAATACGAACATTAATACGACTACGATCTTCATCCTGACTGGCAGATATTTTCAATCGAAGTAAGCCCTGCGGTTCCATAATCATTGTGTCGTCTTCATCTTCCAAAACAACTTTACCTTCCGCCAGCCCTTTTGTAAGTGCCTCCAGTAAATCTTTAATTGAATCCTGACTTTGTAATGATTCGTGAGAGAAACGGCTGCTTCGCTTCATTGTTAATTCTTCCTCATCTGTAGTTTGGATAGTTCTTTTAAGGTTCTTACAGGATCAAATACTTTAATATAAGGATAATCACTGGATACCCCTAATATTCGGCCATCAGGTTCAATGATGGTTACTGAAGCACCGGGTCCAGGCACGCCTTCCTTTTTACGCGTATGCTTATCAAGACTGGTATCGCATTCAAAATTAAGCACTGATTGGCGTAATGCAATACGCTGACCGTGATACAGATTACGATGTCCATGAATCACCGCACTGATACCGGCAAGACGTAAACAACGCGCGCCTTTTTTAGTAAAAGGATAATCAACATTACGATATTTCGTACGAACCGTGTTGCAGAGTGAACCATAATAAAAATCAAACGGGCTATCGAATAGTGCTTTTCGAAAAATCCGGTTTAATTCCTTTACGCCTTCGTCACGAAGTAAAATCGCTATATCATTATCAAAACCGGCATGAATAAATAACAAAGAACCTGATCGATAAGCAAGGCGCATGTATTTAAAGAACCAGCTAAACTCTTCTCCGGGAATTAAAAAAAGTTGCTTCCATTTTTCAACCGCAGCATAAACGTGGCGTAAGTTCAAACCCGCCTTTTCACATTCATTTTCAAAGCGTTCGTATTTTTTATAAATTCGATCAAGTTCCCGTTTAATCTGCGAAGAAGATAATTTCCCTGCTGCTGCTATTGGAAACTCATCGAACCAATGTTTCCCCGGATAAAGACGATGCCTACACTCTTTTTTATCTGGAATACCTTTTAAACCTTTACCCTCTTTTAAATACTCATCCCAAACTTCTTTTAATAAGGGAATAATCTTTTCTCCGGTACGAATAAAGAAATGCTCATTCAACACGTCTTTCTTTCGACCAACAGAAACCATACCAAATAAAACCCGCACATCATGATTGCCAGCTAATACTCTGACTCGCGCACCTTGTTTTTTTAAATGCAGAACCGTGCGTAAAAGACCTAAACTGGTTGGTCCTTTATCGAAACAATCTCCGCCAATAATAAAATTAGCCTCTTTGCCAATACGACTTAAAACAAAATCATCAGGTTTCGGTCCTTTTTTCTTTACACCTCCTGAGGCTACCAACGAAGCAGCAAAGGCTTCCGGATCACCATGTAAATCGGAAAAGAAATAATGTTTTCGTTTCGGCCAATGCCAGACATCCGATTTATTTAAAGAACTTAAAGTTGAGATAAGATCAATGTGTGTCGTCTTTTCTATTTCTATTGATTTGTGTTTACCATGACTCCAGTCTTTTGCTGCCACCGGCAAACGTGGTTGAATCCATGATTTTCCGTAATAGCGTGGCAGGTGTGTATTTAATGCTGACATTTTAATCCGGTCTATTATCTTCGTTGCTGCGAATCTTCCATTCTCCTGCAACGTGACACCATGTTTTATCGGCATGTATTTCAAAGGCAACAGGTTGCGCATGAAACATACTTAGTTTAGCAAGTTGTTTGTATTTCAATGCACCTAAGTGAAAAACGGCATGACGAAAAGCAGCACCATGACCAACAAAAACCTTCATAATATCCTTATCGTCTTCGCTTAATGAAGACTGTATAATTTCTGACATTCTTTTTGATAAATGATCAGCGACACGCTTGCCTGCATCAATAAGTGATTCAGCTCCTTGCAATGGTAAACAATAATAGCTGTCAGACTTCCAGTTTTTTGGCGGGGTTTCGAAACGCGGATCTTCATCAAGCACTTTTTCAATTTGTTTAATCGTTAAATTTGCAGCACAACCCAAACCACGTTCAGCCAGTTCATCGAAACTTTCAACCTTGTCTATAGCAGTAATACCCTGTGCAATAATATTTGCCGTTTGCCAACTTCGTTGCAAATTAGAACTATCAACAACGGGATGAAAAACCCAACCATTTGTTTCTGACATTTCTTTTAACAGCTCTATCGCTTTTTTTGCCTGCATAAGGCCTTCTTCATTTAAAGCAAAAGGTTGATGTGCACCTGGAATATTGGCTAACTGATGGTAATCACCATGTCGAAGCAGGACTGCTATATATCGACTCATGCTGCGACTTGTTCCAGATACTTTGGCAAAGTCGCAATAATATTTGCCAAATCATTATTATGAATAAGTTTAACTGCTTCCTGAACAGCGACCCACCGACGTTCACGTTGACTTTCTTTCCATTGATCTTCATTTAACATACTGCTTACTCTCATAATAAATACAGAAACAGCACAGACTCCTTCCCACTTTTCGTATTTATAACAACCTATTTCAGCTTCTGATATTTGCCCTGTTACTCCTGCTTCTTCATAAGCTTCATTGCTTGCAGATTCCTGAGCACTTAAACCGGGCTCGTGAATACCCTTGGGTATAAGCCAATGTTTATCCGTACTCGATGAAATAATGAGCACTTCTGTTTTATCTTTTTCTACTCTATAAGGAATAACAGCTGACTGCCTGTAGTAATAAGCCGGTCTTATTCTGTTTTCATTTCCATGAATATCCGGATAAGGAAAAAACTCGGGCAATTTTTTTGGATAAATAACATTTTTTAATTCCGCACAATGCGCTGAAATTTCTGACCATGCACAGTCAATTTGAAAATGCACTAATGCCGCTGGCGACAACACCTTATCCTTTTTATTTTTCGGAATAGTTGTTTTGGATAAATCAGACAAAACATTTTCCAGTGCATCATCATGACCAACAATTAAAATACACTTCGCTTTTTCAGGGCAACCTTTGATAGCATCAATAATGTCTGCATCTGAAGCATTATGGGCATGGGTATTTAACTTGATATTTTTTGCATTAAAACCTGCCGCCTTACAGGTTTTTTCCATCGTTGTCTTAACGTATTCAGCGGCAGAACAAATAATATAATCCGGCGACAGATTATTAGTCGCTAACCATATACCAATACGCTGCGCATTACGTTTACCCTTATCTTTTAATTCGAAGGCAAGATCGTTTTTTTCATAACCTCGTTTAACGTTGCCGTGTTGCATTATTAGAATCTCTCGAATCATGACAGATATTTTTATTGAATAATGTGATTTAAAAAATAACGCGTGGCAAAGTCAAAATTAACTTTGCCCGAAGCTTCATAAATTGCTGTTTCTTTTAGAAGTTCGTAATACGATTTTTCATCCAGCTCAGTATCGTCACGAAAAAAACTGCCATCTTGATATTGATAGAATGGCCCTGGAGATTTCATAATAGCTTGTAATAAATCCTTACGTTCAGAAAGGTTGACTCGTTGAATATCGCAAGGCTTATTACTTTCACTTTGCCAGTTTAAGATAAGAAAGGTTTTTAATTTTGCTTTTGAAATAATTTTTCCTGATCCGTACAAATCCTGTAAAAGTACATCATACTTTTCTTCCAGATCCCATAAATCTTCTTTTGGCAAAGACATTAATTCTTTTTGTCTGGTTTCAGATAACATTGGCCGCAAACGATCATTATTAATGATCGTACCCGGGTTAACCCGAGGTAGTTTGGGTATGCCATAAGCCTCTATACTGTCGCTGACACGCTTCAACAATAACCTGTCATTAGTAACATACGTTAAATGAGGTTCTTCAAGAATATTCAACATCAATGTTGATTTTCCACCGGCGGAAAGTGCGGCAATGGCAAAACATTCTTCATTCCGGGCTATTGCTGAAGCATGACAAATCAATGCGCCTTTTCGTTGCAGTAAATTCATATACTGCGCATTAATAAAATTAATCACCTGGTTATCGTTTTCCAGGCAAGGTCCGACAGCAAATAAATGATTGTTACTTTGCAGGAAAATCATTCCTGTACGAACTTTTCGGATAACGCGTCCATCAACCAAATCTATATAAGAATCTTTTCGTCCCGTTTTACCCGGCTCACGTTTCCAATCGATAAAAGTTAAACCGAGTTCAGGTGATTCTCGTTCAATGGCAATAATTTCAATATCGTGAATGTCATTGTCCTCGTTATCAGCAAGAGCATGAGCAAAATAAAATGCCAGTTTTTTTAAAAATTCATTTGAATTGGAACGAATAGATATCTGGCATCCTTCAAGCTGTAAACGAACGTCATCATCTATCAGTTCATAATTCGCTGAAATATCTCTGGCAATTTTTTCAATCTCAATCATTCAAGTAACTCGGCTATTACATAGTCAGCATAAAGTTCAGCTGCATTAATACCGATTCCTTCTAAAGCGCCTTTAAAACCGCCAAAGGCTGAAACTTCAAAGACAACTGGCCCCTCTTTTGTTTCTGCAACGTCAACCGTTGTGAAATCCATTCCAAATAAATCCTGCGCTTTTTGTGCAAGGCCGATAATATTTTGCTTCGGTTCGAATGCAGCATACTTTCCGCCACTATTAATTGTCGTATCCCACGCTTCGCCTTGCGAAACTCGTGCATAAGATCCAAGGTACTTTCCTCCCAGAAAAACCATGCCATAATCCTGTCCCTGCAAGTCGATCTTTTTCTGGATATACATCATCGGATTTTCTGCTTTAAAAACTTCGATCTGTTTAATAATTTCTGCTTCTGATTGCGCGGAAGAAATAAGGCACATGCCTCGCGCTTTAGTAGAATAAAGTGGTTTAAAAACTGCCTCACCAAATTCTTTTACAACGGATAATGCTACAGATGGATCTTCAGTAACCCACGTATCCGGCATGGGAATACCGCCATTGCGTAAGGTAACAGTACAGGACAAACGATCAATCATTCGAATGATCGTGTCTGCTTTGGAAAAAACCCGAATACCCTGTTGCTCGGCGAGTCGTAATAGTTCAACACGGTCAAGAGAATTGGCGCTGTAGTCCTGACTGATTTTCTTAACAATGATGCCATCGAGACTGTCTAAATTAATATCTCCAGCCCATAGATGTCCTGTCACCAGATTAGCTGTAATCTGATTCATATCAAGCACCAGTCTGAAACCTGTTTTAGCTTCTATTGCATCAGCCAGGACTTCTGTTGACCATTTCCCGGGAATACCAATAACGGCAATTTTTATTTTACTCATGCGAATAATTCTTTTATCGGTAAACGAAAATTCTTTAAATTGTTTTCATCCAGCCTGGCAAGATTTTCAAGAATAAAAACACCACGTAAAAACATGGCTTTTGCCAGACTTTTATCCAGTATAAATCTTGTAGAGGTAATAAATGATCGCGCCAATCCCAAAGCAAGACGAATTTCAAATGTTTGATCTTTATTTTGATTTGCAAAATCAGATGCAAACTCATGGAAATGACTGGCAATCTGTGTAATGCGTTTACGTGTCTTCTTGTCCAGCACTTGCAGCCGATAATTTGAAACCATAAAAACAGAAACGTCCTGGCTATAATCCTGATAACAGGAACGATGCAGATCTATAAACCTTATTTTCTTTTCTTCTGCATCATAAATAATATTATCGAGATTAAAGTCACCGTGAATATAGACAGAGAACGGTGACTTGATCGTTTTTTCAATATTCCCGGCATTATCAATCAGCTCATTAATCGATTTTATTTTTGTGCCGGCAATCTGCACTGTGCCATTATCAAAAGAAGGGTGAATATCAATCACGGCTTTTAAGCGCTTGCGTAATTGAGCCATGTGTTGCGCTTCGCTTTTTTTCTTGTGTTTTGTTTCTATCCAGACTGCTTTAATCGTCTTTGCAAGATGCTTCATTGTTTTTGCTAACATCTCGTCACTTCCCTGCAAAAGAATCTGCTCAAATGTCTGTCCGGGCAAATGCTCAATCAGCATGGCGGCGTTCTTGCCCTGCTTCTTATATGACAAAATTTGCGGTGCCAGGCCGGGAAATATTTCATGCCAGCTTTCCACATTTTGCCGTTCTTCTTTTAACTTTGCTTTAGTGCCATCTTTAAAAACACCGACATGTCCGTTGCTATCAGTGACACCGGAAATACCGCTACCGGATTTTGTTTCGGCTATTTGCTCTACTTCGGCATCGGCCAGACCCAAATCAGACAGTGTCATTTTTAAAGTACGAAACCGATCGATATGCATAGGCTGGCCAAGCTTGGCTGACATGATTGACTCGCTAATACTTTGTAACACGTCTCCCATTTCGCCAATCTTTTGCGCAACAAATAATGAAGTAACCGTGTCTTCCGGACGTTTGTTTTGGCGTAATTCTTTCAAATGATGAGCAAGTATCTGGCTTTGAGAACGATCTATTTTTTGTTTTATAGAGCCAACTTTGAGAGTGAGACGCGTATCATCTTCAGAGATAGCTTTTTCTATCAGATCTATACCCGAATTAATTTCGCTAAGTAATTTCGCGCTGGATTGTTTCTTTAAAACGTCTTTTAACGTCAAACTTCCCAGTAGACATACGCAGTCGTAACAAAGATTGGTGATATTCTCCAGATCCGAAGCTATTGCTTCGGCAGCACGTAAGGAATAAATATCAACCTCTCCTTTTTTTCTATTTCGTAACGTATCTAAACAACCATCATGAATACGCATCTTTAAATTGTAGGTATAACCATGACGATCAGAAATTCTCTGAGCAACTGTACTGGAAACAGTATCCAGCAAAACCTGAAGGTTGTTTACCTGAGAACCTGTCTCTGCGAGAAGAAAATAGAGGTTATCCCTGACGGTTTTTGGTAATTGCATTAATCAATCTGCCCCAGATAGACCGGTAGTGATGATGAATTTTGTAAAATAGCAGGATTCAAACTTTGTGGAAAAAAAGGCACGTTATTAATATCAGAAAGTTTCAGCCAGATTACGTTTTTTTGATGTTTGTCAGGTAGCTCACCATTTTGCACAATGTATGTTTCAGGAACATGACAACGAAAAATTATTTCCAGTTGCTGTCTATACGTAGGCGGGATTGTTTTTCTGGGTTTGTTAAAGTCTGCAACATATAGCAGCTCATCGACGTTCACACTACAGCCAATTTCTTCCAGACATTCACGGTGTAAGCCTTCAATCAGTGTTTCACCATCATGTGGAGCGCCTCCAGGTAAAACATAACGTTCAGAACCATCCTCATAAACTTTGTGTTGAACTAATACGCTGTCGTTACGCAGAATTAAAGCTCGAACAGCATTACGAATCCCTGGAATTAATTCAGTCATTCAAGGACCTCCCTAAAATGTCATAAAAAGCTGGTAGTATTTGCCTTCTGTATCAGTATTCTATCACTATATTTTAGCCAGTCTGTTTAAGCACAATGAAAAAAGTCACTGTATCCCGAAAAATTATCATGCCGGATGTTTTGCGTGTTCGTCGTTATGAAAAAGTACCGGAGTTAGGTCCCGGAATTCTGTTTTTTTCAGGTGGCACAGCACTTAATGAAACAAGTCGTGCCTTAAAAAACTTCACCCATAACTCTGTTCATCTTATTACACCATTCGACAGCGGTGGCAGTTCGGCTATTTTACGAAATACATTCAATATGCCTGCTATCGGCGATTTACGTTCACGCCTTATGTCCCTGGCAGACGAAACGATTAGCGGACACCCTGAAGTTTTTCAATTGTTTGCTTCGCGCTTGTCGAAGACAGCCAAACATGGACAGTTATTATCTCAACTCAGGGATATTGCAGACGGAAAAGATGGCCGCATAGCTGCCATTAAAAATCCAATGCGAAAACTGATTTGCAACCATCTTGCTCTTTTTCTTAAGGCCATGCCTGATAAATTTGATCTTAGAGGAGCCAGTATCGGCAATCTGATATTTGCGGCGGGCTACCTTGATAATAAACATCAACTTGATCCGGTTATTTTCCTTTTTTCTAAACTGGTTAATGTGCTTGGACAGGTTTCACCCATAGTTAACGATAAACTTCAATTAGCTGTTAAACTTGAGAATGGAAAAACGATTATCGGGCAACACCTTATTACCGGTAAAGAGGTCGCACCTATAAAAAGTCCAATCAAGGATTTCTATCTCGTTAAAAATCTCAAGGACACGAAGCCAACTGAAGCGATCCTTTCCAGAAAAAAACGCAAACTTATTAGTGAGGCTGATTTAATCTGTTTCCCACCCGGCAGTTTTTATTCGAGCTTAGCGGCAAGTCTTCTGCCGAAAGGGGTTGGACTGGCAATAGCATCTAACCCTTGCCCAAAAGTTTTTGTTCCCAGTCTGGGCCATGATCCTGAGTGTATCGGTATGGATCCGGAAGATTGTGTTTTTAAACTTTTAGAAATCCTGAGACGAGATGCGGGTAAAAAATGTCCCACAGAAAAATTATTGAATTTTGTTTTTATCGATAGTCAAAATGGCAAAGTCTTGAAAGCTTCTGCTCGCTCGGCTTTACGAAAAGAAGGTATTAATATAATTAACACCCGGCTGGTCACAGAACAAAGCACGCCTTACTATGATCCACAGTTACTGGTTATGTCTTTATTATCATTAACCTGATTGTCATATACTTATACCCAAGATACCTGAAAATACAGGTTCAACGTGCCGTTCTTTATAAATAATTCATGGTATATAGCACATCTGTTTTCATCCAGAGCTTCGTCGCCTAAAGCGCCTACTGTTGGTGCGCCTCCTTACAGGGAGCGGCCATGCGCGTCGTCGCGCCTCGCTCTGAATAAAAACAAACGCACTCTAAAT
>Ga0214472_10001258_pt1 | contig 28945 bp, 27 predicted proteins | sample RVTome_6_FD_207662 | JGI IMG/M metagenome (GOLD analysis project Ga0214472, IMG submission 207662) | Soil microbial communities from uranium-contaminated site in the Upper Colorado River Basin, Wyoming, United States - RVT140D175 | ecosystem: Environmental > Terrestrial > Soil > Contaminated >...
AGGCGCTGAGCGCGGCGAAGGAGTAGGCCGGACGCTCCTGGCTAGTCCCGGGAGTGGCGGCGGGGGCGGACCAGCAGCAGGAATCCGGCGACGCCGAGCAGAGCGCCCATGACGAGGTCGCGCCCTGGAGGGGCCGCGATGCTGGCATCGGGCATGACCGGCGGCGGCTGGATCGGTGCTCCCGGTAGCTTCGGTGCCGGCGTCAAGCCGGGTACCGCGGCCGGCGCAGCCTTCGGAGGTATCAGCGTGACCGTGCTGCCACCACCGAAGTCGACGCTGTTCCCGATCATGAAGTCCTTGTTCAGCACCGCCAGGTTGGCGGACTGCGAGGTCCCGAAGAAGAGCTGGACCGGTGTGGTGCCCGTGATCGCGCCGCCGGAGCGCTGTGTGACGCGGCTCAGCGGGACCTGCCAGTCGACGAAGTACTGGCCGCTGCCGTCGGGGAGGCCGCGGGCGCCGGACGAGAATTCGCCACCTGCGTTGTTGAACGGGGTGGCGTAGACCTCGGTGTGCGCAGTGCCGTCGGCATTCGCGACGTACACGAAGTCGCGCTGCGGATTCTTGCCGTCGAGTCCCACGGCGACGCGCGCAACGCCGCCGACCGCGATCTGGAGCATGTAGGTCGTCGACTGGAATCCGCCGGCCGATGCCTTGCGCGGATCCCCGGCCAGACGGATGCGGAAGAAGGCCGTCGTGCCGTCAGAGTTGAAGTACACCGAATTGAGCGTCCCCGACGTGCCGCTGCTCACGTCGCAGTAGCCGGAGCCGCAGCCCACGTCGCCGATGACGTCGCTGACCCTGGAGCCACCGGACAGCAGGTAGGCGCGCCAGGTTGAAGGCCAGGCGGCCGAATGATCGCCGCTGGGGCTGTCGGCCGCCAGCACGACGGCAGCGGGCAGGCAGGCGAATGCGGACGCCAATACGAAGGCGCCGACGCGGGAGCCGATGCTCGTGGGCGGGCCGGGCATGCGCCGACTATGGGGGGCGGTATCCCGCGGCCGAATGACCCTGCCGGCTGCGGCAGGAGTGACTTTGGTTTGCCGCATCGGCGGGATTGCGGCCCGCTGTGGGCGGCGATCCTCCCCCGCACCCTCCTCCGCCCGGTGGGCACTGCGGAGCGGCTGCGATATACTCCGCCCCGAACGCGTTGACGCGGGAGCAGTAAGGGTCCGCCTCGATCCGCAGCGAGCCGGGATGGTGCAAGCCGGCGGTCGCAGGACCCCGAACTCGCCCGCCGAGCAGCCGGCACCACCGGCCGGGCTGGCGTCCGATAGCAGCGCCGATGAGTGGACCGATCGTGGGGTTGTAGCTCAGCTGGGAGAGCACCTGCATGGCATGCAGGGGGTCGGGGGTTCGAGTCCCCCCAGCTCCACCACCCCATTCGGTCAAGTCAGCGTGGTACCGCGAAGGCCCCCCTTCGTCCTGACGAGGCGGGGGCTTTGTGATGAGGAGCGCGTGACCAGCATGACGATCACCGAGAGCCAGCCGCGGACGGCCAGCGATGGCCGGCCCTGGACGCTGCGCCCCGCTCGCCCGACCGACGCCCGGCCGCTGGCCAGCCTCTTCGCCGACGTGCGCCGCGAGGGGCGCTGGCTGGTAACGCCCGCCTCGGCGGTCAGCCAACCATCAGAGGCCTTCTACATCGGCGAGATGATCCGCGACTCGAGCAACCTGGCGCTGGTGGCGGAGGCCGACGGCGACGTGGTCGGCAACGTGCTGATCAGCGTCGAGCACAGCGTGGTGAGCGACCACGTCGGGACGCTCTCCATCTGCGTGGCGGATGGCTGGCGCGAGGTGGGGATCGGCTCCGCGCTGGTCGAGGCGGCCAAGGACTGGGCCCGCCAGCGTGGCCTGGCCAAGGTCGCGCTGGGCGTCTTCCCCGACAACGCACGTGCGATCGCCGTCTACGAGCACACCGGCTTCGTGCGCGAGGGCCTGCGGCGACGGCAGTATCGCGTCCCCGGCGGCGAGTTCCGCGACGAGCTGCTGATGGCCTGGTTCCCCGATGAAGGAGCACCCGCATGACCGAGCGCGCCGAGCGGTTCGACCCGCGGACCTACGAGGCAGGCTGGCGCGAGCGGTGGGCGGCGGATGACCTGTATCGGGCCGATGACGACGACCCCCGCGACAAGCACTACCTGCTGACGATGTACCCGTACCCCTCCGGCGACCTGCACATCGGGCACTGGTATGCCGCCACCGGGCCGGACATCGTGGCGCGCATGCGTCGCATGCAGGGCCTGAACGTCATGTTCCCGATGGGCTTCGACTCGTTCGGCCTGCCGGCCGAGAACGCCGCGATCGACCATGGCGTCCACCCGGCCGAGTGGACCGAGCAGAACATCGAGCGGATGCGGGTCCAGTTCCGGTCGATGGGTTGCATGTTCGACTGGTCGCGCGAGGTGGTCAGCAGCGACCCAGCCTACTACCGCTGGACTCAGTGGCTCTTTCTGCAGTTCTTCAAGGCCGGGCTCGCCTATCGGGCCATGGCGCCGGTGGACTGGTGCCCGAAGGACCAGGTGGTGCTGGCGCGCGAGCAGGTGGAGGGCGCGAACCGAGTCTGCTGGCGCTGCGGGACACCGGTCATCAAGCGCGACCTGGAGCAGTGGTTCTTCCGCACGACGCGCTACGCGGACGAGCTGCTGGACTTCAGCAAGATCGACTGGCCGGAGCCGATCCGCCTGATGCAGACCAACTGGATCGGGCGCAGCGAGGGGGCCGAGGTCGACTTCGCGGTGGAGGCCGATGGGGTGGCCCCGATCCGCGTCTTCACCACCCGCCCGGACACCATCTTCGGGGCGACCTTCATGGTCCTCGCCCCTGAGCACGCAGCCGTCGCAGCGTTGACGAGCGACGAGCGACGGAACGAGGTCGAGGCCTACGTGGCCGCCGCCCGCCGCGAGACGGAGATCGAGCGGATGGGCGCCGAACGGGAGCGGAGTGGCGTCTTCATCGGCGCCCACGCGGTCAACCCGATGACCGAGGAGCGGATCCCGATCTGGATCGCCGACTACGTGCTGCCCGGCTACGGGACGGGTGCGGTCATGGGCGTGCCCGCGCACGACGATCGCGACTACGCCTTCGCCCAGCGCTACGAGCTGCCGATCCGCTACGTGATCATGCCGCGCGGCGGCGAGGTTCCGCGCGACGGCGCCTTCCTGCCGCACACCGAGGACGAGGTGCTGATCGACTCCGGCGACTTCACCGGGATGGCCGCCGCTGACGCAATGCCGGCGATCACCGAGGAGCTGGCCGAGCGTGGCCAGGGCGAGGCTGCGGTCACTTACCGCATCCGCGACTGGCTGATCAGCCGGCAGCGCTACTGGGGGACGCCGATCCCGATCGTGTACTGCGACGAGCACGGGCCGCAGCCGCTGCCCGAGGACCAGCTGCCGGTGCTCCTTCCGCGGGACGTCGACTTTGCGCCGACCGGGGTGAGCCCGCTGCAGTCCCACGCCGAGTTCCTGGCCGCGTCCTGCCCGGTCTGCGCGGGACCGGCGCGCCGCGAGACGGACACGATGGACACGTTCGTCGATTCCGCCTGGTATTTCCTGCGCTACTGCTCGCCGCGCGAGGAGACGCAGGCCTGGGACCCGGTGGCGGTGATGCGCTGGATGCCGGTCGACCTGTACACCGGTGGCGCGGAGCACGCAGTGCTGCACCTGATGTACTCCCGCTTCTTCATCAAGGCGTTGCGCGACATGCACCACCTGGACTTCGACGAGCCGTTCACCGCGCTGCGCAACCAGGGTCAGATCCTGGGCGCCGATCACCACCGCATGAGCAAGTCGCGCGGCAACGTCGTCAACCCCGACGACCTGACCTCGCGCTTCGGCTCGGACACGGTGCGCTGCTTCCTGATGTTCATCGGGCCGTGGGACCAGGGCGGGCCGTGGAATCCCTCGAGCATCGAGGGGGTCCATCGCTTCTTGGGCCGCGTCTGGGGAGTCGCGCAGGCATCCGGCGGTCATCCGCGCATGGTGCCGGGCATGCCGCCGGCCCAGAGCCTGGCCGGCGAGCCTCCGGGCAGTGGCGGCGCGGCGCCGGACACCGTTGCGGCCATCGGCGACGGGAGCCGGGGGCTGCGGCAGGCGGCGCATCGGGCCATCAAGGAGGTCGGCGAGGACTACGCCGAGTTCCACTTCAACACCGCGCTCTCCAAGCTGATGGAGCTGACCAACGCCCTGGGCGCCGCACGCGAGGACGGCCTGGCCGGGGCCGATGCCTACGCCGAGGCGGTCGACACGCTGCTGCTGCTGCTGGCGCCTATGGCGCCGCACATCAGCGAGGAGCTGTGGTCGCGGCGCGGCAGGCCGTACAGCATCCATCAGCAGCCATGGCCGGAGTTCGACCCGGTCCTGGTGGCCTCGGACATGATCGAGCTGCCGGTGCAGGTCGACGGCAAGCTGCGCGACCGGCTGGTGGTGGCGCCGGGGACGGCAGCCGAGGAGATCGAGCGCCTGGCGCTGGCCAGCGAGCGGGTGCAGGCCTACCTGAAGGGCCGCGCCCCGCAAAAGGTGGTGCACATCGCCGGTCGCCTCGTGAACATCGTCACGCCCGGGGAGTAGCTGCAAGGCTCGGTGAGCCGACGGTAAGGCGCGGGTAAGGCCCCGGCGTCTAGGCTCCGCATCCTGCTTCCGGAGCCCGGGGTCGAGTGCCCGGACGCCGGGCTTCGGACAGGTCCACCATCCCGCTCGCCTCCCGCGACGGAGGGGCGCGCCATGACGATCGGTGACCGGATCGCCATCGCGGCGCTCGCCACCGCGCTGATGGCGGTCGCGCTCGGCGGCTGGTTGTACATCTCGGCCGGTGCGATCGAGCCAGCTTCCGAGGAGATGATCGACCCGTTCGGCGCTGTGTCGGCCTCGCCTCGGGAAGTCGCGCCGGACCGACTCGTCGTCGACGTCGAGGGCGCCGTCGTACGCCCGGGGATCATCGAGCTGCCCGGCGGATCGCGCGTGGCCGACGCCATTGAGGCGGCCGGTGGGTATTCGCCGCAGGCGGACCTCGCGGCCGCGGCGGCGCAGGTCAACCTGGCCGCGACGCTGCGCGATGGGCAGCAGATCGTCGTTCCGCTGATCGGCGCACCCACCGCTGCCGGCTCCGCCGGGGCCGGGTCTGGCGGCCTGGTCGATCTGAACTCGGCGAGCCCCGTAGAGCTCGACGCGTTGCCAGGGATTGGTCCGGTCACCGTCGAGAAGATCGTCGCCGCGCGGGCTGAGCAGCCCTTCACCTCGCTCGATGAGCTGGTGACGCGCAAGGTGATGACCGTCTCGCAAGTCGACAAGATCCGCGACCTCGTCACGCTCGGCTGACGGGCCGAGGCTCGCGTGGCGACCCCCTTTGCGCTGCCCGGCGCGCTGCTCGGGCTGGCCATCGGGATCCTCGGCGCCGATGCGCACGTCGCACCCCTCCCGCTGTCCTCATCGGCGCTGGCAGGGTCGTTGGGAGCGGTGCTGCTGCTGGTGCGGAGGACGGGGGCCGGCATCGCGTGCGTCGCGCTCGGCATCGGCCTCCTCCTTGGAGCCTGGCGGGGTGCGGGGGCTGCCCTTCCATCGGGCCCCAACAGCGTGGCGGCGCTCATCGGCAGGGGTGAGTTCCACCTGGCCGGGGCGGTGATCGACGACCCGCGGCCGCGCGGAACTTCACAGCAGGTCGTCCTGGACGAGGTGGCCGCGCAGGTAGAAGGGGATGCCCACGCGTTGCGCGGCCGGCTGCTGGCAACGCTGCCGAGAGCCGTGTCGCTGGCCGTCGGGCGGCGTGTGGTGCTCACGGCCGCCATCGAGGCTCCCGCGGCGTTCGATGGCTTCGACTACCCGGCCTACCTTGCTCGCCAGGGAATCGGTGGCCTGGTCCGCGCCCGCGAAGCGCGCGTCCTCGACGGGCCACCCCGTGCCGGACCAGCCGAGATCGCCGCGGCCGCACGGAATTGGCTGCTCGGCGGACTGAACGAGATGATCCCCGAGCCGGAGGCGGCGCTGGGCGCCGGCATCCTGCTGGGGGTCCGGAGCAGCATTGCGCCCGAGGTGGCGGATGCCTTCGCGATCGCGGGCCTGACCCACGTCGTCGCCATCTCCGGCTGGAACATCGCGATCGTCGCCGCCATCGTCGGCGCGCTCCTCCGACCGCTCGAGGAGCGGCGTGGCGGCCGCTGGCTCGCGCCAGCCGGGGCGGCCTTGACCATCGCCGGCTACGTCGTGCTGACCGGGGCCTCGCCATCGGTCGTGCGGGCTGCGCTGATGGCCGGCGCGATGATGGTGGCGCGCTTCGGCGGCTCGAGGGCCCACGCCGCATCTGCCCTCTGTCTGGCAGCGACCGTGATGCTCATCGCCGCGCCATCGGTGCTGTGGGATGTCGGCTTCCAGCTGTCGGCCCTGGCGACCGGCGGCCTGATCATCTTCGGGGCGGCGATCGAAGCGCGGCTGGCGGGCTGGCCAGGCTGGCTGCGTGAGCCGATCGCGCTGACCCTGGCGGCACAGCTCACCACCCTGCCGGTCGTGGTCGGCAGCTTCGGGCGGCTCTCGCTCGTGGCGCCACTCGCCAATGTCGTGGTCGTCCCCCTCGTACCGCTGGTGATGCTGCTCTGCGCGATCGCCGCGCCGCTGGGGGCGATCGCGTCGATCATCCAGCTCGAACCGCTCACCGACATGGTGCGCTGGGCCATCGGGGGGACCGCCTGGCTGCTGCTCCGCACGATGATCGTGGCCGGGCACGCGGCGGCGGCGGTGCCGTTCGCCGCGGTCTCGGTGCCCGCGCCGGGCTGGTTGGCACTGGCCTGGTACCCGGCGCTGGGGTTCGCGTGGCGCAGATCGGCGCTGCGAGCGCCCCGAGACCTGAACGACGGCGCCGATCTCATGCCGCTGCGGGCAACGCGGAGGCGCTCGAGGCTTCGCGAGCAGCTCGCCCGAGTCGCTTCTGCCGCACTCCGGGGCATCGCTCGCCCGGTCATCGGGCTTGGCCTGGGCGCGGCACTGCTGCTGGTCCTCACGCTGGGCACCCTCCCCGACCGACGCCTGCACCTCGTCGCGCTGGACGTGGGACAGGGCGACGCCATCCTGGTGACCGCGCCTTCGGGGGCGACGATGCTTGTCGACGGCGGCCCGGATCCCGATCTCCTGCTGCGACGGCTGGGGGAGCGCCTGCCCTGGTGGCATCGGCGTATCGACGTCATGGTCCTGACCCACCCGCATGAGGACCACGTGGCCGGGCTGATGGCGGTGCTGGAGCGATACGAGGTGGGGCTGATCCTCGATGGCGGCCGTGGCTACGAGAACCCGACCTACCCCCGCTTCGTGCTCGAGGCACGCAACGAGTCGGGCGGCCGCCTGGCGGCAGCGCGGGCCGGGATGACGCTCCGCCTCGACCGAACCACGACGTTCACTGTCCTCTACCCCGGCGCGGGGGATGCCGCCGGTCCGCTGCCCGAGGGTGACATCAACAATGCGTCGGTCGTCGGCGTGCTGCGCCACGGGGGCTTCGCCGCACTGCTGACCGGGGACGCGGAGATGCCGGTGGAGGCATTGCTCGCCGAGCGACGCCTCCTGACCCGGGCCGATGTGCTGAAGGTGGGCCACCACGGATCAAACTCGTCGAGTGGCCCGGCGCTGCTGAATGCCGCGCTCCCGGGGGTGGCGCTCATCTCGGCCGGGATCGGCAACGACTACGGGCACCCGCACCAGGTGACCCTCGACAGCCTCAGGCGCATCCCCGGGCTGCGCCTGCACCGGACCGATCTCGAGGGCAGCATCGAGGTGATCAGCGACGGACGCCGCTACCTGGTGGCCAGCCGCGCCGGCCGCGATCCCTGGCGGGCCGTGGTCGCCGGCGCGATGACGGCAGGACGGACGGCGCGTAGCATCGGTGCATGGCCGTGCCCACCCTCGCCGACGCCGAGCTGCTGCTTGCCTCCTTCGACCTTCCGGCCGGGATCGTCACGCACTCGCGCGGCGTCAGTCGAGTGGCGGCGGAGGCGGCCAGGTTGCTCGCGACCGCCGCGATCGCGGTCGACCCGCACCTCGTCGAGGTCGCCGCCCTGCTGCACGACGTCGACAAGCTCGAGACACGGGACCATGGCGCGCAGCACGGGCTGGTCGCAGCCCGCTGGATGGCCGAGCGCGGATTCCCCGAGCTCGCCGAGCCGATCGCCTCCCACCCGATCGGCTGTCTGCTCGACCCCTCCCGCTCGCCGCGTGGCTGGGACGCCGTCGCGGTTGCGGTCGCCGACCGGCACGTGACGCAGGAGTTCGTTACGATCGACGACCGCATCGATGACCTGGCGCAGCGCTACCCCGACTTCCGAGCCGATCTCGAGGCGGCACGGGCCCCGGCACATGCCATGCAGGCCGACGTGGCGGCGGCGGCCGGGATGCGGGTGGAGGAGCTGGAGGAACGGCTCGGCGCAGCGTGGCTGGGCAGGAGCCAATGAGCGCGTCGCTGCTGCTCGTCCACGGCGATGACGACTTCGGCATCGACCAGTCCCTCACTGCCTTCGCGGCGCGGGTGGAGGTTGCGGAACGGACCGAGATCGAGCCGGAGCGGAGCCCCGACGAGGCCGCCATCGACCGTGCGCGGCTCGAATCGGCGACCGTCGGGATGTTCGGCGCGCACCTCGTGGTCCTGCACCAGCCGATTCTTGCCGCGGGCCGCTCGAACGCCGCCACCGACAAGCTGCTCGCACTCGTCACAGACCTCCCGGGCGGTGCGGCGCTGGCGCTGGCCGAGCTGCGCCCGTCCCGCGATGCAGGCCGCCCGCCGACGCTCCTGCAGCGCCTCGCCGAGGCGGTCACGACCCGCGGCGGCAACGTCGAGGAGCGGGCGACGCCCCGCCGCAACCAGCTGCAGGGCTGGATTCGCGCCCATGCTGCGGCGATCGACGTGGCGATCGAGCCGCGCGCCGCCGCCCTGCTGGCGGAGCGCATCGGCGGAGCGGTCTGGGAATCGGACATCGAGCGCGGGCAGCAGACGCGGGTCGCGGATGGCGAGCTCCGCAAGCTGGCGACCTACGCCGGATCCCGCGCCGTCACCGCCGAAGACGTCGAAGCCCTGGTCACCGACACGCGTCCTGCGAGCCTCTTCGCGATCACGAATGCCATCGACCGGCGCGAGCCGGCGGCTGCGGCGACCGCGATCGAGCGAGCGATCGGCGAGGGGCAGCCGGTGCTCCGCATCATGGCGGCGCTGGAGGGGAGGATCGCGGACCTGATCGTGGCGCGCGACATGCGAGCCTCCGGCGCAACGCCGCAGGACCTGACCAGGCGTGTCGGGCGAGGCAGCGCCAGGATGGCGGAGCGAATCGCCGAGTCGGCGCGTCGCTACTCGAGCGCCGAGCTGGAGACGATGCTGCGGGGCCTCTTCGAGGCCGACCTCTCGATCAAGGCCAACGAGATGGCGGAGGAGCCGGCGCTGGTCGCCTGGCTCGGGGAGTTCCTGCTGGCCACGCGTCCGACGCGCGGCTGACGGAATCGGCCTAGGCGGCGCCGGCGCGCAGGACCCGGTCGCTCTGGATGGCGAAGGTGCACTGCGCCTCGCCAAGGCCCAGGATCCCGATCAGCTGGCGGTCGACATAGAGCTGGCGGCACGGCACGCACAGCGCACCGGGGATGGCGAAGAAGAGCCGCTCGTCCGCACCGGCGTCGCGGAACGTCGTATCGAAGACGCTGGTCAGCAGGCTCCCACCGCAGAAGCGGCAGGCGTCGGCCGCGTCGTCGTCGCGCACAGGCTGGGTGGCGTGCTCGTCCATGGCCCGAGCATGGAAGCGGCCCCGATTCGGCTCAATAGGAGGTCTGTGGTAGCGCGAGTGGTACTCGCCTAGTACCTGCGGGACGTCGTCACACCAGGCGGACGACCTGCGCTGCATGGCTCCACAGCCGCTCGAGGCCGTAGAACTCGCGCTCCTCAGGTGCGAAGAGGTGCACGATCACCGCGCCGTAGTCCAGGAGTACCCAGCGTGCCGCGCCCTTCCCCTCCACGCCGAGGGGGCGGATCCCCCCGTCGCGCAGCTCGTCCATGATCCCGCTGGCCAGCGCCTGCAGCTGGCGGTCGCTGCGACCGGTACAGATCACGAAGTAGTCGGCCATGGTGGTGACCTCGGTCGTTCGCAGCAGCACGATGTCGACCGCCTTCTTGTCGGACGCGAGGTCCACGATCCGATGCGCGAGGTCGCCCGGATCGATCGTCGTCAGCCCGTCTGCGCGCTCCTCTATGGTCTCCTCCTTCGATACAGGCCGCGGGAGACGATCAGCTCCTCCACGGCCCGTGGCACAAGGTAGCGGATGGGCCGACCTGCCGCCACCCGCGCGCGGATCTCCGAGCTGCTGACGTCGAGCGACGGACCATCCAGGAGGTGGATCCGTGAAGCCCTGGCCCCGTAGCGCTCGCGAAGTGCGCCGGGCTCCGGCATGGGAGTCCCGGGTCGTGGCCCGACCGCCCACTCGGCGAGCTCGAGCAGTCGATCCGGCTCCCGCCAGGTGTCGATCTCGGCGAAGGAATCGGCGGCCATGATCAGCACCAGCCCCACCTCCGCGCCCAGATGGGCACGCAGCTGGGCCAGCGAGTCGATCGTGTACGACGGGCCGGGGCGCTCCATCTCCACCAGCGACAGGTCGAGCGCGGGATCGCCGCCGATCGCCAGGCGGGTCATCATCACCCGGTCGGCGGCGTTGCTGACCGCCCTGCGTCCCTTGTGGGGTGGCCGTGCGGCGGGCATCAGCAGGACGTGCGCGAGACCGAGGCCGTCGGCGGCCAGGGTGGCGAGCCAGAGGTGGCCGATGTGCGGCGGGTCGAAGGTGCCGCCCAGGATGCCGACCTTCCTGGCTCGCGGGTTCCGCTCCGGCTGCGTCAACGGCTCCGGGGCGGCAGCTCCCTGCTCGGCCCGCTGCGTGGCTCCCTCCGCGCGAACCAGCGCCCCCCTCAATCCTCGTCTCCCCATTCGAGCTCAACCGAGCCGATGCGCACCATCGTCCCGCTCCGGGCCCCCAGGCGCCGCAGCTCGGCGTCGATCCCCATCCGCTCCAGTGTGCGCTGGAAGCGGTCCCTCGACTCGTCGTTCGTGAAGTCGGTCCGGGCGGCGCTCGTCTCGATGCGCCGGCCCCTGACTCGCAGGCCGTCTGACTCGGCGATCACCTGCCACCCGGCGTCGAGGGGGTCGAAGCGATGCAGGCGCACCACTCCCGGGGTTGGCTGCGAGGCCGCCCGCTGCTCCGCCTCGGCGAGTGCGGCGGCCAGCGCTGCGCGAAGCTCGCGCAGCCCCGTGCCGGCGTGCGCGGAGACGGCGATCGGCTGGGCGCCGGTGGCGCGCAGCGCGCGGCGCACCGACGGCCAGGCGGCATGCACCTCGGGCAGGTCCTGCTTGGTGACGACCATCGGCATCGGCCTCAGCATCAGCGCCGGATCGTGCTCCCGGAGCTCGCCCTCGACCGCTTGCCACTCGCCGATCGGGTCAGCGGCAGCGCCGTCGACGACCGCCACCAGGACCCGCGTCCGCTCGGCGTGACGGAGGAAGTCGTGGCCGAGGCCGCGTCCCTCGTTGGCGCCCTCGATCAGCCCGGGCAGATCGGCGATCACCGCCCGCCGCTCGTCGTCGAGCTCGATCACCCCCAGGTTCGGGCTGGTGGTGGTGAACGGGTAGTCGCCGACCTCCGGCGTGGCGGCCGTCAGCGCTGCCAGCAGCGAGGACTTGCCTGCGTTCGGAGCACCGACCAGGCCGATGTCGGCGATCAGCTTCAGCTCCAGTTCGACCCAGCGCGACTCGCCCGGCTCCCCCTTCTGGGCATGCGTCGGCGCCTGGTGGGTAGAGCTCACGAAGTGGACGTTCCCGCGGCCACCACGGCCCCCGCGGGCGATCACCAGCCGCTCGCCGGGCGCCAGCAGCTCTCCCAGGACGTCGCCGGACTTGGCTCCCGCCTCGTCCGGCGCCAGGCGCGCAACGGTCCCGGGGGGGACCGGGAGGAGGACGTCGGCCGCGTTCCTGCCATGTGCCTTGCGACCAGCACCGGCACCGCCCGGCTTGGCACGGTGGTGCGGATGGTGGCGCAGGTCGCCCAGGGTGGTCATCCCGGCGTCGACGACGAGTACGACCGCTCCCCCTGAGCCGCCGTCCCCGCCGTCGGGCCCGCCGCGCGGCACGTGCGCCTCCCGTCGGAACGAGGACGCGCCGTCGCCACCGGCGCCGGCGGCCACGAAGATCCGAACCTGGTCAGCGAACATCGGTGACCGATGATAGCAACGGGGTCTGCGCGGCCCGAACCGGGCGACGATGGGGGCTGGGAGGGCGAACGAGGCTAGAGGTAGCGAAGGGGATTGACGATGACCCCGTCGACGATCACCTCGTAGTGGACGTGCGGCCCGGTGCAGACGCCGGTGCATCCCACCGCGGCGATTCCCTGCCCGGCTGCAACCGTGGCTCCGGCCGCGACCCAGAGGCTGCCGAGATGGTTGTAGACGGTGACGATCCCGTTGCCGTGATCGATGGCGATCACCTGTCCGCCGCCGTTGTTCTTCCAGCCCGACCACGTGACGACGCCGGCAGCTGATGCGATGACGGAGCTGCCGGCGGGGGCCGCGATGTCCAACGCCTTGTGGTAGGAGCTGTAGTACTGCGTGATCGTGCCACCGGGGACCGGCCACGCCAGCTGGCCGGTGCCGACGATCGGCGCCGGCTTGACGTAGACAGGCTTCGGCGCCGGCGGGGGCGGCGGGGGGGGCGGGGCGACAGGGGTCGGGAGCGGCGTGTAGGTGGGAAGCTCAACCGGACCGCGGCGCTCCAGCAGAGGATCTTCAGGTTCGACCGGATTGGGGATGAGCTCGTACTGGACGGTTCGCGCGTCGAGCTCCGCTACGTCGGCTCCCTGCACCACGGCGACGATCCCGAACGGGAAGCCGCTCCGGCCGCTGCCGTCGGTCGTGCCGTCAGTGGAGGCGCGCACCCCCACGGCGACCGTCACGGCCAGCAGGCCAAGTACGGCCAGGTGTGAGACCGCTCGTGCAGTGGGTCGCTCGTCGGTCGCGCGGCGTGAAGGCCGTCGCTGATCGGGCAATACAGAAAGCTCCCGCGGTTGCATCCAAGGTTGCTGCGTGCCCGACCTCGCTCTTCCCCTGCCGGTCCGGGCGACGACGCCGGCCGAGAGTCGTGCGTGCGGATGGTAGCAGCGGCGTTAAGAGATGGTCAACCTGCCGACCGGCACCATTGGGTAGGGGCCAATAGTCATATCGGCGCCGCTACGGGCCGCTCGTCGTGAGCTGGAGCGGAGCAGATCCGAGGTCGGCGAAGGTGGCTTCGCCCAGCGCCAGCGTGATCCACAGCGTCTCACCGTCCGTGGCTGGTGCGTCCAGGGAGAGGCGAACCACGACCGATTCGCCGGGTGCCAGTGGCGGGATCTCGACCGTGATCTCGGTCAGCGCGGTGGGAGCCTGGCGAAGGTAAGGCTCGGTCGCCGGCTCGCTCCCGGCTACCAGGCGCAGGTCATCGGGCCAGACCTCCGACCCGGTGTTGATCAGCCGAATGGGCAGGCCTGCCGCGACGTCAGAGCGACTCACCTGCGGCGCCCAGAATGGTGGGCCGTCGCCGTCGATCGGGGTTGGGAGGGTCCCAGCGCTGCCACCCAGCAGGAGTGCATCGAACCGCGCCGCCATCGGCCGGTCCGCAAAGTAGGCCTCGAGCGCGGACGCGATCCCCGCGGCCACCGCGGCCTGTCCGTCGGGCGCGAGGAGGAGGTCATGCTCAGCCGCCAGGGTGATGGAGCCGATCTCGGCCAGGATCGCCGGCATCAGGGCGCCCCGCCTCGGCTGCTTGACCGGATCGGGCCGGTCCGGGGTGGTCACGAAGAGCGGCGGGGCCACGATGAAATAGTTCACCGCCGAGATGCCACGGTCCTGGCGCTCGTAGGTGGCGGCCGCGTCCAGGGCCCCCACCACCCCTTCCTGGACCCGCCGCGCAAGGCGCTCGGTGGCAGTCATCCCCCACGGGGTCTCGTCGGTGTAATAGGTCTGCGTCAGCGCGATCTCGAAGATGGCTCCGTTCTCGGTGACCGAGTTGATGTGGAGACTCAGCAGTACGTCGGCCCGCACCAGGTTCACCAGGTCGAGGCGCGCCTGTAGCTCGTCGTGCGTCCGGGTCTTGCCCTCGAGATCGAAGCCCGACTCACCGTCGCCGTTCACGTCGCGGAACGGCGGGCCGTTGCAGCCCAGGTCGGGGTAGTCGTCGCCGGCCAGCGCGTCGTCGGTCTCGCGCGTCATCACGACGGTCACGCCCTGCTCCTCGAGGATGCGGCGCAGCTCCTGGCCGATGGCGAGCGTCATGGTCTTCTCGCTGAATGCGTCGCCACGCTCCAGCGGATCCGGAACGCCCCAGTCGAGGCAGCCCCCGTGGCCCGGGTCGATGGCCACCACGATGGCGCCGGGGTTCGGCGCATAGATCGAGCTCGACGAACCGGGTGCTGGAACCACCTGGCCGATGTCCGGGCTCGCCGCGGACGACGCGGACGGCGAGACCGATTCCGTCTCGCTGTCGCTCGAGGTGGCCGGCCCGCAGGCTGCGGCCAACAGGGCGATGCCCAGCAGCGCGGCGATCCGACGACGCGCTGGCTGCAGCATGGGACGGGTGCCGATCAGCGCTCGGAGGCTTCGACGCTCTTGCTGAGCGAGACGAGGAACTCCGCGTTGTTCTTCGTCTTGCCGAGCCGCTGCATGAGCAGCTCGATCCCCTCGTTCGGGCCGACCGCGGAGAGCATCCGGCGCATCGTCCAGATCATCCGAAGGGTGTTCTCGTCGAGGAGCAGCTCCTCGCGGCGGGTGCCCGAGCGCAGCACGTCGATGGCCGGGAAGATGCGCTTCTCGGACAGCTTCCGATCGAGGGCAAGCTCCATGTTGCCGGTCCCCTTGAACTCCTCGTAGATGACGTCATCCATCCGCGAGCCGGTGTCGACGAGGCAGGTGGCGATGATCGTCAGGCTGCCGCCGCCCTCGATGTTGCGGGCGGCGCCGAAGAAGCGCTTGGGCGGATAGAGGGCGATCGGGTCTACGCCACCGGAGAGCGTCTTACCCGACGCCGGCAGGGCAAGGTTGTAGGCCCGCGCCAGTCGGGTGATCGAATCGAGCAGGACCACCACGTCGCGGCCGGTCTCGACCTGGCGCTTGGCGATCTCGAGGCACATCTCCGCGACGCGGGTGTGATTCTCGGTCGGCTCGTCGAAGGTGGAGGCGAAGATCTCGCCCTTCACGCTCCGACTCATGTCGGTGACCTCTTCCGGACGCTCGCCGATGAGGGCGACCATCAGCACCGCCTCGGGATAGTTGTCGGTGATCCCCGCCGCGATGTGCTTCAGGACCGTCGTCTTGCCGGCCTTGGCCGGCGACAGGATCAGGCCACGCTGTCCCTTGCCGATCGGGCTGATCAGGTTGATCAGGCGCTGGGTGAGGTTCTTCTGATCGGTCTCGATGTCGAACATCTCGTCGGGGAAGACCGGGACCAGCGTGTCGAAGTACGGGCGCCGCCGCGCCGTGTCCGGATCCACGCCGTTCACGGTGTCGACCCGCAGCAGGCCCCAGTACTTCTCCTGGTCCTTCGGCGGGCGGGTCTGCCCCTCGACCTTGTCCCCGGTGCGGAGGCCGAAGCGGCGGACCTGCGAGGAGCTGACGTAGATGTCGTCGTTGGATGGCATCACGCCGTGACGGCGAAGGAATGCGAATCCCTCGTCGACGATCTCGAGGATGCCGGTGGCGATCCCCGGCTGGCCGTTCTGATCGAGGCGCGGCTGCGACGGCGTGAGCGGGACGACGTCGAGCAGCTTCAGCACCAGGTCCGAGTGCTCGAGCTCATCGGCCCCCTCGACGCCGAGCTCGCTGCCGAGCTCGCGGAGCTCCTCGAGGCTGCGCGCCTGGAGGTCGGCGAGGTTCCAGCCCTCATCGGTCTCGTCGCCCTCGCGTGGGAACGGGCCGGCAAAGATCGACGAGTAGCCGCCGGTCGCGTAATTGTTGCGCCTCCCCTGGTAGACCGGGCGCGGCGCCTGGCGTCGCGGGCCTCCCCCATCGGGCCTGCGTCGGGGTCGACCGCGGCGCTGGGAGCGGGTGTCGTCGTTCATTGAGTGCCTGTAACCTCGATCAAAGGGGATCTGGGTAGCGCGCGATGCTCACGGGCGAGGTTCCACGGGACAACGCAGGAGCGTGTCGCTCTCGTCCGGGGGACGCGCGGCCGGATGACCGGTCAGACCTTGCGGGTCCCTGCGCGAGTGGTGATGTTGGGCCCGCCGTAGCCGCTCATCTCGCCGATGAGCTTGGCCCGAATCTGACGCACGACCGGTCGCCAGTCGAGCGAATCATACCCGAGATGCGCAACCACCTGTTCGGCCGTCCACTCCTGTCCCCGTTTCCATGCTCGCTTGAGCGTCTCACCGGCCGCCGGGGTGCGCCACCAGGTTGCTCCGTGCCGGGTCGTGAGGTGGTCCGTCAGTGCCGATTCCAGCATGAAGCAGCGCAGGTAGCTGGCGGCATACATTCCGTCGTCGATGGCCAGATACCGCTGCTCCGGCTCGCGCACCCCGATCAGCAGGCCGGCGAGCCCCGAGTATGTAGCCCGATGCACGGCGGGGTCGCCCCCGCGATGCATCCGCAGCTCGTGCAGGTGTTTCGCGGCCAGTGAGCGGAGCCCGACGAGGTAGTAGAGCGAGCCGAAGTCCGCGAAGGCGACGGCATGCTCGGCCGGCATGCCGAGCTGCTCCATCAGCCAGTCCGGCTCGGTCAGCAGGCGTTCGAAGACCATCGCGTAGCCCTCGGTGACGCTGGCGTCGCCCAGCTCCCGCAGTGAGACGGGGAGGTTCGGGTCGACGTGCAGGAAGTGCTCCAGGTGGCCCGCCTCGTGCAGCACCGCGCCGTAGTCGTCCCATCCGCCGTGTGGCTGGATCACCAGGCGAACGTCGCGGGGGGCATTGACGACCGAGACGAAGGCGCTCGGTGACTTGTTCGGCCGCGCCTCGATGTCGAGGGTTGCCCCGGCCTGGTTGCGCAGGTCGATTCCCAGCCCGCGCAGCGTCGACAACAGCACGGCGACGAGTCGCCGCCCGTCGAACCAGTTGTCCCAGCCGCTTCCGCGCATCAGGTACCAGAGGTCGGCGAGGCTCGCGTCGCCCTGCTCGATCTCGATGCGCGCCAGGTAGCGGCGGAGTGCCGCGAAGTAGGGTGTCTCCGAATCGGCGAGGAAGGCGCGGATCTCCGCTCCGAGCTGGTCCGGGTCGAAGCCGCGCGTGGTGCGAATGAGCTCGACGTAATCGGAGTAGCCGAGCTCCCGGGCCAGCTGGCCGATCCGATCGAAGCGCTCCTGCCGCATCGGGTTGAGGGCCTCCTCGGCCTCCAGGTACGACGCGTACAGCGCGTTGCGCTCGGCGCGGCCGCTGATATCGCTGATCCGGTTGCGCAGGGCGCGATACGGGATCGACTCACCGCGCCACACGACGACGGCGGTCGCCTCCGCGGTGCCGATCGCGTCCGTCAGGCCCGCGATCGCCTGCTCGACGAAGCCATCCGTGGCGACGGCAAGCAGTGCCCGGTTGTGACCAGTCTCGGGCCCGTCCCCCTCGAGCAGGGCACGCAGCGCATCGACCATCGGGAGACTGAAGAGTGAGGCGTGCTTCGCGTAGATTGCCCCCAGTGCCAGCTCGTCACGCAGTCCCGCGCCGTGCTGGTACAGCTCCTCCTCGCGCGCGGCGATGAAGCGGCCGAGGTCGCGCTCGTAGGCAGATCGGTTGAACGCCCCCTTGCGGGAGGCAGCAGCGCGCGGGCTCATCGGCTCAGGAGTTGCTCTCGGCGACGGGTACTGCCGCGGTATCGACCGCGTCGCCGGTCGCCCCCAGGCCGAGGCGCGCGGCGGCGGCGCCGACGAAGTCGCGGAAGAGCGGATGCGGCCGGCTGGGCCGGCTCTTCAGCTCGGGATGGGCCTGCGTGGCGACGAACCAGGGGTGATCGCGCAGCTCGATGTATTCGACCAGCCGATCGTCCGGCGAGACGCCGCTGAACCACATGCCCGCCTCCGAGAGCCGCTCGCGGTACGCGTTGTTCACCTCGAACCGATGCCGGTGCCGCTCGTAGGCGATCTCGGTGCCGTACGCCTCGCGCACCTTCGAGGACTCCTCGAGCCGGGCCGGATAGAGGCCCAGGCGCATCGTGCCGCCCTTGTCGGTCACGTCGGTCTGGTCGGGCATCAGGTCGATGACCGGGTGCTCGGTGAAGACGTTGAACTCGGAGCTGTTCGCGTCGTCGGTGCCGAGCGCCATCCTTGCGAACTCGATGACGGCGCACTGCAGGCCCAGGCAGAGGCCGAGATACGGGACGCGCTGCTCGCGCGCCCAGCGGATGGCCCGGATCTTGCCCTCCACCCCCCGGTAGCCAAAGCCGCCGGGGACGAGCACGCCGGCGACCCCCTTCAGCTCGTCGTCGACCTGCTCCTGCTCGATCCGCTCGAGGTGCTCGCTGCGGATCCAGCGCACCTTGACGTCGACGCGATGGTGCAGGGCGGCGTGCTTGAGGGCCTCCGAGACGCTGATGTAGGCATCGGGCAGCTCCGTGTACTTGCCAACGATGGCGATCTCCACCTCGGGCCGCGCTGCGCGGATGCGAGCCACCAGGTCCTGCCAGTCGTGCAGGTCCGGCTCGCTGCCGGGGATCTCGAGCTCGCGCGTGATCAGCTTCCCGAGGCCTGCGCGCTCGAGCTGGATCGGCACCTCGTAGATGCTGCGCGCGGTCTTGAGGGGAATCACCGCGTTGACGTCGACATCGGTGAAGAGGGAGACCTTGTCGAGGATCTCGTCGTCGATCGGCTCGTCGCTGCGCAGGATGATGACGTCCGGCTGGATCCCGATCCCTCGCAGCTCCTTGACGGAGTGCTGGGTCGGCTTCGTCTTCAGCTCACCGGTGGCGCCGATCTGGGGCAGCCAGGTGACGTGCACGTACAGGACGTTCCGGCGACCGACGTCCTTGCGCATCTGCCGGATCGCCTCGAGGAACGGGAGGCTCTCGATGTCGCCGACCGTGCCGCCGACCTCGACCACCACCACGCCGTGGGAGGCGAGGCCACTGGTCGCCACCGAGCCGGTCCCCTCGCGGGCGACGCGGGCGATCCGCTCCTTGATCTCGTTGGTGATGTGCGGGATGACCTGCACCGTGCCGCCCAGGTAGTCGCCGCGCCGCTCCTTGGCGATCACGCTCTGGTAGATGCGGCCGGTGGTGACGTTGCTGGCCTGCGACAGGTTCTCGTCGATGAAGCGCTCGTAGTGACCCAGGTCAAGGTCGGTCTCCGCGCCGTCATCGGTGACGAACACCTCGCCATGCTGGTACGGCGACATCGTCCCGGGATCGATGTTGATGTACGGGTCGAGCTTGAGGATCGAGACGGGGATGCCGCGAGACTTGAGGAGCCGCCCGATCGAGGCGGCCGTGATGCCCTTGCCGAGGGAGCTGGTGACCCCACCGGTCACGAAGACATACTTCGGCATCGCTCGCACTTCCTCTGCCTCGTGGCTCAAGCGTGCCTTCGAAAAGGAACACGCGAGCAGCGGACGCCAACGCCGTACTCGGGAGGTCAGTCTAGCGCACCCCGCAGCCGGATGTCCCCCTGACGCGCGATGATGAGACCGATGCCTGCCGCCATTCGCCTGATCCACCCCGCCCCCGCCGCGGCCGTGGTGATGCTCACCGCCGCGCTGGGCGCGATCCTGGCCACCCAGGCGGGCGTCCCGATCGGTGAGCGCTGGCTGCTCACCGTCCTGGCGGTGGCCGGCTCCCAGATCTTCACCGGCGCGACCAACGACATCGCCGACCGATTCAGAGACGCCACGGTCCGGCCCGAGAAGCCGCTGCCCGCGGGGGAGCTGAGCCTCAACGCGGCTGCCTGGATCGCCTCGATCGGGCTGGCTGTGCAGCTGGTGGCGTCGTGGCGGACCGGCGCGCTGCCGCTGGCGCTCGGCTCGGCGGCGTCCGCATCGGCCCTGGCCTACAACCTGGCCCTGTCACGCACCCCCTTCTCGCCGGTCCCCTACCTCGTCAGCTTCGGGCTGCTCCCGGTCTGGATCGCCGCCGGGGTCGGGGTGCCGATCGAGCGGGTGCTGCCGGCGATCCCGCTGGTGGCGCCCTTCGCGGTCGCGGCGCACCTGGCCAACACGCTTCGGGATTACGAGGCGGACGCCGCCGGTGCCTCGCGCAGCCTGGCGCAGGTGCTCGGCCGGCGCACGAGCCGCCTGCTCGCGGCGGGCCTGGCCCTGGCGGTGGGGCTGGGCGTCGGCGGTGCGCTGCTCGTCGGCGGGCGAGCGTCAGTGGCAAGCGTGGTGCTGGGAGCCATCGGTCTGGCGGGCATCATCGGGGGCGTGCCGAACGAACGGCGGCTCTGGTACGGGATACTCGTGGCCGCGGTGTGCTGGACCGCGGCCTGGGGGCTGAGTACCGGCTAGACGGCGTCCTCGATCTCGAGGTCGTCCTCGTCGCCCTCCTCGGTCAGCTTGAGCCAGACGAAGAGGCCGGCCAGCACGGTGAGCGGAATGATGATGATCGCGGCCAGCACGGCCCCGATGGTGACGAACAGGATCTTGAAGAGCTTCATGCCACGGTCTCCCCGTCAGGTGGCCCGGATTCCCGGGCGGATTGGTTTCGCTGTCCAGGTGCTGCATCGATCATAGCCATGATGTCGTCCCTGGTGAATTCGACGAGCTGGTGGCCCATCGGCGCCGAGCCCGCGCCGAGCATCAGGAGCCGCAGGACAAAGGCTCCCCCCTGCTCGAAGAGGAACACGTCGCGCGGGCGGTTGGCGTCGAGGTAGGCGCCGATCACGCGCATCGCCTGCTCGTAGTAGTTCGAGACCTCGGCGTGCGGGGTGTCGCTCGCGGCGGTGCCGCGCTTCGTGGTCGCGGCCTCCATCAGCTCGGCGACCTCGTCGTCGGGCAGCTCGCGGGTGACCTTGATCAGGGTCATCTCGGACTCGGTCCGCGCCCCGGCCGCCGGCATCGCCATCCCCTGCAGGATGAAGCCGGCATCGAGCTCGAGCAGCAGGAGCTCCTTCATCCGCTCCTGGTCGACGTAGGCGCCGATGCTGCGGAACACCTCTTCCCAGCCCTGGCGCGGGCTCCCCTCGTAGATCCGCATGCGACTTCTCCAGCTGCCGTGTCGCGGCCCGTTGCGGGCGGACTCGCAGGATACCAGCCCTCTGTATGCGGACCACTCAGACCAGACTCTGGCCCCGCAGCTCAGCGAAGGCGACGGCGATGCGCGCCGCCAGCCTGGCGTTGTTGACGATGAGGCCGATGTTGGTGCGCAGGGTGCGACCCTCCGACAGCTCCGCGACCCGCGCCAGCACGTAGGGCGTCACCCCACCGCCGCGAACCCCGCGCTCGAGCGCCTCGGCGTTGGCGGTGTCGATCCAGCTCGAGACCTCGCCGCCGGGGATGGCGAGGTCGGCCGGCGGCGGCAGAACGAAGAGGATCCCGCCGGATCCGTCGATGGCCAGGTGCAGTGCCAGCAGCCTGGCCGCCTCTCCCGGCGAGTCGACCCGGTGCGCGAGGCGCAGCCCGGAGCTGGAGCTGTAGAAGGCCGGCAGCTCGTCGACGCCGAGCCCGATGACCGGCACGCGACGAGTCTCGAGCAGCTCGAGCGTGGCCGGCAGGTCGAGGATCGACTTCGCACCGCTGCACACCACCGCGACGCGAGTTGCCGCGATCTCGTCGATGTCGCTGCTGACGTCGAACGAGATGGCGGCGCCCTGGTGCACGCCGCCGATGCCCCCCGTTGCGAGGAGCGGGATGCCGGCCAGGGCAGCGATCCGCACCGCGGCGCTGACGGTCGTCGATGCCAGTCGCCCGGAGGCGAGGAGCGGAGCGAGGTCGCGCGAGCCGGCCTTGCCCACGCCGCCGCGCGACTCCGCAAGCCGCTCGAGGAGCGCCGTCGGCACGCCGACCAGGAGCCGCCCCGCATCGATGGCGGTGGTGGCCGGCACCGCTCCCTCGTCACGCACGGCCTGCTCGGAGGCGAGCGCTGTCTCCAGGTTGTGCGGCGCCGGCAGGCCCTGCGCGATCAGGCTCGACTCGAGCGCCACCACGGCGCGCCCGTCGGCGAGTGCCACGGCGACCTCGTCCGCGATCGACAGGGAGGCGGGGCCCGTCATCGGCTCACCGCCTCTGCCCCGGTCCTGCCCTGCGCGCCGACCACGCGCGCCACGAGCCCGCCCTCGCGCGTACCGCGTTCCATCGCGTCACGGAGCGTTGTCGCGTCGGGTGGCCAGTCGGTCCCCAGCAGCCGCACGATCATGGCGGCCACGTATGCGTCGCCGGCGCCGGTGGCGTCCACCATCGGGGTCGCCGGCTCGACCGCAGGCGCCGAGAGCGCGAAGCCGGGCCCTGCCGCCGCCGACCCTGCCGCGGCTCCTGTGACGACGGCGATCACGGAGGGGAAGGTGCTGGCGAGGGCGTCCGCCGCGGCGGGCAGCGAGAGGAGCGGCAGGTCGAGCAGGGCGGACGCCTCGTCGCGGCCAACGATCAGCAGCCTGACGCCCGCCGTCGAGAGGCGGCGCCTGACCCGGCTGGCCAGGGCGGGATCGTCGGGCAGCGAACCGCCGCCGGCGCTGAGGATCGTGGTGGGCGGCAGCGAGCCGAGCAGCGCGGCCAGCGCATCGGCGGTGGCGTCGTCAGCGAGCGGGTAGCCGGAGCAATGCACCCATTCGACCCCCGTGCAGGCGGCCGCCACTCCCCCGGGGTCGAGCGTGACCCGGTCCGAGAGCATCGCCCGCTCACCGGCGGCGTCGAGGAGGGAGATCACCAGAGCGCTGCGCTCGGCGGCGAGGCGCACGACGGCCACGCGATCTGCCTCCAGCGCGTCGCTCAGCAGGCGGCCGGCCGCGTCATCGGCGATGGCTGTGGCAAGCCGCACCTCGAGGCCGGCGCGTGCCAGACGCACGGCCACGTTGGCCCCCTGCCCGCCCGGCGAGAGGGAGATCCGGGCCGGGACGTCGCTCCCGGCCGCAGGAGCCGCGGCCGGGCGGACCGTCACGTCCAGGGTCGAGTCGCCGATGACGGTGACCCGCATCAGCGGCGCATCACCACGGCCGCCGCGTCGCGTAGCCCTCGTCGGTCGGATGCCAGAAGGCGACCCGCGCATCGGACAGCCGCCAGCAGAGCCAGACCGGCTCGCCCTCACGGTCGCCGGGAAAGTCGACGAGGCCCATCTCGATGTCGCGCAGCTCGACCCCCAGCTCGGAGAGGTGCACCAGCAGCGTCCGCATCCCCTCGCGGATCTCCGCGGTCTCCGCCTCCTGGCGGCCCGCCGCAGCGGCGTCCTCAGGGCCTCCGTTGGCATCGAGCTGCCGGTGCATCTCGGCGTGCGAGGCGTCGAGCCGCCGCTGCTGGACCGCGAGCTGAAGGAGCACCGCGCGCACCTGCGGAATGAGCGCATTTGCCTCGTCGATGGTGTAGGTGTGGCGCTCCTCGTGCATCGTCGATCGATGGTAGCAGGAGCATTCGGCCAGCCAGCCTCTGGTAGGATCGTGGCCGCTTCAGCTGCGGGCCTGCTCCGCGCCGCGACGGCGCCCGCGATCGTTCGCAGGAGGGCGTCAGCCATCACCGATGGCAGATGAGACGCGCCGCCACAGCGGCCCCAATCCGGAGGACGTGCCCACCGGGCTCGACCCCTACACCGAGTTCGACGATTTCGACCTTCCCGCGTACGTGGGCCGGACGAGCTTCCACAAGCTGCCCGAGCTGACGGACGCGGCCGCGCTGGCTGCGCGACGGCCCGATGTGGCGATCGTCGGCGCGCCCTTCGACGACGCAGTCAGCCATCGGCCGGGGGCCAGGTTCGGGCCGCGGGCGATCCGCTCCGCACACTACGACGCCGGCTCGCCCAATTCGCTCCAGCTCGGGATCGAACCGTTCGAGTGGATCGACGTGGTCGATGCCGGGGACGCGCCAGTCACGCCCGCCAACCTCGAGCGCGGGCACGCCGTCATCCGGCGCAAAGTGCTCGAGGTGGCGGAGTCCGGCGCGATCCCGATCGTCCTCGGGGGTGACCACTCGATCACCTTCCCCTCCGCGTCCGCCGTGGCCGAGTCGATCGCCCCCAGGCGTCTCGGGATGGTCCACTTCGACGCGCACGCCGACGCGGCCAACAGCAGCTGGGGGGTGCTTGCCTCGCACGGCACCCCGATGCGGAGGCTCATCGAGTCGGGGGCGATCGACGGGCGCAACTTCGTCCAGGTCGGGTTGCGTGGCTACTGGCCGCCGCCCGAGGTCCTGGAATGGATGCGGCAGCACGAGCTGCGCGTCCATTTCATGACCGAGATCGAGGAGCGCGGAGCGGAGGCGGTGGTGGCCGACGCGATCGCGGAAGCGCTCGATGGGCCTGAGCTGATCTACCTGTCGATCGACATCGACGTCATCGATCCGGGGATGGCGCCTGGAACGGGGACGCCGGAGCCCGGCGGCATGCTGTCGCGAGAGCTGCTGCGTGCGATCCGGCAGATCGTGGGTGCCGTCGAGCTCGCCGGCATGGACGTCGTCGAGGTCGCCCCGGTGTACGACGTCAGCGAGATCACAGCCGCAGTGGCGCATCGTTGCGTGATGGAGGCGATCAGCGCGCTCGCCGCCAAGCGACGCGACGCCGGAGGAACCCCCCGACCGAGCGGACGGACGAGGGACGGCTAGCCGGTCACCGTGAAGGTGGCCTCGGCCGCGGGCGTCCCATTGCGCTCGACCCTGATCGTGTAGTTCCCGACGGCCAGACCGTTGAAGCGGAATCGCGCCCATCCGTTGCACGAATCCTCGCAGCCCCTGATCGACCCGAGCTCGATGCTGCCATCGGCGACCGTGGTGCCGGAGGAGTTCACGATTCTCACCGCGAGCACGTCGCTGCCGTTTCCATTGCGGAACCCGACCCAGGCCCAGACCGAGCCGCCGCTGACCGTTGCGCCGCTGGAGTTGCAGCCGTCGGCGCTGGAGGGCTCCTCGGCGCAGGGCTCGGTCCGGGCGGTGAACCCATCGGGGAACGGGGCCGGTGTGCCTCCGCTGGGGATCGGCGTCGATGCGGGCACAGAGGGAGCGGTCGATGGCGCCACGCTGGGCTGGAGGGTGGCGCTGGGCGCGATTGAGACCTGGGGGGTGGCCGTTGGCGATGCCACCGCAGTGCCTCCGGTAAAGACGCCGGCCATCACGGCGCCGACCGCGATCGCCAGGATGCCGAGGAGGACGAAGCCGCCGATCGCGAGCGGGCTCATGCCGGAGCCAGAGCCACGCCGCCCCCAGTCATCGTCCGGCGGTGGATAGCGGTAGTCGTACGGCTCCGCCGGATCATACGGTTGCTCCGGGGGCTCGTACTGGTCCATCGGAGGGGGCGCGACCGGCTCGGGCGGTGGCGGGGGCGGCGCGGCACCCACCGGGGGTGGCTGGACGGCCGGTGCCACCGGTGGCGGGGTCGGGGCTGCGGGCTGCCTGAAGACGCGGGCCGGCGGCCGGTCCGCGGCGGGCGGCACGATGGGGGGAGGCGAGGCGGGAGGCGGAACGGGCCGGTCGTCGAATCCGGGCGGCGTGTTGTCGACGTGGGCGGAGCCCTCGGCCGACTCGGGGCCGCCGGGCAGCACGAGCTCGTCCTCCGGCTCGGGTCGATAGGGCTGGTAGGCGGAGGCGGTGCCGTAGCCCTCCCCCACCGTCGAGCCCCGCCGGAACGCGGCGTCACCCGGGCGATGGATGCGGATGCGATCCTGCAGCTCCTCGCGATCGAGGCCTCGCGGCCTGGCACGGGCCGACGCCGGGATCGCCGTTCCGCACTGGGTGCAGAAGGCGGCGGGGGGCGTCGAACGATGGCAGGTCGGGCAGCGGATCTGCCCGGGGAGGGGAGTCGACATACCGCCGCAGGGTACATGAGGGTGCCCAGCGTCCGCCAGCAGGCGACCAGCCTCCGGCCGGCTTGCGCCTCGCCTCCCCCTAGAATGTCGGCGGCTCACGACCACGCGAGGAGGGTCATGTCCGACCAGTTCCGGGCGCGCCGCGTCAACGTTGTCGGCACCAGCTCGGTTGGCAAGACGACGGTCGCCGCCGCGCTCGCATCGAGGTTGGGGGTGCCGCACGTGGAGCTGGACGCGCTGCACTGGGAGCCCAACTGGACGGCGGCCCCGACGATGTTCTCCGGGAGCGGGTGCGAGACGCGCTCGCCGGCGACGGCTGGGTGGTGGACGGCAACTACTCGAAGGTGCGCGACCCTGCTGTGGGACCGCGCCGAGGCGGTCGTCTGGCTCGATCCGCCGCTGCGCACGATCCTGTGGCGCTACCTGACCCGCACGATCCGACGCGTGGCGCGGCGCGAGGAGCTTTGGGGCGGCAACCGGGAGCACCTGTCGACCCACCTCTTCGGCCGCGACTCGCTGCTGTGGTGGATCCTCACCACCTACCGGCGGCGCCGGCGCGAGTTCCCGCCACTCCTGGCCGCGCGGCCCGACCTGGTGGCGATCCACCTGCGATCCGCGCGGGCGGCGGACCGCTGGCTGGCCGACGTGTCGCGAGGGGTCGCTTAGGCGCCCGGGCGCTTCCACTCGCTGCCATCGGCGAAGCGCTCGCGCTTCCAGATCGGCAGGCGCTCCTTGATCGCCTCGATCACGAACCGATTGGCCTCGTACGCCTCCCCGCGATGCGCCGCTGCCGTCACGATCGCAACCGCGGCCTCGCCGATCGGCACCATGCCCACCCGATGCACCACCGCCACGACCGAGCCCTCCCATCGCTCCTCGGCCGCCGCGACGATCTCGTCCAGGACCGAGGTCGCCATCTCGGGATAGGCCTCGTACTCGAGCTCGAGGACCTCGCGGCCGTCATCGGCCCGGTCGCGGGCCCGGCCGACGAACGTCACCAGCGCGCCGTGCCCGCTCGAGGCCATGGCCGCCTGCATGCCCGCGACGTCGATCGCTGTGCGGGTCAGGCCGCTGGGTCCGCCGCCGCTCACCGGCGGCAGGAAGGCGACCTGGTCACCGTGCTGGAGCGGAGTCTCCCAGGCGGCGTACTCGCCGTTCCGGGCGGCGCGGATGAAGGGCCGATGCGGCACGAGACCGGGATGCGCACCGGCAAGCGCGGACCAGGCATCGGCGATCGAGGCGCCGGGTGGCAGCGATATCGTGGCTCGATCCACCGCCAGCTCGCGCAGGGTGGCGAAGCAGCGGACAGTGACCTGCATCGCGGTGGTCAGACCGGGACGCCGGTCAGGTAGGCGAGGCTGGCGCCGGCGATCGAGCCGGCCATCACCAGGGCCAGGCCGACGTAGAGCAGCCCGGTGCTCGCCTGCAGTGACGCGGCGCGGCTGGCGAGGAGGGCCAGCACGGTGATCCCGATCGGCAGGAGGATGCCGGCGACCAGCCGGAGCCAGGTGAGCCAGCCGATCGGGCCGCCGAGGGGGCCGCTGCTGACCACGGTAACGGCCAGGACGAAGAGGAGCGCCTGGAGTCCGAGCGTGGTGAGGAGCAGCCACATCATCCGGCGCAGCGGCGCCGGCGACAGCTTCGGCGTCACCAGGTACCAGTGGCCGAGGAGCATGGCGGCGGTGACCGCTCCCAGCGCCACGGCGACCAGCATCAGCTGCGCGGCAAAGAGCGGCGCGCTGAGGGTGCCGCCAGCAGCGGCGAGCGCCGCAAGGGAGAAGATCCCCACCGAGCCGGCCGCCAGCGCAAGCCCGCTGCGCGGCCACTTCGCGATGGACGCCAGCAGGTACGCGCCGGTCAGCGCCACGGAGGCCCAGACCAGCCATCGGCGGAGCTCCGCGGTCGCGTCGACGATGGGCGTCGTCACCAGGTTCAGCTCGGAGACCAGCAGCACGGCCGCGAAGGCGGCCAGCAGCCCGGCCATGAACAGCCGGTAGCCGCGGGTCGTGCCGCCCAGCAGCTCGGTGCCGCCAACGACGAGCAGCGATCCCGACGTGAGGGCCGCCCAGAAGATCCAGTTGACGTACGGCAGCGCCTCGAGATCCATCGTTCCTTCGCTCAGTGAGCGAGGCTGCCGGAGAGGCCGATCTCGACCCAGCCATCGGCGCTGACCCGCACCGGGAAGACCTCGACCGGCTCGGTTGCCGGCGGGACAACCGCCGCGCCGGTGCGCAAGTCGAAGCAGCCGCCATGCCAGGCGCAGACGAGGACCTCGTCGCGCGGGTCGAACCCGGCCTCCGACAGCGGGAAGTCCTTGTGCGAGCAGTTGTTCTGCACCGCGAAGAAGGATCCGGCATGCCGCACCAGGACCACCGGCCGTCCGTTGATCTCGACCGGGATCAGCTCCCCATCGCGCAGCTCGGAGGCTGCCAGGACGCGGGCATAGCGGATCGGGGCGTCGACCGGCGCAGCGGCCAGGTCGGTCATGCGCTACAGCGGCCGGGCGAACGCCAGCAGGCGCGGCTCGGTCATGTCCTCGATCGACCAGCGCAGGCCCTCACGGCCAAGCCCCGAGTCCTTAACGCCGCCGTATGGCATCGCGTCGGTGCGCCAGGTCGGCACGTCGTTGACGATCACGCCCCCGACCTCCAGCTCGTCATGGGCAAGCAGCGTGCGCTCCAGGTCGTTGGTGAAGACGCCGCACTGCAGCCCGAACTGGCTGTCGTTGATCTGTGCGATCGCCGCCTTGAAGTCAGGCACCCCGAAGAGATTGACAACGGGGGCGAAGACCTCCTCGCCGCAGACCCGGGCCTCCTTCGGCACGTCGACCAGCACGGTCGGTGGATAGAAGAGCCCGTCCGGCTCACCACCCACCAACGCCTTGGCGCCGTCCGCCAGCGCCTCGCCGACCCACTCATGGGTGCGCGCCACCGCCTTCGCGTCGACCATCGGCCCGAGGTCGGTCGCGGGATCGAGCGGGCTCCCCATCTGCAGCTGCCGCACCTTGTCGACGAATCGGCGCTGGAAATCGTCGTAGATCGACTCCACCACGTAGATGCGCTGCACGCTGATGCAGACCTGTCCGGA
>Ga0214472_10001259_pt1 | contig 28915 bp, 22 predicted proteins | sample RVTome_6_FD_207662 | JGI IMG/M metagenome (GOLD analysis project Ga0214472, IMG submission 207662) | Soil microbial communities from uranium-contaminated site in the Upper Colorado River Basin, Wyoming, United States - RVT140D175 | ecosystem: Environmental > Terrestrial > Soil > Contaminated >...
CGCCCCCGAGCCGCAGCGCACCGTCGCCGTGGCGCCGATACGCACTGCGATCATGACGACCGCCGGCTTGGCGCGGAAGACGGCCGACTGGAGCTCGGCCTCGGTCGCGGCCTCCACGGATGCCGGGTATCCGGCAGCCACGAGCCACACCGCCGCGCCGATCAGTAGAGCGACCACCCTCCTCGACATTGGCCCCTCCCCCTCTGCCCCCCTTTGTTTCCAGGGGTTAGACTCTCCGCCCGGGTGCCCCAGGCTCTCAGGAACCGCGGGACAGCTCGTCAAGAATGTGTGAATTCACGAGCTGGCCCCGTCGCCTCAGCCGGCGGGCGCGCCCGGCTGGGATCTACGGATGCGCGCCTGAATATCACGCACGAGGTCCCGCTCGAAATCGAACTGGACCTCGTGGTCCTCGACATCCCAGTGGCTGACGGTGGCGAACCAGCCGAAGGAGCGGTGCGATGGTCTTCATGCGCGGCGTCAAGGTCGGATCCATTTCGCCTCGTCGAGGTTGAGCGCCAGAGCCCCCTGCCACGGACCGGTCGGGAGCGGGTCCATGGCCTTAGGCGGGCGCGCCGGTGGCGCTGGCGAGCTGGCGCGATACGAGATGCGCGTAGAGCCCGTCCTTGTCCAGAAGCTCGCGATGGCTGCCGGTTTCCGCCACGCGCCCGTCCTCCAGGACGATGATCCGCCGGGCGCTGCGCACCGTGGAGAGCCTGTGCGCGATCACCAGCGTCGTGCGGCTGCTCGCGAGGAGATCCAGGGCACCGCGCACCGCCTGCTCGCTGACCGCGTCCAGATGCGAGGTCGCCTCGTCGAGGATCAGAATGGGCGCGTCCTTGAGGAAGGCGCGCGCGATGGCCACCCGCTGGCGCTGGCCGCCCGAGAGCTGCGCGCCGCGCTCGCCCACGACCGTGTCGAGCCCGTCGGGCAGACGGGCCGCGAACTCGGCCAGCGCGGCCTGCTCCACGGCCGCCGCCAGCTCCGCCTCCGTCGCCTCGGGGCGCGCGAGCAGGACATTGTTCCGCAGCGTGTCGTTGAAGAGGTAGGTGTCCTGCGCCACCAGCGCGATCCGGCCGCGAAGATCGTCCAGCCCGTACTCCCTCAGGTCGTGACCGTCCAGCCGGACCATGCCCTCGTCAGGATCCCAGAATCGGAGGAAGAGGCTGGCGGCCGTGGTCTTGCCCGCGCCCGAGGGACCGACGAGCGCCACCGTGCTCCCACGCGGCACCGCGAAGGATACCTCGCTGAGGGCGCGCCGGCGACGACCCGGATAGGTGAAGCTCACGAGCGACATTTCGAGGGCCGGTCCGCCCGACATGGCACTCCCCGGACGCACCCCTGCACCATCACTCACGGGTACGGGCTCGGCGTGCACCGCGTGGACTCGCCGCCCCGCGCCCAGGGTGTCCGCGAGCTGGCGGCTCACCTGGGCGATCTCCCAGACCGGCACGAACGCGGACAGGGCAAGCAGCGTGAGTAGCGGGACGAGGGCGCTGTCGAGCCGGCCGGCGGCAATCAGCGACGCGCCCGCGCCCACGACCGCGAGCCCCCCGAGCCCGGTGGCCACTTCCTGGAAGGATGTCTGCAAGGCCAAATCGTGGAGAAGCGGCATGCGCACCCGGAGATACTCCAGCGCCTTGGCGCCGAACTCCTCGCCCCTCGCCCGCGCATGCCTGAAGGCGACGATCTCGCCCAGTCCCTGCACCGAATCCACGGCGTGGGCCGTGAGGTCTCCCGACACCTCGCGCGCCCGCGAGCCGAGCCTGTCGATGCGGGAGCGGGCGAGCACGGGCGTCAGCGCGGCCCAGGCCAGGAACGGAAGCAGCGCCAGCGCCATAGGCCAGCCGAAGACCCCGAGCGTGACGAGGACGCTGATGGGCACCAGCACGGCGACGAAGGCGGGCGTGATGGTGTGGGCGAAGAAGTACTCGATCAACTCGACGTCGTGGGTAGCGACCCCGACGAGGTCGCCTGTGCGCCGGCGGGTGAAGTAGGCGGGCGCGAGCGCGTCGAGCTTCCGGAAGATGTCGAGTCGCATGTCCGTCAGCAGGCGATACGCCATGTCGTGGGCCAGCCACGACTCGAGCCAGTGCAGGATCCCCGCCAGCGGCGCCACCAGCGCGAGGCCGAGCAGCAGCCGGCCGAAGGGCATGCCGTTCTTCACCGCGCGGACGCAGAGCGCGCTCAGCACGCCGACGCCGATCAGCGCCACGACCCGGGCGACACCGAGCACGAACGTGAGCGTGAGGCGGGCGCGGTACCCGGCGACCATGCCGAGCAGGACTCGGATCAGCTCGGGCCAGCCCATCCCCTCGGCCCGCACGATCGCGTCCGCGGGCTCTGGCGCGGCAGACGCTGACGGCTCGAGCTCGAAAGCGTCCGGCTCGGGGTCGAGGTCCGGCATGGCGGGAGCCGCGGCGCGGCCGGCACCATCCTGGGCCTGCGCGGCCATCAAGCGGTGGTACGCGCCGCCCCGGCCCATGAGCTCCGCATGCCGGCCGCTCTCTACCACGCGGCCGTCCTCCAGGACGAGGATCCTGTCGGCGCCGATCACGCTCGAGAGCCTGTGCGCGAAGATGAGCGTCGTCCGGCCCTCCATGAGCCGGTCCAGCGCCTCCTGGATCACCGCCTCGCTCTCGGCATCCACCGCGGAGAGCGCTTCGTCGAGAATGAGGATCGGCGCAGCGCGCAGGAGGGCCCGGGCGATCGCGATCCGCTGGCGCTGGCCTCCGGACAGCCGAATCCCGCGCTCGCCCACGACGGTCTCGTAACCCTGCGGCAGCCGCGTGATGAACTCCTCCGCGTTGGCCGCGCGGGCCGCAGCCTGGAGCTCGGCGATCGTGGCATCCGGCTTGCCCATGCGGAGGTTCTGCGCGACGGTGCCGTGGAAGAGATACGTGTCCTGGCTCACCACCGCGATGAGGCCCCGGAGCTGATCGAGCGTGAGATCCCGGAGGTCGCGGCCCCCGATCGTGACGCGGCCGCGCTCCGGGTCGTAGAAGCGGAGGAGCAGCCGCGCGATGGTGGACTTGCCCGCGCCGCTCGGCCCCACGATCCCGACGCGCTCGCCGGCCGCGACCTCGAAGGAGAGATCGAGGTGCGCCGCGCGGCGGCCGCCGGGATAGGAGAACGTCACGCCCTCGAAGGTCACGGCGGGCGCGAGAGAAGCCGCGTCGCAGAGCGGCGTTTCGCGGTCGCGGACCCGGGGCTCGGCCTCGAGAATCTGAATGATGCCGCCCGCGGCCGAGAGGCCGAGCATGCCTTGGTGGAGGACGACGCGGAGCTCGCGGAGCGGGCGGAAGACCTCGATGCCCAGCATCAGGATGACCAGGAGCGCGGTCAGAGTCATCTCCCCCGCCTGGACTCGCCAGGCGCCGAGACTCAGCGCCGCCGCCGCCCCCACGGCCATGCCGGTGTCGGTGATGCCGCGGGCGAACGTGTTCGCCCCGAGCACGCCCATGGTGCTCTGAAAGAGAGCGTGCCCCTTCTCTTCGAGCAGTCGGCCGCGTGCGCCGCTCTGGCCGAAGGCCTTGAGCGTGGCCAGCCCCTGGACGGAGTCGAGGAATTCCGCGCCGAAGGCGGCATAGGCTTTCTGGCGCGCCAGGCTCTGCCGACTGTCCTTGCGGTGCCAGAGGGACGGCGCGATCAGCGTCACCAGCGCAGCCGCAAGCAGCACCAGCGCGACAGGCAGGTCCACGAGGGCGACGAAGGCGAAGATGAGCGGGGGCGTCAGCGCGGCGACGGCGAGCTGGGGAAGATACTGGCCGAAGTAGACCTCGAGCTGCTGGACACCTTCCACCATCGAGAGGATGACGTCGCCCGTACGGGAGCGGGTAAAGTGGGCGGGGCCCAGCGCGGTGACGCGCTCGTAGATGGCCTGGCGGAGTGCCTGCTGCACGCGCGCGGCGGTGCGGTGCGCGGCCATGGCGCGCCAGTAGTCGAGGGCGCCGCGGAGCGCGACGGCGGCTGCCGCCAGCGCCATGAGCGGCAGCAGCGAGCGCGGCGGATCGCCCGCGATGACGCGGCCGAGCAGCCACCCGAAGAGCGCCAGACGCGCGATCCCGGCGCCGACCGCCAGCAGGCCGAGCAGCACGGTGCCCGCGATGCGCAGCCGCACGCCGCGCGTGAATGCCCAGAGCCGGCGGTCGAGGTACATGGGCGAGTCCCACCAAGATACACCGAGACGACGCCGGCGGGGCTTTGCTGAACGTGCCGGTCCGGGGCTCAGCCCAGCCCGAGCGCCTTCCGGAGCTTCAGGCGCATGTGGTCGTCGTGCCAGAAACGCCAGTACCCGCGATCGAGCTGCCTGTCGGCCTCGATCGCCAGCCCTAGCGTGACCACGAGCCAGGCTATCAGCCAGGGGCGGGGCCACAGGGTCTTATGCGTCAAACCTAACCACTTCGAGCTCACGATGGTATCCGTGAAGTCAAGCGCGACCTGCCCCCACGTGCTGGTCCCCTCCAGCGGGCCCATCACGAATCCCTTGAGCATGAAGAACACCGTGAGCAGGACGCCCCAGACGAAGAGCCAGTACGACCAGCGTCCCACGCGCAGGTACGTCGTGGCGCGTCCGATGAGCGGCCCTTGCGATCCGTGGTGGTCCCGCACGAGCTTGCGAATAGCGTCGGTCATCGCGGGCGGCTGAGACAACGAGATCACTTCGGGGTCCGCGGGGATGGAGCCGGGCGCGTACCCGTCCGTGTTGCGCGCGATCCGCTCGAACACGCTCCGGTGCACCTGCGGCGTCACGCGGTTGTCGGCGCAGAGCCGCTGGACGTCGCGGGGCAGCCACCGGTAGAAGACGCCGAGCCCGGCGCGCGAGTCGTACATCTTGTCGTTCACATCCGTGACGTAGCGGGATATGAGCCGAGGGTCGAAGCGAAGGTTGTGCGGCGGCGCCTCCGCCTTCTGCATGATCCAGTCGAACGGGACCAGCGACATCCCCTGGCGCGGATAGCCGCCCCCGACGTTCGAGTGCACCCCGGCGAACCACACCTGCTCGATGCGCTTCGGGTCCTCGGTCTTCGATTCGTCCCACAGCACAGGCGCGAAGCTCTCGCGCTCCTCGTCGAGCGCCAGGGCGTGACATGCGTGCGCCACCGAGGCGTTCAGGGTGCGGTCCGGGAACTTGAACGCGTAGATCACGCGGTTCACGAAATTCGTCGCGCGAAGGGGCAGGCCGACCGCGTCGACGGTGTCCCACACCCCCATGAATTCGATGAGCTTGCCCTGCGCGTCCGGCTGGAACTCGGGAATCGGAACGGAAAAACGCGAGCGCAGCTCCGCGAGGCGGTCGGCGTCGAGCTTCTTGGTCTTGTGGAAGATCGCGGTCAGCCAGCTGTTGTACCCCCGGCGATACTCTCGGTAGGCGTTCTTGACGTCGGCTTCGAACGCTTCGCTCGTGGAGTACTTCCCGAGATCCAGGATCCCGCACGCGTGAATGAGCCCCGCGAGGGTTCTGACGGTGAAGGCGCCCCGACTGAATCCGAAGAGGAAGATCCTGTCGCCGGGCGCGTAGAGGCTCGCGAGCCAGCCATACAGCTGCTTCACGTTGCGGCTCAGGCCCCAGCCGGTCGCGCCGGTCAGCATGCGGACCCACTTCAGCGATTCTGTCCCGACGCCGTCGTGATACCGGGCCACCTGCGGCATCAGCCCTGGGGTCAGCCTGTGGCCGGTCTGATCCACCGCCTCGTAGAGCTTGAAGACGTTCGTCCCGCGGCCGGCGTTCCCGGTGCCGTCGGCGCAGATGACAATGTTCTTCATGTGCGTGCCCTCCCCCTGTGTCCCGCTGGGCGTCGAGTCTGGAGCGCGCCTCGCCGCCATGTCAACACGATTCTTGTCCCTACTGCGCACGCTGGCCGCCGTGGAACTGTTCAGGCACTCACGCGGCAAGCGCTCACGCGACTCTGTTGGGTCTCGTCAAGATTGACCCCCGGTTTTTGGTGTCGACCGCGCGTAGACATGAGACGCCTAGGCGGCCCGCCGCGGCGGTTGGAACGCGGCGAGTTTTTCGGCCGGTGTGCGGCCCTGGAGCGCCAGGGAGAACCGCTCGTAGTTGTACCTGGTCTCCCAGTCCCGCAGAGCGACAGCGGCCACCTCAGAGTCCTGGAAGCGGTGCCGGCCCCAAAATTCCTCGTTATCGATCCGGTGGCTGCGCTCGACCTTGCCGTTCTCCAAAGCCGTCAAATGCAGTCGGTGCCGCTGATCCACTGCAGATTCGGATCACGCACGCATTTCATCCCCTCCGAGGTCGGGCGTTCCGGTTCGTCGTCGCCAAGCAGCTCTGGGGTGAGGAGCGGGTGACGTTCGAGCACCCGGTCGGCACGCTGTGCTCCGTGCCCGTCGGCTGGACGGACTTCATCCCGGCCGATCCGTACATCAGCATCGGGCGGGGTCGGGCGCACTTTCGCGTGGAGGACCTGGTGCAACTGACGGCGCTGATCGCCGCGGTGGGGGCCCGATGAGTCGGGCCCCAGCGGCGCAGTGTCACCAGAATTTCGTCCCTTCTGTCATGGTTATTCCGTCCATCGCATGGGGCGATCAGGTGGGGGACCAGCGTGGCCGTGGCACATTCCGGCTTGTGATCTCGCTGTGGTACACATCAAAAGAGGTTGACAAAGCCCGGGATTGGTACGTTATTATCATGACACACATGGGCCGGCGAATACCCCCGCGTGAGGATGCCAAGACCACGGCCCTACGGGCCGCCGGCGCCCTGCACCCGCATCCCGAGGCCGTGCAGGACGTGGCCTTTGCCGAGCACGAATTCTTCGATACTCGAGATCGCGTGCAGGTGAAGTACGAAATGCTCCGCCGCCGCCGCGTCGACGGCCGGCCGGTGACGGAAGTCGCCACGGCCTTTGGGGTTAGTCGCCAGGCGTTCTACAGCGCCGACGCGGTCTTCAGCACCGAGGGACTCCCGGGCCTGCTCCCCCGCCGGCGGGGGCCCAAGCGCGCGCATAAGTGTAGCGAGGCGATTCTCGCGTTCGTCGACGGGCACCGGACGACCGACCCGACGGTGCGCAGATCGAACTTGGTGGACGCGATCGAGCGCCAGTTTGGCGTCCGCCTGCATCCCCGCTCGCTGGACCGCGCGCTGGCACGGCGAAAAAAAAACCGCCCCAGCCCGCGGGGGAGCGCGCCATGACGAGCCTCGCGTCCGCGCCCGACGAGGCGCTCAGGCACTACGAGGCGTTGCGCCGCGAGGCGCTGGCGACGACGCCCGTCGGCCCGCGCGGCCATGGGCTGGCGCTCTTTGTCACCCGGGGCATGGCGGCGTGGCTCACGGCGCTGGCGGCGCTGGTGCCGCGCCGGGGACTTCCCCCGATCGTGTCCGCGCCGCGTGAGGGGCCGGGGAGGATCCTGCCGACCGTCCGCACGGAGCTGACGACGGTCCTCGCCGGCATGGTCCTGGCGTGTGCGACACGCACCGAAGAGGGGCCGCGATGAACAGCCCGAGCAAGGTCACGAGCGATCACCTGCGCCGGCAGGCGTATCTCTATGTCCGGCAGTCCTCACTGCAACAGGTGCACGACCACCGGGAGAGCACGGCCCGGCAGTATGATCTCAAGCGACGCGCCCAGGCGCTGGGCTGGCGCCCCGAGCAGATCATCGTGGTCGACGAGGATCTCGGGCTCTCCGGGGCGTCGGCGGTGGAGCGCAGTGGCTTTCAGCGGCTCGTCGCCGAGGTCGGCCTCGGGCGCGTCGGCCTCGTGATGGGGCTGGAGGTCTCCCGGCTCGCTCGGAACTCCACCGACTGGCATCGGCTCCTGGAGATCTGCGCCCTCGCCGAGACGCTGATCCTGGACGAGGATGGCATCTACGACCCGAGTCACTTCAACGATCGCTTGCTCCTGGGGCTCAAGGGCACGATGAGCGAGGCCGAGCTGCACGTGCTCCGGGCCCGGCTCCTCGGCGGGCAGCTCAACAAAGCGCGGCGGGGGGAGCTGTGGATGCGCCCACCGATCGGCTTCGTCGCCGACCGCACGGGACCCCTGACGCTCGACCCCGATACGCAGATCCAGCAGACCATCCGCCTGCTCTTCGAGACCTTTCGCCGGACCGGATCCGCCGAACAGGTCGTGCGCCACTTCGCCCGGGAAGGCATTCAGTGGCCGCGACGGCTGTACACCGGGGGCCGCGCGGGCGCGCTCGTCTTCGCGCCGCTGGAGCACAGCCGAGTCCTCGGGATCCTGCACAATCCGCGGTACGCCGGGGCCTTCGTGTACGGGCGGACGCGCCAGCGCAAGGTGTGCCTCGCCGGCCAGCTGCGCAACCGGCGCCTCCCCCGCGCGGAGTGGAAGGTCTTCCTCCCCAACACCCATCCGGGCTACCTCACCTGGGAGGAGTACGAGACCAATCAGGCCACGCTCCTCGCCAATGCCGCCGGCTACGGCAGTGATCGGCGGCGCAGTCCGCCCCGCGAAGGGGTCGCGCTCCTGCAGGGGGTGGTGCTCTGTGGGCGCTGCGGGCGGCGCATGACCGTGCGCTACTCCGTCCGTCGCGGCCATCCCGCGCCTGCCTACACCTGCCAGCGCCGCGGGATTGAGACCGCCCAGCCGCTCTGCCAGATCATCCCCGGGACGGGCCTCGATGAGGCGGTCAGTCAGGTGGTCCTCGAGGCCGTGACGCCGGCGACCCTGGAGGTGGCCTTGGAGGTCTTCGAGGAACTGCGCCAGCGCAAGGCCGAGGTCGATCGGCTCCGACGGGCCCAGGTCGAGCGCGCCCGGGAGGAGGCCGAGCTCGCGCAACGCCAGTTCATGCTCGTCCGCCCCGAGCACCGGCTGGTCGCTGATTCCCTCGAACAGCAGTGGAATGAGAAGCTCGCGCGGGTCGCGACGATGGAAGCGGACTACGCGCGCGCCACCAAGGCGGACGGACCCGAGCTGAGGGCCCAGGACCGCGAGCAGATTCAGGCGCTGGTCGCGGACCTGCCGCGCGTGTGGCACGATCCACGGACGCCGGCGCGCGAGCGCAAGCGCATGCTGCGCTTGCTCATCGAGGACGTCACGCTGCACCGCGATCGCACCATCCACCTCCACATCCGCTGGAAAGGGGGCGCCACCACCTCCCTCGAACGCCCGATCCCGCGAGGGGCTCCCGATCTGCGGCGGACGCCCGCTGACATCGTCGAGCAGGTCCGCGCCCTCGCGACCGAGCAGACCGACCGGCAGATCGCCGACACGCTCAATGGTCGCTGGCTGCGCTCGGGCACCGGCCAGCGTTTCACCCGCTTGGTCGTACGGCACATCCGCACCGCCTACGACATTCCGGGCCTCGCCCAGCATCTCCGCCGGGCCGGCTGGCTCACCGTCCAGGAAATGACCGCCCAGCTCGGTGTGCATCACACGACCACCAAGCGGTTTGCGCGGGAAGGGGTGCTTCAGGCCATGCGCGCCGATGACCGCGGGGACATGCTGTTCGCGCCACCGACGGGCCCCCTCCCCCGGGCGCATCCGGGCAAGCGGTTTCGGGATCGTCGCCAGCATCCCCAGTGTGCCCCGCATGTGCGAAAGGAGCTGCAGTATGAAGCCTGAGTCTTCTGTTGCGGGCGCCGGGGCCGAATGTACCGGTGCCGGATCCCGGCGGCTTCGACCCCCAGCACGAAGGCGAAGGAGAACTCCTGCCCGTGGTCACACTGCAGCCGCTGGATGGGGAACGGGAAGGCCCGCCGGAGCTCCGCGAGGAAGGCCAGGCTCGAGCCGTGGTGCAACTGCCGGTAAAGCCGCAGCACGCGGAAGCGCGTACAGTCGTCCAGGGCGGTGTACTGAAAGGCCCAGCGCCCGGCGATCGACACGTACTTCACGTCGACCTGAATTGACTCGCCCGGTTCCGCCTTCTCGAACAGTTTCATCTGGCGCGGTTCCCGCTTGCGGGTCCGCCGCAGTCGGGGCAACCCCAGGTCCCGGAACACCCGTTGAATCGTGCCCATGGCCAGCCGGACCCCGTGCACGCGTTGCAGCCAGAACCGCGTGCGTGCCGCCCCGAGGCCCAGCTCCTGGCGGGCGTGGCGGATCAACTCGATGGCGGCGGGCGGTACCCGCCGGGGCCGGTGCCGAGGATAGGTCGGCACCAACCCCTCGATGCCCCCACGACGCCAGCGGTTCCGCCATCGCCGAATCGTCCGGGCACTGATGCCATAGTGCCGGCCCGCGGCCGCGGCCCCGCGCTCGCCCGCATATTCCAGCACGACCAGGCGATACCGCACCCGCGTCCGATATTGCCCCCGAACCTTCACATCGCTGAGCTTGATCATTGGCCCCCCTTGATGTGGACAGCCTCGTCTGACTGCCCATCAAAGCAAAGGCGGTCAATCTTGAGTAGATACTTCACCGGCCGCCCCGGAACTTGACAGCGGGCGGCCGCCTGACCGATGATCGGCGCGATGACGACGCTTGAGCGGGCCGAGGCGGCCGAGCGCGCGATGAGCCAGGAGTTGGATCGCGTCGTCGTCAAGTCGGTGCTCTTCACCTCCGGCGAGCAGGATCCCACGAAGCCGGTCCCGCGGCCCCCGGACCGGGGCAAGCTCTACATGATGGGGCCCGACCCCCGCCTGCCCCGGATGCCCGACAAGCCGACCCTGCTCGACTTCTTCAAGTATCGCTTCGCGCCCGCCAACCACCTCCTGCAGAGCGCGCGGCTCGCGCAGAAGAGCGGGGCGAGCGAGAAGATCATCCTCGCCTGTCTTCTGCACGACATCGCCATCGCCGGGTTCATCCGCAGCGACCACGGCTACTGGGGCGCACAGCTCCTCGAGCCCTACGTGGACGAAGAGGTGAGCTGGGCCATACGGTATCACCAGCCGCTGCGCTTCTTCGCCGACGAGGCCGTCGGGTACGCCTACCCGGACATGTACGTCAAGCTGTTCGGCCCGGACTACAAGCCCGAGCCCTATATCGAGCGGGCGTACCGGGAGGCGCGCGAGCACAAGTGGTACATGACGGCGCGCCTGATCTGCGTCAACGACCTTTACTCGTTCGATCCCAACGTGCAGGTACGACTCGAGGAATTCACCGACATCGTGGGCCGGAACTTCAGGCAGCCGAAGGAGGGCTTGGGCTTCGACGGCAGCCCAACGGCGCACATGTGGCGTACCATCATCGCGCCGACACGGTACCTCTAGGACGCCCCGGCGCTAGGGCGCGAGGACGAAGGGCACGCCGGCGCTCTTCACCACCGCGCGGAGCTGGTCCATCAGGTCGTCCGGGACCGGCACGCCGTGCTGGAGCCGCTCGCTGCGCGTCGCCATCTCCGGGTCCCCGGCCACGAGCACGGGCTGGGCGGGATCGGCCGGCCTCGCGTTGTGGAGCACGTCGATGACCTGGTCGAGATCCTCTTCGAATAGGCCGTCGGGGCGGAAGGCGCGGGGATCGATCGCCAGGAAGAAATGACCGATGTTGTGCGGATCCGACGGTCCCTGCGTGCGGTTGCGGATCGGCGAGAATGAGGCGCCGGAGAGCGCCCCGCCGAGAATGTGCACCATCACCGCGAGACCGTAGCCCTTGTGGCCGCCCACGTCGCGCGCACCACCGAGCGGCGTGATGCCTCCCTCCGGGCGCTCGAAGACGTAACGGAACGCCTCCTCCGGGTCGGTGACGGGCCGGCCGCCGCCGTCCACGACCCAGCCCGGCGGCACCGGCCGGTGGTTCAGCTTGTGCACCTTCACCTTGCCGGCGGCGACGGTCGTGGTCGCCATGTCGAGCTCGAACGGCGCATTGCGCCCGGCCGGCGCCGCGAACGCGAGCGGATTGGTTCCCATGACGGGCTCGGCGGCGAACGTCGGCACCAGCGTCACGCCGCGGGTGGACGCGGTGACCATGCCGATCACGCCGCGATCCGCCGCGATCCGCGAGTAGCAGCCGGCCGCGCCGAAGTGGTGCGAGTTGAACACGGACACGACGGCCACGCCGGTCTCGCGGCACTTGTCGACGGCGAGGTTCATCGCGTGCACCGACACCGGATGGCCGAGCGAGGCGTCCGCGTCGATCAGCGCCAGGGTCGGGCCCTCGCGAACGGTCTTGAAGGTGGGACGCATGTTGAGCCGGCCGCTGCGGAACTCGCGGTCGTACGTCGGCAGCATCGAGATGCCGTGCGAGTCGACGCCCCGCAGGTCGGTCTCGAGCATCATCTCGGCGGTGGTGTCGGCGTGGGCGTCAGACATGCCCCAGGCGCGCAAGACCGAACCGAGCTGCCGGCGGATCTGCTGCGGGAGAACTCGCATCGGTCCCTCCATCGTCCCGGGACTACGGCTCATGTCTGTTGATGTAGCCGATCTCGCGGTAGATCTCCAGGTTGTGCCGGATCGTAACGACCCGGCGGACGCCGTTCGAGTCCCGCGCGGTTATCCGGGCGGAAATATCCGTGGCCTGGCCGCTGCCGAAGTACGAAGCGCTCGTGTCGAGGAAGGTAACGATCTCCTTCTGTGGAGGAAGGAACTCCAGGTTGTGAAAGAGGGGAAGGGCTGAGATCTCCTTCGTGCCCTCGATGCCCATGAGGCGGGAGCTGAACTGGACGCGCACGGCAAAGGCCGGCTGGTCGCCGATGTTCTTGATCGAGATGAAAAGCAATCCGCGGTCGAACACAAAATCGAGGATGACGTCGGGCCCGCGGAGCTGAGCGGCCTTGCGGTGCGGACTTTTCTTGCGAGGCGTCTTCAATCGCGCTCACGGCTGCCCGATTGCGGCGGAGAGATCACCCCTGGCCGTCAACGTCGAGCCCTTCGTGACAGATCTCAAGAGTTTCGATGGCGATCTCGTTCCCCTTGGCGTTGAGGGCGGGGCCGCTCCACTTGCAGGGCCAGCCTCGCTTGAAGTTCCAGCGCAGGACTGCGGTGCCGCTCTCATCCAGCAGGATGATCGAACCGTCCGCGCGACGCACCCGGCCGTTCATGGCCTCCACGAGCCAGTTCCAGAAGGTGAGATCGCCGATGATGCCCCTCTTGAGAACGATATTCGAGAACTTCCTGAGGCCGGGGATCTTGCGCACGGTGATCCCTTCGCTGCCGGTGCGATATTCAATGGCCGGGATCTCCACGCCAAGGCCCGAGACTTCCATGAACGAGCCCTTGACGCTCCTGCCGTCCTCGCTGATTCCATTGACCACAACTTCAAAGTTGAACGCGGGATACGGGTCGTCGCGATACGTCGCAGCCATGATCGTCCCCTCTCGTCTTACAGGCCCCGCGGCCGTCACAGCTCCGCGACGTCGACCGCCCGGCCCTCGGCGGCGCTCCGGGCCACCGCGTCCGTGAACTCCATGTAGCGCACGCCGTCCTCGAAATTGGTGCGCGTGACCTTCTCGCGGCCGCGGATCGCGTTGACGAATTCCTCCTCGACGCGCCAGCCGACCCTCCGCGCCGAGGGGATCGGGATCTCGCGCAGCTCCTTGTCGCCGCGCTTCCCGCCCGAGAGGCGTTTGGCGTCGGCCTCGAGCCGTAGCGTGCCCTCGCTCCCGAAGATCCACACGCCGGCGGCCGGCGCCAACCCGGTGACGGCGCTGAAGCGCAGGTGGGCGACCGCGTCCCGCTTGAGGGTGACGAGGATGTCGACGTGATCGGGCACCTTGACATCCTGCCAGGTGCCGCCGCTGTCGCGCCTGCGCCCCACGGCGATCTTGGTCATCGCCATGACGCGGCGGGCCGGGCCCAGCCAGCGCATCATCGCCTCGTACCAGATGCCCATGTTGAGGATGTTGTGCCCGCTGAGCGCCACCTGGTGGCGCCAGTGCAGCGGGCCGTCGGAGTCGACGAAGCGCCCCTGGCTCGCTTGCAGCTCCACCGCCAGCACGTCGCCGACGTACCTGTCGGCGAGCAGCGACTGCAGCGTCGAGTCGGTCTCGAGCGTGTGCGGCGCGGGAACGAGCTGGGCGACGAGCTGCGGCTTCTTGCGCGAGGCTTCGAGCATGCGCCGGCCCTCGGCGGCGTTCATGGCCATGCGCGCCTCGCAGAGCACGTGCTTGCCCGCCTCCAGCGCCGCCAGCGTCATCTCGCAGTGCGTGTAGGGCCAGGTCCCGATGCAGACGGCGTCGACATCGGCAGCCCGCACGACCTCCCGCCAATCGTCGTGGACCCGGGCGATGCCGAATTCCCTCGCGACGCGCTCGCCCGATTCTCGCGAGCGGTTGGCGACGGCCACCAGCTCGACACCGGGCTGGGCGCGAAGCTTGGGGAGGTGGTGGAGCCGGGTGTTGGCCCCGGCGCCGACGAAACCGACACGGATTGTTTGGCTGGCCATGGGGCGACATGGTAGCACTTCGCGCCGCCTTCGTCGCGCGGCGCCTCAAGGGCCCCGTCTAGATCAGCCGACCGTGCTAGTCTCTCAGGTGTTCACGACGGGGCCCGTCGTGCCCCAGGGATCGTTTCACATACCCGAACGAGGTGCCCCATGACCGAGACGTCCCGTTCCCGCACCCCCGATGAAATCGCCCTGCTCGAGGCCGCCGCCCGCACGCTGCCCGGCGGGGTGCTCGGCTCCGCACGCTTCCCCGACGACGTGGCCTTCATCGTCAAGGGTGGGCGCGGCTCACGCCTCTTCGACAAGAGCGGCCGCGAGTACATCGACTACCTCCTGGGCTCAGGTCCCCTCGTGTTGGGCCACGCGCATCCCGCGGTGGTCGAGGCGGTGCGGAAACAGGTCGAGGACGGCACCACCTACTACCTCGTCAACGAGCCCATCGTCCGCCTGGCGGAAGAGGTCTGCCGCGCCGTGGCCTGCGCCGAGCAGGTGCGCTTCACCTCCACGGGCTCGGAGGCGACGTTCTTCGCGCTCCGCGCGGCGCGGGCCTTCCGCAGGCGCGACAAGATCCTCAAGTTCGAGGGCGGCTACCACGGCAGCCACGACTACGCCCTCATGTCCTCGACGCCGAAATCGCCCAAGGCCTTCCCGGCGGCGACGGCGGACTCGGCGGGGATCCCGCAGGCGATCGAGGGCGAGGTGCTGATCGCGCCCTACAACGACCTCGCCACGGTGGAGGCGCTGCTCGACGCCCATTGCGATGCGCTCGCCGCCGTCATCGTCGAGCCCTTCCAGCGTCTCATACCACCCGCCCCCGGCTTCCTCGCGGGCCTGCGCGCGGCGACCCGCCGCCACGAGATCCCGCTGATCTTCGACGAGGTCGTGACGGGCTTCCGCTTCGCCTATGGCGGCGCGCAGGAGTACTACGGCGTGGTGCCCGACCTCGCCGCCTGCGGCAAGATCCTCGGCGGGGGCTTCCCGCTCGCCGCGGTCTGCGGGCGGCAGGACATCATGCGCGCCTTCGATCCTCGGCTCGACGGCACCGGCGAGTTCGTCGCCCAGATCGGCACGCTCAACGGCAATCCCATCGCCGCGGTGGCGGGCCTGGCCACGCTCGCCGAGCTGCGCAAGCCCGGCGCCTACGAGCGCCTGCACGCCGCGGGGCGCCGGCTCAGGGACGGGCTGGCCGATCTCGTGAACAGGTCCGGCCTTCCCGCACAGGTGATCGGCGAGAGCACGGTGTTCGACATCGTCTTCACCGACAAGCCCGTCACCGACTACCGCACGCTGCTCACCGCCGACGGCGCCCGGCTCAAGGCCTTCAACGCGGAGTGCCTCAAGCGCGGCGTCTGCAAGGGCCGCGAGAAGCTCTACATGTCGCTCGCGCACAGCGACGAGGACATCGCGAAGACGCTCGAGGCGTTCGAAGGCGCGCTGGCCGCGCTGCCGAGGAGCGCACCCGGCACGAGGGCGTAGCGGCGGCCACCATGAGCTGGCGCATCGGCGTGGACATCGGCGGCACTTTCACCGACGTGGTGGTGGCGGACGAGGCGCGGGGCAGCCTCGAGGTCGTCAAGGTGCCGTCCACGCCGCGCGACTTCGCCCGCGGGGTCCTCGACGCGCTCGCAGCCGCCGCGCGCGCGCACGGCGTGCGGCCCGGCGACGTCTCCTTCCTCGCGCATGCCACGACCGTCGTCACCAACGCGTTGCTCGAGCACAAGGGCGCGAGAACGGCACTCGTCACTACCCATGGGTTCCGTGACGTGCTCGAGCTGCGGCGCTCCGCGCGCGCCCATCTCTACGACCTCTTCCAGGACGGGCCCTCGGTGATCGTGCCGCGTCACCTGCGGCTCGAGGTCCGCGAGCGGCTGGACGCCCAGGGCCAGGTGGTCGTCCCGCTCCACATGGAGGACGTGGACGACGCGGTGGATTTCATCAAGCGCCACGACGTCGAGGCCGTCGCCGTTTGCCTCCTCTACTCCTTCCTCGACGACGCCCACGAGCGGCAGATCGGCGCGCGCCTCAGCAAAGCGCTGCCCGATCTCCCCATCTTCCTCTCGAGCGAGGTGCTGCCCGAGATCCGCGAGTTCGAGCGCACGAGCACGACGGCGGTCTGCGCCTACGTCGGGCCCATCCTCGCCTCGTATCTGGAGCGCCTGGAAGCGGCGGTGCGGAGCCAGGGCTTCCCCGCGCCCTACGTGATGGGCTCATCGGGCGGCGTGTTCACCGTGGCGGAAGGACTCAAGATGCCGGCCATGGCCGTCGAGTCGGGGCCCGCGGCGGGCGTCATCGCGACCCAGATCATCGGGCGGCAGCTCTGCCTGCCGAACCTCATCTCCTTCGACATGGGCGGGACGACGGCGAAAGCGAGCCTCATCGAGAAGGGCCTCATCAACACCACGAGCGAGTACGAGGTGGGCGGCGGCAGCAATGCGCGCCGCTGGACGCAGGGCACCGGGCATCCGATCCGCGTGCCGGTGATCGACCTCGCGGAGGTGAGCGCGGGCGGCGGCAGCATCGCCTGGATCGATCCGGGCGGGGCCCTCCGCGTGGGGCCGGAGTCGGCGGGCGCCGAGCCCGGGCCCGTCTGCTACGGCCAGGGGGGCGGGCGGCCGACCGTCACCGACGCGGATCTCGTGCTCGGCTACCTGAACCCGGTGGCGCTCCTGGGCGGCGCGCTGCCCGTGCATCTCGACCGCGCGCGCGCCGCCATCGAGGCGACGATCGCGCGCCCGATGCGCCAGGGTGTGCTCGAGGCCGCCGCCGGCATCGTGGACGTGGTGACGGCCGGCATGGCCGCAGCCCTCCGCATCGTCTCCGTCGAGCGCGGCTACGATCCGCGCGAGTTCGCGCTGGCCGCCTTCGGGGGCGCGGGGCCCGTGCACGCCGCGCGTCTCGCCCAGGAGCTGGAGATCCCGCAAGTGATCGTCCCGCCCATCCCCGGCGGCTTCTCGGCGCTGGGCCTGGTCGCCTCCGACTTCCGCCGCGACTACGTGAAGACTTTCTACGCGCGGTTCGACGAGGCCCGGCTCGACGAGATAGACGCGGTCTGGGCCGCCATGGAGGCATCGGCCAGGGACATGCTGCGCGATGCGGGCGTGCCCGAGAGCCGCTGGGAGATCGCGCGCGCGGCCGACTGCCGGTACATCCGCCAGGCCTACGAGCTGACGGTGCCCGCGGCCGCTGGGCCCGTCACGGCCGAGGCGATGCACCGCGTGGCCGCCGACTTCCACGACAAGCACCTGCAGACGTACGGTCACGCCAATCACGACGAGCCCGTCCAGCTCGTCAACCTGCGCCTCTCCGCGGTGGGAAAGCTGGCGGGCCTCGATTTCTCGCGGAGGCCCGATCCTTCCGCGGCGTCGCGCCACGTCGAAGCGCGGGAGGCCTACTTCAGGGAAACGGGCCCGGTCCGCTGCGACGTGATCCCGCGCGTGGCGCTGCCGCGCGGCGCGCGCCGCGCGGGCCCGCTCATCATCGAGGCCATGGACACCACGGTCGTGGTGCCGCCCGGCTGGCACTGCCGCGTCGACGCGCGCGGCGTCATCATCCTCACGCAGGAGACCCGGCCATGACCGCCATGCCCAGCACCGATCCCGCGACCTTCGAGGTCGTCAAGAACGCGCTCTATTGCGCCGCCGAGGAGATGAAGGTGGTGCTCGCCAAGACCGCCTACTCGCCGCTGCTCAAGGTAGCGGGCGATTACTCGTGCGGCCTCTTCGACGTCGCGGGGGAGATGGTGGCCCAGGGTCCCGATCTGCCCATTCACCTCGGCTCGATGCCGCTCGCCGTCAAGGCGGTGATCCGCGCCTTCCCGCAGTTCGAGCCCGGCGACATCTACATTCACAACGATCCCTACTTCGGCGGCAGCCACCTCCCCGACGTCAACGTGGTCATGCCCGCCTTCCACGACGGCACCCTGCTGGGCTTCGCCTGTGTGCGCGCCCACTGGCCCGATATCGGCAGCAATACGCCTGGCAGCTACGGGACGGCGACGGAGATCTACGGCGAGGGCCTGCGCCTGCCGCCCGTGCGCCTCGCGAGAGCCGGGGTGATGAACGCCGGCGTCGAGGCGATCATTTTCACAAACGTGCGCACGCCCGAGGAGCGCCGCGGCGACCTGCGCGCCCAAATCGCCGCCAACCTGCGCGGCACGCTGCGCCTGCAGGAGCTGGCGAAGAAGTACGGCGCGGGCCGGCTGCTGAAGGTCATGCAGGAGGTGATGGACTACTCCGAGCGCATGATGCGGGCCATGCTGGCCGCGCTGCCCGACGGCACCGCATCCTTCGAGGAGCTCTGCGACGGCGACGGCGTCATCGAGGAGGGTGAGACCGAGGACCGCCCCTTCCGCATCCGCATGACCGTGACCAAGCGCGGCGACACGCTGTCCGTGAACTTCGCCGGCACCGACCCCCAGGTGTCCGGGCCCATGAACGCGCCGTTGAATGTCACCGCCTCCGGCATCTACTGCGCGATCAAGATGGTGGCGGATCCGACCGATCTCGTCCCGCCAAATTCCGGCTGCTGGCGCCCCGTGGAGCTCCACGCCGAGCCCGGCACCGTGGTTCACGCCCAGGCCCCCGCGCCCGTCGTCTTCGCCAATCACGAGATCTCCCACCGCGTCGCTGACATGCTCTTCGGCGCGCTCGCCCAGCTCTGCCCCGATCGCGTCATGGCCTGCTCGCAGGGCACGTCCGCCATCTTCACCGTCGGCGGCGTGGACTACCGAAGCGGCGCGCGCTACGTCTCCTACGAGACCATCAAGGGCGGCTTCGGCGCCCGCCCCACCAAGGACGGCGTCAACGGGATGTCGAGCGGCATCTCCAACACCATGAACACGCCCATCGAGATCCTCGAGATGAGCTTCCCCGTGCGCATCGAGCGCTATGCCATCCTGCCCGACTCGGGCGGCGAGGGCCGCTGGCGCGGCGGCTGCGGCGTCGAGCGCGTCTGGCGCATCGTGGGAAAGCCCGCCCAGGTGAGCGTCTGCTGTGAGCGCAGCGTGGCCCCGCCCTTCGGCCTGGCCGGCGGCGGCCCGGGCGGCCCCGCCCGCGTGCTCCTGATCGCTCCCGACGGCCGCGAGCGGGTGCTCAACACCAAGGGCACCTTCACCGCGCCCCCCGGCGCCCAGATCGTCATGCACGCGCCCGGCTCCGGCGGCTACGGCCCGCCGTCCGAGCGCGACCCCGCCAGGCTGCGCGAGGACGTGATCAACGGCTACGTGACGGCGGAGAAGGTGGTTGAGGTGTACGGGCGTGGAAGCTCCGGAGAGCCGGCGTGTCGCGCCTGCGCCAGCTCCGGAAGCCCCCGATCCGATCGCTCGTCAGCGTGAGCAAGACCGAGTCTGGCTGCAAGAATGCGCTCTGGCTGTCGTTGACGCTGGTCATCCGCGGCCTCCGCTGAGCCGGCGGCCCGCCGTCTTCCACGCGCTCAAGTGACGACCGTCTCCCGGCGGTGTGAGATATACTCCGGCCCGGGAGGAACAGCTCATGACACTCTTGGCGAGGGGTTGCGTGGCGGCGCTGCTGATCTTCACCTGGGCACCGGCCGCTCCGGCCCAGCAGCCAGTCACGCTGGCGTTTTCCACGCTGGACACCGGCAGCGCCTGGTACGTGTATGGCGCCACCATTGCCGAGCTGCTCCGGAAGACCTTGCCGGCCGGCTCCAACATCGACGTCAAGCCGCGGGCGGGCGGCGTGGGCAATCCCCGGCTCGTGGCCAGGAACGAAACACCGCTCGGGCTCTCCTTCACGGTGACGAACCGCTGGGCGTGGGAGGGCAAGGAGGCGTACGACACCAGGCTCGACAACCTCCGCGCGCTCGTCGGCGGGCTCGACACCTACTACCTGGTGGCCCTGGTAAACAAGAAGCTGCCGGTCAGCTCGCTCAAGGAGATGAAGGACAAGAAGCTGCCCGTCAAGCTCGTCTCGCAGCCGGTCGGCTCGCTGGGCGAGTTCGCGGCGCGCCAGCTCCTTCGCGCCGAGGGGCTGACCTACGCCGATCTCAAGGGCTGGGGCGGCTCGACCGCCCACGTCGGCTACAACATCATCATCGACTCGTTCCGGGATGGGCGGGTCGACATGCTGATCGCGGTGATCACGGCCAAGCATCCCTCGGTCAATGAGATCGTGACCTCGTCCGACGTGAAGTTCCTCGGTCTCGACGACGAGACGATCCGGGGCCTGGCCCCGCTGGGCTACACGCCCGCCACCATGCCGGCCAACACGTTCAAGGGCCAGACGGAGCCGGTCAAGACCGTGGGCTTCCCCACGGTCGTCATCACCAACAAGGAGTTGCCGGAGGCCATCGCGTACTCGGTGACGAAGACGATCATCGAGAACAAGGACGCGCTGGTGCGCGGCCATGCCGGGCTCAAGGCTTTCGACCCCGCCTCGGCCTGGCAGCCCGGCAAGGTCGGTCTTCCCCTTCACGCCGGAGCCGAGCGCGCATACCGGGAGAAGGGGTGGATGAAATAGCCGGCGACCCGGTCGCCCGGAGCGCCCGATGGCTCGCCGGAGCCTGGTCGCTCTTCCAGCTCTACACGGCGGTACTGGGCACGTTCGATCTGCTGATCCAGCTGCCCGTGCACGTGGCCTCCGCGGTGGCGCTCGGCTTTCTGGTGCCGCCCACTCCGGACTCGGCGGCCGCGGCCGCCAAGCTGGCTCAGCGCCCGACGTCGCTCCGGTGGCTCGACGCGGGGTGCGCGCTCCTCGCGCTGGCGTGCGCGGCGTACTATGTCGCCCAGAACGCGCGACTGACCTCCCGCATGGCGCTGGTGGACGATCCCGCGCGGGGAGACGTCGCCGTTGGTGTGCTCTTCGTGCTGCTCCTCCTGGAAGCCGCGCGCCGCCATATCGGGCCGTCCCTCGTGGTCCTGGCCCTTCTCTTCGTGGCCTACGCCTTCGCGGGGCCCCAGCTGCCCGGCTTTCTCTCCCACGGCGGGGAAACGTTCCTCAAGCTGCTCGATACGCAGATGTTCACCATGCAGGGGGTATTCGGGGTGCCGACCCTCGTGTCGGCCACGTACATCTTCCTGTTCGTGCTCTTCGGCGGTGTCATGTCGCACGGAGGCCTGCTGCGCTTCTTCACCGACGGCGCGCTGGCGGTCGCGGGGCACACGCGGGGAGGGGCCGGCAAGGTGGCGGTGATCTCGAGCGGGCTCTTCGGCACCATCAACGGCAGCGCCATCGCCAACGCGGTCACCACGGGCGCGTTCACCATCCCCCTCATGCGGCGCGCCGGCTATCGACCGGAATTCGCGGCGGGTGTCGAGGCCTGCGCGTCCATGGGGGGCCAGCTCATCCCGCCGGTCATGGGGGCGGCCGCCTTCATCATGGCCGAGACGCTCGGGTTGCCCTATGCGACCATCGCGTTTGCCGCGACCATCCCCGGCGCCCTCTACTTCGTCGCCGTCGGCGTGATGGTCCACTTCGAGGCGAAGCGCCAGGGGCTCCCCGTCATGTCGCGGGCGGATCTTCCGGCGCTCGGGGCGGTGATCAGACGCGATGTCCACCTGCTGGCCGCGCCCGCGGTGCTTGTGTATTTCATCGCAGATGGCCGCTCGCCCATGTTCGCGGGCTTCTGGGCCCTCGTGACCGGTGTGGCGGCGAGCTGGGTGCGGAGCGAGACGCGCATCGAGCTTTCGCGCATGATGTCGATCCTGGTCGAGGGCGCCAAGAGCGCCATGCCGGTGGCGCTCGCCTGCGCCACCGTCGGGATTGTGGTGGGGGTGGTGTCGGCCACCGGGCTCGGCCTCAAGCTTGCGAGCGGGATCCTCGGGATCTCCGGCGGGAACATGCTGGCGACTCTTCTGCTCACGATGATCGCGGCGCTGGTCCTGGGGACGGGGCTTCCCACGTCCGCCACCTACATCATCACGTCGATCATGGCCGCGCCGGCCCTGGTGCAGCTGGGCCTGCCGAAGCTTGTGGCGCACATGTTCGTGTTCTACTTCGGCATCCTGGCGGACCTGACACCGCCCACCGCCATCTCCACCTACGCGACATCCTCGATCGCGGGCGCCGACGTGTGGCGCACACAGTGGACGGCCATGATGCTGGCGCTCTCCGGGTTCATCATCCCGTTCAGCTTCGCGTATGACCCCGCGCTCCTCATGCTCGGGGCGAGCCCATCGGCAATCGTCTGGCGCACGCTGTCGGCGACAATCGGCATCGTCATGCTCGGCGCCGGACTCATCGGCTGTCTCCGCGGCCCGACGCGCCTGTGGGAGCGGGGAGTGCTGCTGGGCGGCGCCCTGCTCCTGATCTTCCCGGGAGCCGTCGGCGACATGCTCGGCATGGCGTGCCTCGCCGCCGTCTGGCTGGCGCAGCGGCAGGTGCCCGCGGTCGAAGCCCGCCCGGCCTCGTGAACAAGGTGTAGAATCCCGCCATGCCTCGACCGATGAGTGACGATGGCGCGCGTCAGAGTCTCCGCGGCTTCGTATCGGCGCTGGAGCAGGCACACCCGGGTGAGGTGGTGCGCATCAGCGAGCCCGTGGACCTCGCGTACCAGACCCAGGCGCTGGCGCTGGAGCTGGAGCGGCGGCGGCGGTTCCCCGTGCTGATCTTCGAGCAGGTCCGCGGCCACTCGATTCCCGTGGTGTCCAATGTCATGGCGAGCCGGCGAGGGCTCGCGACGGCTCTTGGCGTCGGCGAGGCGCAGCTCCCGGAGGAGTACGCCAAGCGGCTGAAGGAGCCGCTCAAGCCCGTCGTCCTCGACCGCCCGCCATTCCATGTGGACGTCCAGCGTGGTGACGATGCGGTCGACCTGGGTGCCCTGCCGATCCCGACGTATTTTCCGGGTGACGGAGGCCCCTACCTGACGGCGGGGCTCCTCACCGCGCGCGACCCGGCAACGGGAGTATCCACCGCGGGCTTCCACCGCTTCCAGGTCAAGGGGCCGAACCGGCTGGGAGTGAGCCTGCACTCGCGCCGGCGGATGTACGAGTTCCAGCAGCGGGCGGAAAGGGCCGGGCGGAGCCTCGACTGCGCCATCGCCATCGGGCTGCACCCCGCCGTGGGAATGGGGTCACTCTCGTATCCGGCGCCGGAGATCTCGAAGTTCGAGGTGGTCGGCGGGCTGTTCGGCGAGCCCATGCAGCTCCGGCGTGCGGAGACGGTCGACCTCGACGTCCCGGCCTGGGCCGAGATCGTAATCGAGGGCGAGATCCTCCCTGGCGTGCGCGAGCCTGAAGGTCCCTTCGGAGAGTTCACGGGCTACTTCTCCCGCCGGAGCACCGACAATGTCTTCGTGGCGCGCGCCATCGTGCTGCGGCCGGGCGCCTGGTTCCACTCGATCGCCTCCGGCCGGGCTCCCGACCACATCCTCCCGCTCGGCGTCCTGCGGGAGGCCGAGATCCTCAACGCGCTCCGCCGCGTGGTCCCGGGGGTGCACGCCGTGCACGTGCCGACGTCGGGCGGCGCGTCATTCACCGCGTACGTGTCGATCGAGCGGACGCGGCCTGGCGAGGCCAAGCACGCCATCTCCGTGGTCCTCGGCGTGGATCACTACCTCAAGCTCGTGGTCATCGTGGACGACGACATCGACGTGTTCGACGAGTCGGATGTCCTCTGGGCCGTGGCGACGCGGGTCCAGGCCGACCGGGACCTGGTCGTCATCAGCGGGAGCCTCGGCGCCATCCTCGATCCCTCGGCTAGCCCGGAGGGGTTGACCGCCAAGCTCGGCATCGATGCCACGCGGTCCTTCGGCCAGGCTGGGGCGGAGAAGCTGGTGATGTCCGCCGAGCCCTTGGCCTGGGCGCGGGATCTCGCCGACCGAATCGGGCGCGCCTGACCGGGAGCTATCGCACCCGACTTAGGTCCTCGGAGCAGAAGCCTCTCGGTGAGCGGCAGCTCGAGGAAGTGCGTGGTCGCCTCGGGATACTTGGTGTCGTAGCAGCCCGGGTTTCTCGTACCTGCCGGGATGCTTCCAGTGCTCGTCGAGGCGCTCGCGCAGCCGGACGACTTCTCCGATCACCGCGACTACGGGAGGCTCGAGGCCTCGGGCCCGCCCGACGATGTCGGCCAGAGTCCCGACTCGCACCTCCTGCGCTTCGGTCGTCCCCCAGCGGATAAGCGCCGCCGGCGTCTCGGGGGGCCGGCCGTTGGCGAGCAGCGCGCCGACTATTCTCGGGAGCGTGCCGACGGCCATCAGCACCACGAGCGTGTCCACGGCCGTCGCGAGCCTCGTCCAGTCCACGGCGTCGCCGTCCTTCGACGGATCCTCGTGGCCCGTTAGCACCGCGAAGGACGCTGCCACTCCGCGGTGGGTGACGGGGATGCCGGCATACGCGGGCACGGCGATGGCCGAGCTGATGCCCGGCACCACCTCGAAGGCGATCCCGGCCTTCGAGAGCGCCAGCGCCTCCTCCCCGCCCCTGCCGAAGACGAAGGGATCGCCGCCCTTGAGCCTGACGACAAGGCGGCCGGCTTCGGCGTGGTGGACGAGGAGCGCGTTGATCGCCGCCTGCGGCAGGCAATGAGCGCCCACGCGCTTGCCGGCGAAGATGCGGAGCGCCTCGGGCGGCGCCTCGTCGAGGATCGCGGGGTTGACGAGGCGGTCGTAGACGACGACCTCCGCTTCTCTCAGCCGCTCGAGCGCGCGCACCGTGAGTAGCCCGGGATCACCCGGGCCCGCGCCCACGAGGCAGACGCGTCCGGGCCTCACGCCGTCACCCCGAGGCGATCGAGCAGCCGCGCCTTGGCGTCGCCGCGCCGCCCTTCGGCCAGGAGCCGCCTGAGATCGGCGTCGAGCGCGTCCCGCCAGAAAGCCGCGTCCGCTCGGAGCCCGGCGGCGCGGAGCTCATGCCTCACCTCGGCGGCCAGCTCGACGAGGTCCTCGTACTCGGGCGTGAAGTAGGATTCGAGGTCTCGCCGCACGCGCGCCGCCAGCGCCGGGCTCGCGCCGCCCGTCGAGACGGCGACCTGCAGCCGGCCCCGGCGCAGCACTGAGGGCAGAAGGAAGTCGCAGTACTTGGGGTCATCGGCCGCGTTCACCCACACGCCGCGCCGCCTCGCGTCGGCCGCCACGGCCTCGGTGACCTCACGGCGGTCTGTCGCCGAGAAGGCGAGATGGTGCCCGTCGAGATCCGACGCGCTGTACTCGCGCTGACGGTGAGCGATGCGGCCCTCCGTCGCCCACGACGCCAGACGCTCGGTGAGCGCGGGGCTTACGACTGTCACGCGGGCGCCCGCATCGAGGAGCCCCTCGACCTTCGCTTCGGCCACGGAGCCGCCGCCCACCACGAGGCAGGAGCGGTCCCGAAGGTCGAGGGCAACCGGGAAGTACTGACTCACTTGGGCTGGGGCGTCAGGCGCAGATAGGGCTTGAGCGCCTTCCAGCCCTTGGGGAACTTCGCCCTGGCTTCCTCGTCCGTGACGGCCGGGATAATGATGACGTCCTCGCCCTGCTTCCAGTTCACCGGCGTCGCCACGCGGTGGGCGTCGGTCAGCTGGAGCGAGTCGATGACGCGCAGGATCTCGTCGAAGTTCCGCCCCGTCGTCTGCGGGTACGTGATCAGCAGCCGGATCTTCTTCTTCGGATCGACCACGAAGACCGTCCGAACCGTGTAGACCTCGTCGTGCGACGGGTGGATCATGCCGTAGAGGTTCGCCACCTTCTTGTCCGGGTCGGCGATGATCGGGAAATTGACCGCGTGCCCCTGGGTCTCCTGGATGTCCTTGAGCCAGCCCTTGTGAGAGTCCACGGGGTCGATCGAGAGCCCGATCACCTTGACCCCGCGCTTCTCGAAATCGGGCTTGAGGCGCGCGACGTAGCCCAGCTCGGTGGTGCACACGGGGGTGAAGTCCCGCGGGTGGGAGAAGAGCACACCCCAGCCGTTCCCCAGAAACTCGTGGAAGCTGATCCGGCCCTCGGAGCTCTCGGCGTTGAAGTCCGGCGCTGTGTCGCCCAGTCTCAGTGACATGTCGTGTCTCCTTCAGTTGCTAAGTTGTAAGACATCGTCGTTCTTTCCTATCGTCTAGCTGATACGCGCCGGCCCGTCAGCCGGCGCTCCCACATGGCTTAACAAGGCGGCGGGACCGACCGGCGCCATCGCCTGGATACGCAGGCGCACGCGCCGCCGCGCATCGCTCTCTTGTTGCAGAGACACCGGAGCGCGGCCGAACATCCGCCTGACAAACGGCTCGATCTCGACCTTGAGCGCTCCATAGCTTTCGTCGCCGTTCGGCGCCAACAGCCGGTCGTTGAGCGTGATTTCACATTCATCGAAGCGGAACTCGATTTTCCCTCGCAGCGTCGGTTCCGCCTGCAAACGCTGGCAGTGTTCCAGTGCGTTTTGAAACACCCGCGTGAGTCTTTCCTGGTTGGATCCTTCAAGTAGGGTTTTCTGGCTGAACAGGAAGCAGCGCCGGCCGCCGGTCTCATCGACGCTCACGTTGAAGTCCGGCGCGACCAAAACGATCCCCGGTCCCTGGTGCATATGGCTATAGTCCGCCACGTCGTAGTAAACACCGTCGCTCGCCTGAATCCAGCCGTGGAACACCTCGATAAATGCCGTCAGCGGCACCGGCTCGCGCTCGACGGCGAAACATCCAATGACGATCTTTTGAAGCTCCATGTTCGCTCCCCGATCACGCGCTCGGCTGGCCGGCGTGTTCGATTTTGACCGCGCTCTGAACCGTGCCGCGCAGGCGGTTGTGGCAATCGTGGGCGGCGTCGATGAACAACTGTGATTCCTGCAGCAATTGGAGGGCCCGGTCGCCGTCCGCGGTGTTACCTTCTCGGACGACATCCCTCGCCTTGAAAAAGTACTCGGCGAATTTTCCGCCGGCATATTTATCCCAGAACAGCCGCGTGTCGTAGAAACGCCGCGTGAACTCCGCAATGATCTGGTTTTCATCTTCCGAGATGCCGGGATCTTGGCTCTTGACCAGACCCTGCGCGGCGTGAAGCATGGACGCGTAGGCCGCCTTGACGGCGTCCGCCGAGCGCCCGCCGTCGAGCAGCAACTGCGCCTCGAACAACTCGCGCTCGCTGGCGGCCAGGGCGAACTCCGCCTGGCTCACCACCTCGCCGGCGCACTCACCGACGCCCATGTCCGCCAAAGTGAACTCCCGCGGATCGCCCCAATCGCTATAGTAGGAACGATCCACCTCCGGCGCGGGAATCTTGGTCAGGTCTTCGAGCAGATCCTTGATCGCCTTCTTGCCAATGCGCGCCACGAAATCCTGAAAACGTTCATCTTTCCCGCGCCGGCGCACGTAATACTCCGTAATCGATAGGACCGCCTCGGGAATCCGCTTTGACGGTACTGCGCCGATCGGCACGCCGTACTCGCCGGCGTTGTCGTGGAACTTGCCGCCGAGGACAACTTGAAAGTGTGGCACCTGGAACCCCTTGACGTTGCGGTTGATGCCGTAGAAACCGATGTCGGCGATGTGATGCTGGCCGCAAGAATTAAAGCAGCCGCTGACCTTGATGCGCAGATTCTTGACCGCCACGTCCAGTTCCGCACTCTTTTCGCCGAGGCGATAGCGCAATTCGCGGGCGAGGCCGCGAGAAGAAGCGATCCCCAACTTGCAGGTATCTGTCCCAGGGCAAGCCGTTACGTCGACGATGGTCGCGGCGTCCGCCGCGCCCAAGCCCATGGCCTTGATGGCCTGATAAAAGTCCGGCAGATCTGCTTCGCTCACCCACCGGAAAAGAATGTTCTGCTCCACCGTCGTGCGCAGCGTGTCTTTGACGAAGCGCCGCGCAATGTCGGCGAGGGCGCGCAACTGATCGGCGCTGGCATCACCAAGGGGCAGCGTCACGGTGGCCGCGACGTAGCCGGGCTGCTTTTGCTTGTAAACATTGGTCGAATACCAGGCCGCGAAGCCTTCAGGGCGCTGATGGCCGTTGAGGATCACGCCGGGCTTGAGCGGCTGTTCGCTCGGTTCGTTGACGGAAGACAGGAAATCCGTCCAGCGCGGATCGGGCGAGAGTTTTTGCCGCTCTTCCAACACGAGCTTGCGAAACTCATCGATGCCCAGGTGCGCAATCAAGAACTTGATGCGCGCCCGGGCGCGGTTACGCTTCTCGCCCAGACGCGCAAAGACGCGCGAGATCGCCTGCATCGTCGGCAGCAACTCGGCTTCGGGAAGAAACTCATCGAAGAGTTTCGCCTTGTACGGCACCGAGCCCAGCCCGCCGCCGACGTAAAACGCGAAACCGCGCTGCGCTTTGCCGTCGACGACTCGAGTCTTGGCGATGGCGCCCATGTCGTGCATAGTCACTAGGCCGCAAGGATTTTGCTCGCAGCCGGAAAAGGCGACCTTCACCTTGCGTCCGAAGTCCTGCGTGTCGGGATGCCCCATCAAGAATTTCGAGCAGGCCTTGGCGTACGGCGTCGTATCGAAGCTTTCCTCGTGGCAAATTCCCGCCAACGGGCAAGCGGTCACGTTGCGCACCACGTTGCCGCACGCTTCCCGCGTAGTGATGCCGACCGCGGCCAGCCGGCGCATCAATACGGGCGTGTCATCGATGTGAACGAAATGAAACTGGATATCTTGGCGCGTCGTAACGTGAGACACCCCGTCGGCGTATTCCTCGGAAAGATTGGCGAGCACTTCGAGTTGCTCGGGGTTTATCCCGCCGAACGGGATCTTGATGCGCATCATGCCGGGCGCGTCCCACAATGTGTCCGGCCCTTTGACGACTCCAGCCGGCAACTTGAGCTTTTGAAT
>Ga0214472_10001260_pt1 | contig 28907 bp, 32 predicted proteins | sample RVTome_6_FD_207662 | JGI IMG/M metagenome (GOLD analysis project Ga0214472, IMG submission 207662) | Soil microbial communities from uranium-contaminated site in the Upper Colorado River Basin, Wyoming, United States - RVT140D175 | ecosystem: Environmental > Terrestrial > Soil > Contaminated >...
CGGGCGTCGGGGAACGGGTACCGGGTAACGGGCAACGGTCCTCCTACCATCGCGCGGATGCGCGATCTGCATGCCAACTGGTTCTATGTCGCCGTGATCACCACCGGTCTGGTGGGGTTGTGGGGATTGATGGCCGCACTAGTCAAGCGCGATGCTGGGAAGTGGTTCAGGATCGCCACGTGGGTCGCCATCGGGGCGATGCTGGTTCAGGTGACGCTCGGCCTGCTCGCCTACAACCAAGGATTCCGGCCCCAGGACGACTTCCACCTCTTCTACGGCTTCGTCATCCTCTTCACGTTCACCTTCGCCTACATCTACCGGGCACAGCTGGCCAAGCGACCGGCGCTGGCCTACGGGCTCCTGCTGCTGTTCGTGATGGGCCTCGGGCTCAGGGCGTGGGCCAACGTGTAGGCACCGTCGCCCGTCTCCCGTCTCCCGTCTCCCGCAAGAGTTGTGACGGCACCATCGTCGGGCGTCGGGCGTCATGGAATAACATGACCTGACTCGCGAGGGGAGATCTCAGTGCTCTTGGATGGCAAACGCCTGGTGATCACCGGGGTGCTCACCGATGATTCGATCGCCTGGCACTCCGCCCGGATCGCCCAGGAGCAGGGTGCTTCGATCGTCCTGACCGGGTTCGGGCGCGGGATGAGCCTCACCGAGCGGTCGGCGAAGCGGCTTCCCGATCCCCCCGATGTCATCGAGCTGGACATCAACGACCCAACCCACATGGAGGCCCTCGTCGCCGATCTCGAAGGCAGATGGGGAGCGGTCGACGGCGCTCTTCACGCCATCGCCTTCGCCCCGGACGATGCCCTCGGTGGCCGGTTCCTCACGACGCCGGCGGAGAGCGCCGTCACGGCCTTCCAGACGTCGGCGTTCTCCTACAAGACCCTCGCCGTTGGGCTGCTGCCGCTGATGCGGAAGGCAGGTGGGGGATCGCTGGTCACCCTCGACTTCGACAACAGCCAGGCCTGGCCGGCGTACGACTGGATGGGGGTGGCCAAGGCAGCGCTCGTCGCCGTCACCCGGTACCTGGCTCGGGATCTCGGGACGCACGACATACGGGTGAACGCGGTCTCTGCCGGCCCCCTGAGCACCGTGGCCGCCAAATCCATCCCCGGCTTCGCCACGTTCCAGGAGGTCTGGGACGACCGTGCTCCGCTCTCGTGGGATGTCTCGAACCCGGAACCGGTGGCGCGCATGATCGCCGTGCTGCTCAGCGACTGGGCGCCGATGACCACCGGTGAGGTGGTTCACGTCGACGGCGGATTCCACGCCATCGCCGCCGGCGGGGGCAAGGACTAGGAGCCAGCGACCACGCTGATCCCCTGGGGAGGCCAGCGACCGCGCTGATCCCCTAGGAGGAGCCGGGTCCGGGGAGCAGGAGTTCGAAGGCGGCACCGCCGCCGACGGCGGCCCGGTGTGTGAGTCTGGCTCCGAGTGCCTCGGCGAGCCCGCCCGCGATGCGAAGCCCGAGGCCGAGGCCTGTCGCCGACGGATGCTCGCCGGCAAAGGGGGCTTCCGCCACGGCCGGCGGCAGGCCATCGCCGTGGTCGGCGACACGGACCATCACTCCCGATCCCGAAGCAGCCACATCGACCGTGACCGGGGCTGCCCCGTGACGGACGGCGTTGTCGACGAGGTTCATCAGGATTCGCCGCAGATGCTCGTGGTCGGTGGGGATGTCAGGGAGGGGCTGCCGGACCGTGATACGCACATCTTTCGATCCCGGGACCTCGGCGACCGCCTGCTCAACCACCAGATCGATGCGGGTGGGAGCGAGGCGCGCCGGCACCGTCCGTCCCCCCAGTCGGGTGGCCATGAGGAGATCCTCGACCAGCCGCCTGAGGCGGGAGGCGCTCTCGCGGGCCGACGAGCGCAGGGCGGCCGCCCTGGGATCGGCGGGTTCGACGCGCTCCAGGGTCTGCAGAGCGCCGACGATCGTCGTGAGTGGGGCGCGCAACTCGTGGCTGACGTGCGCCACGAACTCGTCCTTGAGGCGAGCGAGGCGATCGGCGCGGCGGGCCGTCTCCATCATCGCTGCGAGGTCGATGCCGAGTGCAGCGATCTGGGCAAGAGTCTCGAGGTCGGCGCGTGGATCGGCGCCGACGACGATGAGGGTCGCCGGCGTCGGGAGGGCGGCGGAGGCAAGTGGCAGCAGCCGTGTCGATGCGGGGTCGCCCTGTATCGCGGCTGCCGCGCTCGGCGAGAGCGGCATCAGGTCGTGACCGTCCCGGTGGACCGCTATGGCGACTCCGCCGGCCACGATGGCCACGCTGGAGGCGCCGGTCTGGGCAGCGATCCCGCCGGCTATTGCCCTGGCTGCGGCGCCCGCGTCGCGATGGCCGCGGCTCTCGGCGGCCACTGCGGCGGCCATCTCTCCGCCAGGAGTGGCGGGGGGGCGCCGGTACACTTTGGGTTCAGGCAGGCTCACGGCAGGACTGTTCACCATGGTTCGGGTTGCTCTCTTCTTCGGCGGACGCTCCGAGGAACATGAGGTTTCATGCGTGTCGGCGGTGTCGACGCTGGAGGCGCTCGAGAGCCGGGGCCACGAGGTGGTGGCAGTCGGCATCGACCGTGCCGGCGTCTGGCACCTGGCCGACTCCGAGCGGCGCCCCCTCGCCGCCGAGGGCCCACAGGCCCTGCTCGAGGTCCCTGGCGGAAGACTCCTCGCTGACGATCGCGCCATCGCGGTGAACGTCGCGTTCCCGGTCCTCCACGGTCCGTACGGCGAGGATGGGACGATCCAGGGCCTATTCGAGATGGCGGGGCTGGCGTATGTCGGCTCCGGGGTCCTCGGTTCGGCGGTCGCCATGGACAAGGACGTCGCCAACCGGCTTTGCCGCGAGGCGGGCCTCCCGATCAGCGAGTACGTCGTGGTGCGCCGATCCTCCTACCTGGACGACCCCGCGGAAGTGGTCGGGGACATCGGTGACGACCTCGGCTTCCCCGTCTTCGTGAAGCCCGCCGCCCTGGGCTCGTCGGTGGGGATCTCCCGCGCCGACGACGAGGGAAGCCTCAAGGACGCCATCGACGACGCCCTCGGCCACGGACCCAAGGTGATCGTGGAAAGGGAGGTCGTGGGTCGGGAGATCGAGGTGGCGGTCCTCGAGGGGCCACGAGCCTCCGTGCCGGGGGAGATCGTTGTGAAGACGGGCTGGTACACATACGACGCCAAGTATCGGGACGACGCCACCGAGTTGATCGTCCCCGCCCATCTCCACGAGTCCGAGGCGGCGACGGTGCGCTCCCTGGCCTGCCGGGTGTTCGAGGCGCTCGAATGCCGCGGGCTCGCCCGGGTCGACTTCTTCTACGAGCCGGACGGCCGCGGCTTCCTCGTCAACGAGTTGAACACGATGCCCGGCTTCACGCCCAAGTCGATGTTCCCGATGATGTGGGCCGCCACCGGGATGTCCTACCCCGAACTGTGCGACGAACTGGTGTCACTGGCGCTCAGTTGAGCGCAGGAGGCAGAACGCAGAAGGCAGAAGGGACTCAGGAACGCGGCGGCGCGATCTGCCGTCTGCCCTCTGCTGTCTTCTTCTAGAGCCTGACGACGGGGCAGGTGAGGGTGCGGGTGATCCCCTCGACGGCCTGGATCCTGGCCACCACCAGCTTGCCGAGCGAGTCGACGTCGTCGGCGGAGGCGTGGACGATGGCGTCGTAGGGCCCCGTGACGGCCTCGGCCGCCTGCACCCCGTCGATCTTCCCGACTTCCATCGCGACCTGGGCAGCCTTGCCGACTTCGGTCTGGATCAGCACATAGGCCTCGACCATCTCACTCCTTAGGGGTCGTCCTGCGCGGACTATACCCGCGGCGATGGAGGTCGGTCGTGGCGGGTGTCGTAGCCTTGTCGGATGTCGTACGCCTTTCTCGTGGTCACGCTGATAGCCCTCGGGCTGGCGCTGCTGGCGGTGCGGGAGCGCGAGCTGCGCGGCGCGTGGTGGGTGCCGGCAATGGTCACCGCCGAACTGGCTCCCTGGTTCCTCGTGGGGGTCGCCGCCATCACCGGCCTCGCGGTGGTCGCCGGTTCGACTGGGGGAGCGCCAGGCACCGTTGGGCTCGCCGCGGCCTTCGTGGCGGGGGTGCTAATCGGCTGGGCGGCTCTCCGCGCTCGCAGTGCCCGCCCCGCGATCGAATCCGGATTGACCGACCTCCTGGGTGAGGCCGTCCTATTGCCGCGGATCGCCTTCAGGCGGCGGCTTCGCCCGTTTCCGCCTCTGCCAGGACCGTACGAGATGGAGACCTTCGCCTACGGGCCTCACCAGCGGCACCGTGTCGATCGGATCGCTCGCCCCGATGTGGACGCAGGACCGGTCCTCATCCATGTTCACGGCGGCGGATGGTGGCGGGGACGCCGGGGCAGGCAGGCCCGGCCGTTGATCCACCGGATGGCGTCGATGGGCTGGGTGGTGCTCACCCCGACCTACCGGCTGAGCCCGGAGGCCACGTTCCCGGACCACCTCGACGACATCGAACGGCTGCTCGCCTGGGTGCGTGAGTCGGCTGCCGTTCTCCGCGCCGACACCGGCTTCATCGCGGTCGCCGGAGGTTCGGCCGGAGGGCAGCTCGCCGCCCTCGCAGGCTTCGGACCGGGTGCTCCTGATGTCGTCGTCCCGATCTACGGAGTGCACGACCTGCTCGGCTCCGACGGGATGTCGGAGAAGTGGCCGTACCTGCGGACCGCGGTGATGAAGTCGGATCCGCAGACCGATCGCGAGGCGTGGATACGGGCGTCACCGGCGCGCTCGGTGACCGCCGACCGGCCGCCGTTTCTCGTCGTGCACGGATCGGCCGATTGGGTGGTGGACGCCGCCGAGTCGCGGTCGCTCGTCGATGCCATGAGGGCGGCCGGTGGCCCGCCGGTGGGCCACATCGAGGTGCCGTTCGCCAATCACGGGTTCGACTTCTTCGCCTCGGTGAGGAGCCTTCTGCTCGCCGAGGGCATCGCAGTGGCCCTGGAGGCGCTGAATGCGCGGCGGCTCCAGGAGGCCGAAGGGGCATGACGGTGATCGAGCTCGCTGCAGGCGTGGTCGCCCGGCCGTTTCGCGCCGACGACGCGGCGGCGGTCTTCGCCGCCGTCGACACCGAGCGTTCCCGGCTTGGTGAGTGGATGCCCTGGGTGTGGGTGAGCACGACCCTCGACGATTCGCGGCGTTTCGTCGAGGACGCAGAGCGCAGGCTGGCCGAGGGAACGGCGGTCCACTGGGGGCTGTTCGCCGGCGATCGCGTGGTCGGGGCGGTCGGTGCCGGGTTCGACATGCTGAATCGTGTGTCCGAGGTGGGGTACTGGATCGCTGCCGATCATGAGGGACGCGGGCTGGTGACTTCGGCGATGCGGCACCTCGTCGCCGACCTGTTCGAACGGGGGCTCCACCGCCTGGTGATCCACGCCGCGGTCGGCAATGAGCGCAGCATCGCCCTGGCGGAGCGCCTCGGGTTCACCTACGAGGGGACCGAGCGCGAGGCGCTGCGGATGGGGGAGCAGGTCCACGACTCTGTGGTCTACGGCCTGCTGAGGAGAGAGTGGGACGGGGAAGGCTGACCCTGAGGCTCAGCCGATCCGCAAGCGGTGGGCGAAGCGCTTGCCGTCGTCGTCCTCGAGGTCGAACACGATGCGCTGCCCCTGGCGAAGCACCCGGAAGATGCTGTCCTTCAGGCTCCCCGGCCTGAGGAAGACCTCCGACCGGTCCTCGTCGAGCACGACGACGCCGAACCCGGTCCTGGGGTCATAGACCTTGACAACACCCTGCATAGGAGCGGGAGTATAGGAAGGGGTCAATCTGCGCTTCGCTCCGATTGACGCAATTCGCAATTGGCAAGACGCGTGAGCGACCTTGGGCGCGATCCGGCGAATTGCGAATTGCGGCGAGGGACGCTTTCAGGCTAAGAGGTGGAACGCGTCTGACGACCCAACGACCCGAGCGGCCTGGCCTACGCCTTCTCGATCTTGCCGGCCTTGATGCAAGAGGTGCACACGTGGGCGCGGCGGGAGTTGCTGCCGTGGCGGACGCGGACGCGCTGGATGTTGGGCACCCAGCGGCGGCTGGTCCGCTTGTGTGAGTGACTCACCTGCTTGCCGACCCACGGCTCCTTGCCGCAGACCTCACATCGATAGGCCAAGGGGGTTCCTTCGCGAGAGCGGGGCGAGAGAGTACCAGGGCATACGGGGGTTGAGGAATTCCGTTGCCGGTTGCCGGTTGCCGGTTGCGGCTCTTGCAGTCCGCGTCGACGCGCACGCTGTCTCCGCCGCCCCCTCCGCCTCGCTCCGCTTCGGCACCTCCCCCGGAAGCCGGGGGAGGACGCTGGGGGCTGGGGGCTGGGGGCTGGGGGCTGGGGGCTGGGGGCTGGGGGCTGGAGGCCGGAGCCGGAGCCGGAGCCGGGGCCGGGGCTGTCCCTCCGTATACTCCGCGCGTGGCTGCCCGACGCCTTCTCCTTCGCGCCCAGGACCTCAAATCGGTGCTCCAGCGCTATCTCGACCGCCTGCGCGAGCATCGCGACGCTCTGAACCGCCTCAACGTGTACCCGGTGCCTGACGGCGACACCGGCACCAATATGACCCTGACGGTCGAGTCGGTCATGGCGGAGGTCGACGCCGCCGAGACGATGGACCAGGTCGCCACCGCGATCGCCCACGGGTCGCTCATGGGGGCGCAGGGGAACAGCGGCATCATCCTCTCCCAGATCCTTGCCGGTTTGGCCAACTCGTTTCGCGACTCGCCCTCGGTGGGGACCACGCAGCTCGTCGACGCCCTAACGCGGGCATCCACCGCGGCCTACAAGGCCGTGGGGCGTCCGGTGGAGGGGACGATTCTCACTGTCCTGCGCGAGGCAGCCGAGGCGGCGCGCGACGCCGAGACGCCGGAGGGGGAGGACCTCGCCGCTTTTCTCCTGCGGATCTACCGCCGCGCCGAGACGGCCCTCAACTCGACGCCCGAGCTGCTCCCGGTGCTCAAGGAGGCGGGGGTAGTCGATGCCGGGGGAGCCGGCTTCTTGCTCCTGCTGGTCGCTTTCCTCGAGGAGGTGACGGGCGAGGATGTCGTGTTGCCCGAGGCGATCTTCCGGGCGGCAGCGATCGAGCTGGTGTCCGCAGTGGCCACCGACGCCGACCATGCAATCGCCGATCTCAGGTACGAGGTCATGTTCCTCCTACATTCGGACGACCCGTCGGCCGGCGATCGCCTGCGGGTGTCGTGGACCGAGATGGGCGATTCGATCGTCGTCGTCGGATCGGAGAGCGTGTGGAATTGCCACATCCACACCGACGACATCGGTCCGGCGATCGAGGCAGGGGTAGCGCTGGGCCGCCCCGAGCGCATCAAGATCACCGATCTGCTCGACCAGGCCGCCGACGAGGCCCACCACCGCGAAGAGGACCGTTTCGCGCCCCTCGCCGAGTTCGCCGATGCCGATGTGGGTGTGGTGGCCGTGGGCGTGGGTTCCGGCATCATCGACCTCTTCCGCGACGCCGGTGCGCAAGGCATGGTGGTGGGGGGGCAGACGATGAACCCTTCCGTGCGGGAGGTGCTCGCGGTGGTGAACTCGATGGCGGCGGACACTGTGATCGTCCTGCCCAACAACAAGAACATCGTCCCCGTGGCCGAGCAGCTCGATGCGCTCAGCCCGAAGCGCGTGCTGGTGGTGCCGACACGCTCGGTGCTCGAGGGGCTTGCCGCGATGCTGGCGTACATGCCAGGGATGGATGCCGACGATTGCGTGGCCGCCATGCGGGCCGCTGCCGCCTCGGTTGCGTGGGGCGAGGTCACCCGTGCCGTTCGCGAGGCCACGACCCCGGTCGGACCTTGCGGTGAGGGGGACTGGCTGGGGGTCGTCGGCGGGTCGGTCGCCCTGATCTCCACAAAGTTGAAGGTGGCTGCGGCCGGTGTGGTCGAGGCGCTCGTCGACGACGACTCTGAGGTGCTCACGATCGTCACCGGCAGCGAGGCTCTTCCCGCCGAGACCAAGGCGCTGGTGGCGCAGGTCGAGGAGGCGCACCCTTCCGTCGAGGTCTCGGTCATCGCCGGCGGCCAGCCGCTCTATCCATATCTCTTCGGGGTCGAGTGAGCGGCCGCTCCCTGGCGTATCTCAACGGGATCCCGATCGAGCGGGTCCAGGGCCTCACCGGCAAGCGGGGAGAGAACCTGCGCAAGGCGGGCATCGCGACGGTCGCCGACCTCCTCCTCCATGTTCCCCGGCGCCACGTCGACCGGTCGCGGACTCTCTCGCTCACCGAACTCCCCCTGGGCGAAGAGATCACCGTCGTCGGAACAGTCCAAAAGGTGTCGCTGCGGCGGCCTCGCCGGAACCTCACCATCGTCGAGGCCACGATCGCCGACGGGACCGGGGTGTTGGTCGCCACGTGGTTCAACCAGGCGTTCCGGCAGCGCCAGCTCCGGGAGGGCACCGAAGTCGCCCTGTCGGGGACCGTCGAGCGCTATCGGGGACGACTGCAGATGTCGTCGCCGGACGCCGACGTGCTCGATCGCCCCTCGGAGTCGCTCATCACCGGCCGGGTCATGCCCGTGCACCCGACCGTCGGCGGCGTCGGTCCCGGGTACATCCGGCGCGCCATTCACAACGCCCTGCTCCGGTCCCGGCCGATCTCCGACCCGGTCCCCGACGAGATCCTCGAGCGGCTGGCCCTCACCGGTCGCGACGCCGCCTTCGCCGACATCCACTTCCCCGAGGACATGGCTGCGATCGCCCCGGCGCGGGAGCGTCTCGTGTTCGACGAGCTGTTCCGCCTGGAGCTGGCCCTGGCGGTGCGCAAGCATCGCCAAATCGATGCCGCCGAGGGGATCACCCACGCCCGCGGCGGCGCCCTCGTCGAAGAGTTCGTGGCCTCTCTCCCGTACCCGCTCACCGCGGCTCAGCAGAGGGTGATCGCCGAGATCCAGGCCGACATGGCGTCGCCGCACCCGATGCATCGTCTCCTGCAGGGCGAAGTCGGTTCCGGCAAGACGGTGGTGGCGATGGCGGCGCTGCTGACGGCCGTCCAGGGCGGCTACCAGGGGGCGGTGATGGCGCCCACCGAGGTGCTGGCCGAGCAGCACCATCTCGGCCTGGAGCCGCTGGCGGCGCTCGTCGGGGTGCGCATGGCCCTGCTCACCGGATCGTCGGCCGACCGGGAGGGCGTGCTGGCTGCGGCCGCGAATGGAACCGTCGACGTGGTGGTCGGCACCCATGCGCTCATCCAGGAAGGCGTCAGGTTCGAGAGGCTCGGCGTCGCGGTAGTGGACGAGCAGCACCGCTTCGGGGTGCACCAGAGGGTGCAGCTCAAGGAGAAGGCAATGGGACCGGAGCCCGATCTGCTGATCATGACGGCCACCCCGATCCCCCGCACGCTGTCGATGACCCTCTATGGCGATCTCGACGTCAGCGTCCTCGACGAGATGCCGGCAGGACGCAAGCCGGTAAAGACCCGCGTTGTTGCTCCCGACCCGGCAGCGCTCGAGGAGGTGTATCGCCTGGTCCGCGAGGAAGCCGCCTCGGGGCACCAGATCTTCGTGGTGTGCCCGCTCGTCGAGGACTCGGAGAAGCTTCAGGCGGCATCGGCGACGGCCGAGCACGAGCGGCTCGCGAGGGTCTTCCCAAACCTCGAGGTCGGCCTGATCCACGGGCAGATGCGATCCGCCGAGAAGGAGGAGGTGATGACGAGGTTGCGCAGCGGCGACATCGACGTGCTCGTTGCGACCACCGTCATCGAGGTGGGGATCGACATCCCCAATGCCACCGTCATGGTCATCGAGGATGCCGATCGCTTCGGGCTCAGCCAGCTCCACCAGCTGCGGGGCCGTGTGGGGCGGGGGGGTCATCCGTCGCATTGCATCCTCATCGCCGACCCGTCGACTCCGGACGGCGAGCAGCGCCTGGCGGCGATGGCCTCCACCAACGACGGTTTCCGGCTGGCCGAGGAGGACCTGCGAATCCGCGGCCAGGGAACCGTCTTCGGGGCGAAGCAGGCGGGGATGGCCGATCTCCGTCTGGCCGACATCCTGCGGGATGCCGAAACTTTGGTGACGGCGCGTCGGGAGGCCTTCGCGCTGGTGAAGGCCGACCCCGAATTGGAGCGCCATCCGGGGCTCGCCGAGGAGATCCGCGAGCTGCTGGGAGACTCGGAAGACTGGCTGTTCATCTCGTGAGGGTCATCGCCGGGATCGCCAAGGGGCGCCGCCTCAAGAGCCCACCGGGTGACGCCACGCGCCCGATGATGGATCGCGTCAAGGAGGCGATCTTCTCCTCCCTCGGAAGCGCGGTGCACGGTGCCCGGGTGCTCGACCTCTACGCCGGCTCCGGCAGCTTGGGGCTCGAAGCGCTCAGCAGGGGCGCCGAGTCGGCGACCTTCGTCGAGTGGCGGCGCGAAGTGGCCCGGGTCCTCCGCCAGAACATCGATCTGGTGGGGCTCGGGGGGGTGGTGGTCCCGGCGAAGGTCGAGGAGTACCTCACCCGCCCCGGCCCGGCGATCGACCTGGCATTCGTTGACCCTCCGTATGCGCTGGCACTACCGTCCGTCGAACACGTCCTCGGCCTTCTCGCCCCGCGGTTGGCCGGCGGCGCGATGGTCGTGCTGCACCGGCGCGCCGGCACCGGAGACGCCGCGGCGCCTCCGGGATTGGAGACGACCGGGCGACGGCGATACGGCGATGCGGAGGTCACGATGTTGACCAAGGAGGAGCGGTGATCACGGCCCTCGTGCCCGGAAGCTTCGACCCGCCGACCAACGGTCACATCGACGTCGTGTCACGGTGCGTCGCAATCTTCGATCGGGTGGTCGTGGGCGTCGTCACCAACCCGTCGAAAGCGCCCCTCTTCTCGATCGAGGAGCGCAAGGCGATGCTGGAGGAGTGCTGCCCGTGGGAGTCGGTCGAGGTGGCCGGATTCGACGGGCTCCTGGTCGACTTCGCCCGCGAGATCGGCGCCAACCTGGTCGTCAAGGGGCTCCGGGCCATGACCGACTTCGACTACGAGTTGCAGCTGGCCCAGATGAACCGCCAGCTGTCGGGGATCGTCACGATGTTCGTGGCCACCAAGCCCGAATACGGCTACCTGTCCTCCTCCCTCGTCAAGGAGGTTGCCGGTTTCGGGGGGAGCGTCGAAGAGCTGGTCCCCGCCGTGGTGTCGAAGGCGCTACAGGAGAGGTTCCGGTCATGACCGACGAACAGGATCTGGGTGTCGATCAGCCCGACGAGGTCCCGGTCCCGCCACGCCTTGGCGAGCTGCTGGAGCTTGTCGACGACCTGATCATCGCCGTAGAAGGGGCGCGGACGGTTCCATTGTCGGGCAATGTGATGCTCGATCGAGAGCGCCTCCTCGACATGCTGTACCGCCTACGAGACGACCTGCCAGAAGAGCTGCGGGCCGCCCGGTGGATGGTGCGCGAGCGTGAGGCCTTCGTCGCCCGAACCAATGAGAAGGCACGCGAGGTGCTGGAGCGGGCGCGGGAGCGGTCGGAAGAGCTGGTCAGCGAGTCATACATCGTCAAGGAGGCAGTCGACGAGGCCAACGCGTTGGTTCGCCACGCCGAGAACGAGGCCACCCGGATCCGCCTCGAGGCGGAGGACTACTCGGAGCAGGCCTTCGAGCAGACCGAAGGCGTCCTCCAGGATCTACTGTCACAGGTGAGAAGGTTCCGCGCCGAACTGCATCAGGCGCGTCGCAGCGACGACTGACGAGTGGCGGGGCACCGAGAGGGCCGACGATGAGGGACTCATTCCCCTTCCGCATTCCCGTATCCGATCTCCTCGGCGATTCCGGTCGCCGCCGCCCGGTGACGATCGACGCACCGATCGAGTGGCCACTGGAGCTGTCGGTGGCGGGCCCCCACCTCCACGCCGACCTGGTCCTGCAGGGTGCCGCAGGTGGCGTGCTCGTGCGCGGAACGATCGAGACGGAGGCGGCCCACTCCTGCCATCGCTGTCTCACCGAGTGGGCCGAGCCGATCCGGGTCGAGATCTCCGAACTGCTCGGCCTGGCCGAGGATCCAGACGGGTATCCGCTGGATGGAGAGGTTGCCGACCTGGAGGTACCAATACGCGATGCGGTCCTCCTGGCCGTCCCGATCAGCCCGACGTGCCAGCCCGACTGTCTCGGGATTTGCGCCACGTGCGGGGGCGACTTGAATACCGGTTCCTGCCCGGGGCACGACGAGGGTCAAGATTCCCCGTTCGCCACCCTGCGGGATTTGTTCGATTCCTAGGATTCGACTCGAGTTGTCCTGAAAGGCGCGCCATGGCGGTCCCGAAGAAGAAGATGTCCCGCTCCCGGACCCGGCAGCGGAAGGCGAAGTGGACGGTGAGCCGCGCTCACACCATTCGTTGCCCGCAGTGCAACGCTCCCAAGCTCCCTCACCGCGTGTGCAAGGAGTGCGGGACGTACAAGGGCCGGGAGGTCCTCCCGAGCTGAAGGCATGTACCAATCGGCTCGCCCCCGGATGAAGGTTCGGCAGGTTCCCAGCCGATCCGTGGTGGCGGCCGACTGCTGGACCTTGTGAGGCGGCGCGCGTGGCCCGGATAGCACTCGACGCCATGGGCGGGGACTTCGCCCCGCAGCAGACGGTCCTCGGCGCGATCGACGCCGCCGCTCGTGGCGTCGACGTCGTTCTGGTGGGCGACGAGGGAGCATTGCGATCCGAGCTCGAGAAGGCCGGTGGCCCCGATATCCCGGTCGTCCATGCTCCCGAGACGATCGATATGGGCGACGATCCCGCCGCAGCGATCCGTGAGAAGAAGGGCGCCTCGGTGCGCGTCGCCGCCAAGCTGGTCAGTGAGGGTGCAGCCCAGGGCATGGTGTCGGCTGGATCGACCGGCGCGGCCATGGCGGCTGCCGCGATCGTCATCGGACGCATCCCCGGTGTCTCCCGTCCCGCGATCGCGACGATCTTTCCGATCGGGACACCCACCGTCGTCCTCGACGCCGGGGCCAACATCGACGTCAAGCCGGAGCATCTCGCCCAGTTCGCGGTGATGGGCTCGGTCATCGCCCAGGTGTACCTCGGGATCGAGGAGCCCACGGTGGGCCTGCTCAACATCGGCGAGGAGGCCGGGAAGGGTCGTGACCTGGAACGCGAGACCTACGCCCTCATGTCCGCGACCGGCACCCGCTTCGTCGGCAATGTCGAGGGCAGGGACCTGGGCCGTGGCAAGGCGGATGTGATCGTGACCGACGGTTTCACCGGCAACGTCCTGCTCAAGACCGCGGAGGGAACCGCTCGCGCCGTCGGCCGGGTGATCCTCGAGACGATCGCCGGAGATGCCGATCCGGAGGTGCAGGCTGCTGCGGCGGTGATCCTCCCGCGCATCGCCGGGCTGCGGGAGAAGTTCGACCCTGAGGCGTACGGCGGTGCCCACCTCGTCGGCGTCAAGGGAACCGTGGTCATCGCGCACGGCTCGTCGTCGCGAGTCGCCATCGCCAATGCCCTCGCCATGGCCGCCGAGGGCGCGGAGCGCGGGCTGGTGTCACGCATCGAGGCCGGGCTGCGTGATTGACGACGGCCATCCCCTCGAGGCCTCCCTCGGATACGACTTCGCCGATCCCTCGCTCCTCGAACTTGCGCTGACGCACCGCTCGTTCACCGCCGAGGAGGACGCCGAGGAGTCCAACGAGCGTCTCGAATTCCTCGGCGATGCCGTGCTTGGCCTCATCGTGTCCACCGAACTCCACGAGGCATGGGATCTCAAAGAGGGGGAGATGGCCAAAGTCCGCGCCGCGGTCGTGAACGAGGCGACTCTGGCCACGGTCGCTCGATCGATCGGGGTCGACGAGGCCGTGCAGATCAGCCGCGGCGAGGACGCCAGCGGCGGACGACACAAGCCGTCGATCCTCGCCGACGCCATGGAGGCGCTGATCGGCGCCGTCTACCTCGATGGCGGGCTGGAAGCGGCGCGACGGGTGGTGCTCGGGCGCTGGCGTCCGATCATCGCCGACCGGGCCGCGTCGCCGGGAGAGCGCGACTACAAGACCCGGCTCCAGGAGGTCCTGGCGCGAGAGGGCCTACTCCCGGTCTACGAGGTCGCCGGATCGGGCCCGGACCACTCCCGGATGTTCGAGGCGGCGGTGCGCGTCGGCGGCGAGATCCTCGGCCATGGCGTGGGCTCGTCGAAGAAGCGCGCCCAGCAGGCCGCGGCTCGCGCCGCCCTCGAGGCCCGCGGCGTCGCCGATGCCTGAACTCCCCGAGGTCGAAGCCACCCGGCGCCATCTCGAGCCCGTCGTCGTCGGCCGCGTGATCGAGTCGGCCGACGTGCGAAGGGAGCGAATGACTCGCCGGCACGAGAACCTCCGCGACTTTGCCGACCGGGTGGCGGGGCGACGCGTCGAGTCGTTGGGCCGTCGCGGCAAGTTCCTGCTGGGTCTCCTCGAGGGCGACATCACCTGGGTGACCCATCTGGGGATGTCGGGCCGGCTGGCGGTGGCGAGGCCGGGGGAGGTGGAGGCGCCTCACACCAATGTCGTGATCCGGCTGAGCGGCGGGTACGAGGTGCGGATGGTGGATCCTCGCACCTTCGGCTTCATGGCGGCGTGGACGCCGGCCGAAATGGATGAGCAGTTCGGCGGGAGGATCGGACGCGATGCACTCGACGACCTGCCGACGACCGCCGAGCTGGCGGGGAGCCTCGGCGGCCGCACCGCCCCGATCAAGGCGCTGCTCCTCGACCAGCGGGTCGTCTCGGGTCTCGGGAACATCTACGCCGACGAGATTCTCCATCGGGCGAAAATCCGCCCCGATCGCCCCGGAGGCTCGTTGACCCGTGCCGAGATCGGTGCACTGCGGGCCGCGGTCCGGCCGGTTCTCGAGGCGGGCCTGCGCCACGGGGGAACCAGCCTGGGCGACCTCGCCTACATGCTCCCCGACGGAAGAGCCGGCGAATACCTGCATCGGCTGGCCGCATACGGGCGGGAGGGTGAGGCATGCCGCCGGTGTGGTGGCATCATCGAACGGGTAGTGATCAGATCGAGGAGCAGCCATTGGTGCCGCGGATGCCAGACATGAGGGCGGGAGTGGCCGCACTCGCCCTCGTGATCGCCGGCTGCGGCGGTGCGGCTGTCAACACCACGGCGCCCGCCGACCCCCTACGGCCGGCGGCGCTGGCGTTCGCCGCGGACGCCGAGAGAGCGCTCGACGGCACGCGACTCGAGGGGGTCACCGATGCGGACCTCGCCGATGCCATCGTCGACCTGTGCACCACCGATACGACGATCGGCGAAGAGATCGAAAGCCTCGGGGCGGTGACCGCCGAGGCGGGCGACATCGAGATCGCCCGCGAGGTGCTGCGCGAGGCGATGACTCAGGTCTGCCCGACGCGGACCGGCGATGCCGCCGCCATCGACGCCTTCCTGGCATCGGCCCGGGGTGCCATCGCCTCCTCGGAGGTGGACCTGACGTTCGACGACGATCCGCTCCTCACCGCGGGGACCTCGGTGTGCGCCACCCTCGATGCCGGTCTGGGGCCAGGCGAGGCGATCCTCGTCGCCGCGGCTGCCCTCTACGGAGTGGAGGCGTCGACGTTGCCGGACCTCAACACCCTGATCGGGGGCACCGAGGGCATCGCCCTTGGAGCGGTTCTGGGGTCGGCGGCCGCCTTCCTGTGCCCCGAGCACCAGGTCGAGGTGTCTCAATTCGTGGCCGGGCTGTGAAGGCCGTCCGGGTTGTCGTGACGGGACGGGTCCAGGGCGTCGGATTCCGCTGGTCGGCGCGGAGGGCCGCCGAGCGGATTGGTGTTGCGGGCTGGGTCCGCAATGAAGCCGGTGGGGCGGTCGAGGCCCACATCGAGGGGCCCGCCGAACGCGTCGACGCCATGCTGGCCTGGCTGGCAAGAGGCCCCGACGACGCCGATGTCCGCGATGTCGAGCAGCGAGAAGCCAAAGTCGAAGCCATCCAGGGATTCGCGATCAAGTGAAAGCGTTCCCAACCACCAACTACCCGTCTGGCTCTTCCGGGCAACGGGCAACGGGCAACGGCTTTCGGAACCACACCAGTGTGATTCTCGGGTGATACCCTTGCCCCGCCCGTGCATCTCAAGACACTGACGCTGGCGGGGTTCAAGTCCTTCGCCGATCGGACCAGGATCGAGTGCGAGCCCGGGGTGACCGTCGTGGTCGGCCCCAACGGCTCGGGAAAGTCGAACCTGGTCGACGCCATCGCGTGGGCAATGGGCACCCAGGCCACCACCGCCCTCCGTACCTCGAAGATGGAGGATGTGATCTTCGCCGGAACCACTGTCCGGTCGGCTCTGGGCCGCGCCGAGGTCTCGCTCACGTTCGACAACTCGGCGGGTCGCCTCGAACTCGATGTCGCCGAAGTGACCGTCACCCGGCGCCTCTATCGCGACGGAACGAGCGAATACGAGATCAACGGGACGACCTGCCGGCTTCTCGACATCCAGGAGCTTCTCGCCGACAGCGGGGTGGGTCGCCATCAGCACGTGCTCGTCGGGCAGGGACGGGTCGACGCCGTGCTCAACGCCGGCCCCGAGGAGCACCGCGCCGTGATCGAAGAAGCCGCCGGGGTCGTCAAGCATCGTGCGCGACGCGATCGCTCCATCCGGCGTCTCGAGGCCACCGACCTCGACCTCGAGCGTCTCCGGGACCTCCTCTCAGAGATCCAGAAGCGAATGAAGCCGCTCCGGCGGCAGGCCAACGCCGCCGCCCGACACGAGCAGGTGCGCGCCGAATGGCGGGCGACACGGCTGTGGGTCGGCGGTGAGCGTTTGCGCGAGGTGCGCTCCCGCCTTGGCCTACTCGGCGCGGCCGAGGCGAAGGCGAAGGCCGGCCTCGACGGAGCGGTCGCCGAGCGCGACGCGATCGTGGCCTCGTTGGGGGGCCTCCAGGCCGCCGCCGGCGAGACCGGTGAGGCTCTCGACCGCGACACCACCGCGGCGGCTCGTCTCGAGACCTCCTCGGAGCGGCTGCATCGCATCGCTCTCGTCGCGCGTGAGCGGCGCCTCGCCCTGGAACAGGCCGCCACTGGCGTCGACGCTCGCCGCCGCGATCTCGCCGCGGAACGAGGTGACATCGTTGATCGACTCGCCGCGACCCGCGCCGAGGAGGCATCCGCCGCCGAGGCGGCGGAGCGCGCCGAGGCCACCTTCCGGTCGCTCGAAGAGGAGGAGCGGTCGCTGGCAGACGCCGATCGGCTCCCGGCGGAGGGTGCCGCCGCCTCCCTGAGGGGCGACCTGGCTGCACTCGAGTCGGCGGCGGCTCGTGACGAACGTGAGGAGGCCGGGATCTCCCAGCGCCGCGTCGCCGTGGGCGCCCTCGTGGACGAGGAGGCGCGCGAGTCCGAGCGGCTCGCCGCGGAACTGAGCGGATTCGCGGAGGACCGGAGGCGGCTGGCGGCCGCTCACGAACAGGCACGCGCCGCCGCCGAGCGCGATCGGCAGGATGCAACCGCCGCCGAGGACACCCATCGGGTCGCGGAGACGGTGCTCGCGTCGGCACGGGCACGCCTCGAGGCACTCGAGGCTGCCGGGGCGGGCCTTGCCGACACCGACACCCGAGATCGCGCCGCGGCGCTCGACGGGATCGTCGGACCGATCGCGGCTCGCCTCGACGTGCCCGGCCGCCTATCGGCTGCGGTGGCCACGGCGCTCGGGCCATGGGCCGATGCGTTCGTTGCCCGCGACGCCGCCGGTGTGGTCGCCGCCGCCGGGGCCCTGAAGTCGGATGGCCGGGGAGGCGTCGCCTTCGTCACGGCCGGAGGGGAGGGCACAGTGCCCGCCCGCCGGGCGGCGGCTGAAGGTGGGGGAGCCGCACTGGTCGACCTGCTCGGGCCGGGTGCAGATCGCGTGCTCGCCGGCTCGCTTCTGGGCGACGTGGTCGTCGTGGAGGGCTGGTCCCAGGGACGGGCGATCGTCGAGGCCCATCCGGGCGTGCGAGTCGTGACGCCCGAAGGAGACCTGGTGACGGCACTGGGGATCGTGGCGGCACACCCGGACGGGGCAGGACCCGCCGCCATCGAGGCGGCACGAGTCGCAGTCGAGCGCGCCGGGACCGAGTCCGCCCGGGCCTTGAGCCGGCGCACGACGGCCATCAGGGCGCGCCATGCCTCCACGGCCACCGAGGCGGAGGCTGCTGCCGCGCTCGAGGCCGCGCAGCGGCGGATCGCGGCGATCGAGGAGACGCTCGCCTTGCTAGAGCGTTCCCGGGCCGAGCATCGGGCCGAGATCGACCGGCTGGATGTCCGTTCCCGAGCCATCGCCGAGGCTGCGTCGGGCCGCACCGAGCGCGTCATCACAATGCGCCGCCGGCTCGCCGATCTCGAAGGCGAAGAGCCGCGCCGCCAGGCCGCATGGGACGACATCGCCCGACGCCGCGACGAGCTCGCCTCGCGGCGCGACGAGGCTCGCAAGCGCCGCGAGGAGGCAGCGGCCATCGTCGCCGCCTCCACCGAGCGGCGATCGCTGCTCGAATCGAGGCTTGGCGAGATCGACGCGGTCATGGGCGACGATGAGCCTGGGTCCGGATCGAATCGCATCGGCCTCCTGGCGTCGATCGAAGAGCACGCCCGTCGCGCCGGTGACGCGGTCCGGCGTCATCTCGCCACCATCCGCGAACGGCAGAAGGCCCTGCACTCCGAGGCGGGCGAGGCGGGTGCCCGGCTCGAGGAGGCGCGCGAGCGGCGCGAGCAGCTCACCGGGATCATCGAAGAGGCCCGCGAGCGCCTATCGGCGGTCGGTGTGGAGACGGCAGAACTGCGGGTGCGCGAGGAGTCCATCGCTGAGACGCTCCGGCGCGATGTCGACGCATCCGAGGAGGACGCCCTCACCGCTCCGCAGCCCGAGATCCCGGAGGGGGTCGACGCCGCGGCACATGCGGAGTCGCTGGCGGCGACGCTGCGCCGATTGGGCCCGATCAACCAGCTGGCGGCCACCGAGTACGAGGAGCTCAGCGGTCGTGCCGAGTTCATGGAGGCGCAGCTCGCCGACCTCGAGGAGAGCCGGGCGGAGCTGCGGAAGGTGATCAAGGCGCTCGACGAGGAGATCGGCCGGCTGTTCCTGCTGGCGTTCGAGGACATCGCCGCCAAGTTCGCCGAGAACTTCTCGATCTTGTTCCCCGGCGGCACAGGCAGGTTGGAGCTCACCGCCACCGACGACCTTCTCGAGACCGGTGTCGAGATCCACGCGCAGCCGATGGGCAAGAAGGTCGGTCGACTCACCCTGCTGTCGGGCGGCGAGCGATCGCTGGCAGCGTTGGCGTACCTGTTCGCAGTCTTCCGCTCGCGGCCGAGCCCTTTCTATGTGCTGGACGAAGTCGAGGCCGCGCTCGACGACGCCAACCTGAGGCGATTCATCAGGCTCATCGGCACACTGCGCGCCACCTCACAGCTCGTGATCGTCACGCATCAGCAGCAGACCATGGAGGCCGCCGACGTCCTGTACGGGGTCACCATGGAGCCCGGCGAGTCCTCACGGGTGCTCGCCAAGCGGCTTGCTGGCGTCGGCCGGTAGGCCCGGTCCTGGCCGGTTGCGCGCTTCCGAAGGGCCTTCCTGTGGTGCCGGCGATGTTCGATGAGCCGCCAACTACGGTGTGAACATGGAAGTCGCCCTGGCGATCGCGCTGGTTGTCGGCCTGCTCGTCACCGGGTTGCTCACATGGCGGCGCCGCCGACGAGCGTCGTCTGAGCCCGTCCGTCGCGACGCCCCCACGGTCGACCGGGCACCGCAGGTCCGCGGGATCGGCGACCGCCTCGGGTCGCTGTTCGGGAGGGGCATCGACGCCGAGTTCTGGTCGGGTGTCGAAGAGACCCTCATCCAGGCGGATGTGGGGGTGGCCACTTCCGTCGCCATCGTCGAACGGATCCGCTCCGAGGGGCCGTCGACGCCCGATGGCGTCAAGGCCGCCCTGCGCCGCGAACTGGTCGCGGCATTCGCAGGGCGCGACCGCACCCTCGCGCTCGAGGGCAAGCCCGCTGTCCTCGTGGTGGTCGGCGTCAACGGCTCGGGCAAGACCACGACGATCGCCAAGCTGGCGCAGATGCTCCTCGACGAAGGCCACTCGGTCCTGCTGGGCGCGGCCGACACCTTCCGCGCCGCTGCCTCCGAGCAGCTCAGGGAATGGGGGAACCGTCTCGGCGTCGACGTGGTGTCGGGCGAAGAGGGGGCCGATCCGGCCTCCGTCGCCTTCGATGCCCGCTCGGCCGCCGAGTCCCGCGGCAAGGATGTCGTGATCATCGACACGGCGGGCCGGCTCCACTCGAAGCGCAATCTCATGGACGAGCTGGGCAAAGTCGTTCGGGTGCTCGGCCGCTCGGGCCCGATCTCGGAGGTGCTCCTCGTGCTCGACGGCACGACGGGCCAGAACGGCCTCGCCCAGACCCGCGCCTTCACCGGGGCAGTGGCCGTCACCGGAGCGGTGATCACCAAGCTCGACGGCACGGCTCGCGGTGGAATGGCCGTGGCCGTCGAGCGCGAGCTCGGCGTTCCCGTCAAGCTGATCGGCGTCGGCGAGGGTCTGAGGGACCTGCTTCACTTCGACGGAGTCCAATTCGTCGATGCATTGCTGGAGGAGACGTGACCAACGAGGAGTTGATCGCCGAGGCGCGCGCGTCCGCGAAGCACGCCTATGCCCCCTATTCGAAGTATCGGGTGGGAGCCGTGGTCGTCGCCGACGACGGCACGCTGTACCGCGGGGCCAATGTCGAGAACAGCGCCTACGGCTCCGCCATCTGTGCGGAGGCGACGGCCGTCGCCCATGCGGTGTCTTCGGGCGTCCGCAAGATCGACACGGTCGCCGTGGCAACCCTCGATGGGGACGAGCCCGGGTATCCCTGCGGCAACTGCCGCCAACTGATGGTCGAATTCAACGTGGACCAGGTCGTACTCGACGGATTCGCCGAGGGCCCCATCGTGCACACCCGCGAGGAGCTCATCCCTCACGGTTTCAGGCTTTGAGGCAGCCGCCAGCCGCCAGCCCCAGTCTTCAGCCCCCAGCAGAACGATGACCGCCGGGTACTCGGGGACGCCTCTCGATCGGAAGCTCGGCATCGAGTCGGGGATGCGGGTGATAGTCGTCGACGACCCCGCTGGATGGCTGGCCGGTCATGTCGACCTGCCCGTGGGGGCTGAGATCCGGGACCTCCGCTCCCGATCGGCGCCGATGATCCTGCTGTTCGCCCGTGATCGGGCTTCGCTCGAGAAGCGGCTCGTCCAGGCGATCGACCGACTTCCCGCAGACGGCATGGTCTGGGTCGCCTGGCCGAAGCGGGCCTCCGGCGTCGCGACCGACGTCACCGAAGACGTCGTTCGCGACGTGGCGCACCCCTACGGCCTCGTCGACGTGAAGGTCGCCGCACTCGACGAGACCTGGAGCGGCCTCAAGCTCGTGGTCAGGCGGGAACGCCGCGGGGAGTGGTAGTTCAGACTGCTGGCGGCAGGGGTAGCGGGTAGGCGGGCGCGGGAGGTCACCGAAGAGCCCGTCGTCGTTCTTGCCAATCGCCAATCGCCAATTGCCAATTGCCAATTGCGGCCGAGCGAAGCGAGCTATCTCGCGAAATCCTTCCTTCAACTCGGTCGCCGGGACGCCGATAGCCAGGATCGTGACCACGCAGACGCACTCCGCCGACTGGAAGGTGACCACCGGTTACCGCATCCTCGTGACGGTGGGTTGGGGGGCCACAGCCCTGGCCGCCTACCTCGCTGCGGCTGCCTTCATCCTGGGCTCGGACCGGGTGTGGTGGGTGGTGGCCGCGCTCGCCGCATCGGCGATCCTCGTCGGCCTGCTGCTTCCCGAGCCGGTACCGCGCGACATGCTCAACGGTCACCGGACGATGGTGGACTTGAAAGGCTCGTCGCCGCGTTAGGCCGTCTCTCCGCTGCTGTCCCGCTTTGCCGGTTTCGCGTTGCCCGTGTGCAGTGGAGTCAGGGCCGTGGCAAACGGGCAACGGGCAACGGGCAACGGCAGTGATCCACCCGAGCCGTTCCGACCTGGAAGTGAGCTACTTCCGCGCCTTCAGTGCCTCGATCAGTTTCGGCAGCACCTTGTGGACATCGCCCACCACGCCGAGGTCGGCCACCCCGAAGATCGGTGCTTCCTCGTCCTTGTTGATGGCGATGATCGTCCCCGAGTCCTTCATACCGACCAGGTGCTGCATGGCGCCGCTGATCCCGGCCGCGATGTAGACGTTGGGCTTCACCGTCTTTCCGGTCTGCCCGACCTGCATCGAGTAGGGGACCCATCCCGAGTCGACGATCGCCCTGGTGGCGCCCACGGCGGCTCCCAGGAGCCCGGCGAGCTCCTCGATCATGGCGAAATGCTCCTCGCCTCCGAGGCCGCGGCCGCCGCTGACGATCACGTCGGCCTCGGAGAGCTTCGGGCCCTGGGCGGGCTCTTCGTGCCGAGCGACGACCCTTGCCGCTCCGGCGTGCCCGACGTCCGGCATCGGCACCGAGACGACGTCGGGCGCGCCTCCGTCGCCGGGTTCCGCCGCGAACGACTTGGGCCGGACCACCACGATGTGCGGGCCCGGGCCGGTGAACGAGGTCTCCACCAGTGTCTTGCCCCCCAGGATCTCGTTGGTCGCCGTCACCGCGTCGCCGGCCGTGACGTCGACCGCATTGGAGAGCACGGGTACGCCGAGGCGGGCGCTGAGCCGACCGGCGACGTCGCGGTCGGTGGGGGTGAGGCCGAACATGGCCAAGTCGCCCGCCGCGACGAGTTCGGCGAGGGCCGCGGCCGCAGCCGCCGACGGCAGGGCGTCGCCGGGGTCGAGGTGGTGCACCTTCCCGGCGCCGTGGGCGCCGAGAGTCGACCAGGCGGAATCCGACCCCGAGCCGACAAAGAAGGCGGCGACTTCGCCGGGGAGCGAACGCGCCTTGGTCAGCATCTCGAGTGAGATCGGGGATGGTGCTCCGCCGGCGTCCTCACTGAACACCCAGATGGTCATATCAGATCACCTTCGCCTGTTCGAGGAGCCTGACGATCTCGAGGTGGGCCTCACCCTCGTCCTGGATCTTCCGCCCTGCTGCGCGTTCCGGTGCCGGCCGCACCGCATCGATCCGCTGCGCCGAGCCCCCGGCGCCGATCTCCTCGCTCGAGAAGCCGAGGTCGGAGGCCGTCGGCTGATCCACCGGTTTCTGCTTGGCCTGCATGATCCCCTTGAAGGTCGGATAGCGAGGCTCGACTGCACCGGCGGTGACCGAGACCAGTGCGGGGAGCGGTGCCTCGACCACGTCGTACCCGGACCCGGTCTGCCGCTCGACGCGAATCTGTCCGCCCTCGTGCTCGACCTTTCGGGCGAAAGTGAGAGCCGGTAGCCCGAGAAGCTCGGCTAGCTGCTGCGGCACGATCCCGGCATACCCATCGGTCGACTCGGTGCCAGCGACGACGAGATCGACCTCCTCGCGGCGGATCACCTCGGCGAGGACCCGGGCCGTCACCAGCGCACCGGATCCGCGGAGGGCCGGGTCGCTGACCACCACCGCCTTGTCGGCGCCCATGGCAAGCGCCTGGCGGATGCCCTGAAGGTTGCCGGCGGGTGACATCGACACGAGGACCACGCTGCCCTCCGTCGCCTCCGCCAGCTGTAGCCCGACTTCGATTCCGTATCGGTCGGTGTCGTCGAGGATCTGGTCCTCGGGTCGGACGACGAAGTGGCTGTCCGGGTCGAGCGCGTACGGTGTGGCCGGGTCCGGGATCTGCTTTACGCAGACCGCGATCTTCATGGCTGCTCCTGCCTGTCGTCGGGCGGGATGATATTCGGATGCCGGATGCCGGATGCCGGATGCCGGATGCCGGATGCCGGATGCCGGATGCCGGATGCCGGATGCCGGATGCCGGATGCCGGATGCCGGATGCCCGTTGCCCGTTGCCCGTTGCCCGTGCAAGAGACCTGGGCGCGCTGCTCGTTCGCGATCGAAGGTTGTCAAGGGTTCCCTTTGGCCTTTCGCTCCCCGCCTCCCGCAGAACAAGGGTTACCGCGTTCGGAACATTCACCGCTCTGCGAATTGCGTATTGCGTATTGCGTATTGCGGCGAGCGAAGCGAGCCCTCAGCTCCGCGCCAGCTCCGGGAGCAACGCGTCCAGCAGGCGGGTGAACCGGTCCCGCGCCGCGGCGGCGGTCTCGGTGACTTCCTCGTGGCTCAGTGGGGTCGGCGAGATGCCCGCGGCGAGATTGGTCACGAGCGAGATCCCGAGGACATCGGCGCCCATGTGGCGGGCGGCGATCGCCTCGGGAACTGTCGACATCCCGACCAGATCGGCACCGAGCCGCTTGGCCATCTGCACCTCGGCCGGCGTCTCGTACGACGGCCCGAGGAACCAGGCGTAGACCCCCTCTTTCAGCGGGACGTCGACGCGCTCGCCGACCACCTTCGCTGTCGTTCGCAGCCGATCCGGGTACACGGCCGACATGTCGGGGAACCGCGGGCCGAGTCGGGAGTCGTTCGTCCCCAGCAGCGGGTTGCGTGCGGTCAGGTTGAGGTGGTCGGTGATGAGGACGAGGTCGCCCGGCTCGAGGTGCTCGCCCACCCCGCCGGCGGCATTGGTCAGGACGATCGTCGTGCACCCGCTCGACACCGCGGCCCGGACCGCGAACACCACGTCCCCGAGCTCCCAGCCCTCGTAGGCATGGACCCGCCCGGCAAGCACCATGATCGGGTGGCCGTCGATCTCGGCCGAGAAGAGCGCGCCGGTGTGCCCTTCGACCTCCGGGACAGGGAAGCCCGGGATGTCGGCGTAGGGGACCTCGACGGCGCCCGGAAGGCTGCCGGCGTAGTCGCTCAGGCCCGAACCCAGAACCAGCGCGGCGGTGTGTCTTCCACGTCTGGTGCGTTCGGCGATGACCCCCGCGGCGGCGCCGAGACGCTCCAGTGTCATCGCACCACCTCGTGGAGGAGAGGCGGCGGCTCCGCCGGCTCCTCCTGGATGATGAACGCCCGCTCGGCGAGGGCGATCACCTCCGCGAGGCGGGAGTCGTCGTCGTATCGGAGCCGGACGAGGGGATCGCCGGTCCCGACGCGGTCTCCGACCTTCGCCTCCACGGTGATCCCGACACCCGGGTGGATGGGCGACTCCTTGGTCTCCCTTCCCGCACCCAGCCGCATGGCGGACACCCCGATGTCGAGGGCGTCACAGCGAGCGACGGTCCCGCTCTCGCGGGCGGTGATCACGTGCTCGCCGGGAGCCCGTGCCAGCAGCGAGGTATCCTCGACGACGGAGGGATCGCCGCCCTGGGCCTCGACAACCTCGATGAACTTCTCGAGCGCCGCTCCCGACTCCAACGTCTCTGCAAGGCGCTCGCGAGCTGAGGCGGCGTTATCGGCGATGCCGCCGAGCACCAGCATCTCTGCCCCCAGGAGGAACACCACCTCGACCAGGTCGGGAGGACCGTCGCCGCGGAGCACGGCAATCGACTCCTCGATCTCGCAGGCGTTGCCCACCTCCCGGCCCAGGGGTTGACTCATGTCGGTGAGGAAGGCGACGGTAGTGACCCCGTACCCGGATCCGATGCCGACCATGGTTTTGGCGAGGGTGCGGGCGGTCGCAACCGTTCGATTGAACCCCCCTCGGCCTACCTTGACATCGAGGACCAGCGCCTCGATGCCTTCGGCGACCTTCTTCGACATGATCGAGGAAGCGATGAGCGGGATGGAGGGCACCGTCCCGGTGGCGTCGCGCAGTGCGTAGATCCGTCGATCAGCAGGGGCGATCGACTCGGACTGCCCCGCGAGCACCAGCCCGTGGCGGTAGAGGCGGTGCTTGAACTCCTCGGCGTCGAGGGCAGTGCGGAACCCGGGGATCGTCTCCAGCTTGTCGAGTGTCCCTCCGGTGTGGCCCAGTCCCCGCCCGGAGATCATGGGGATCGCCACCCCGCAAGCCGCCACCATCGGTGCAAGGGGGATGCTCACCTTGTCACCGACCCCGCCCGTCGAGTGCTTGTCGACCGCGGGTGCGCCGAGGTCGGACAGGTCGAGGACGGCTCCCGAGTGGAGCATCGCCGCCGTCCACGCGGCCAGCTCGTCGTCGTCGAGACCTCGGATGAACACGGCCATGACGAGCGCAGACATCTGGTAGTCGGGAATCTTGTCGGCCGTATAGCTCTCGATGATCCAGCGGATCTCCTCAGGGATGAGAGTTCCGCCGTCCCGCTTCCTTTCGATGAGTTCCACGAAATTCATTGTCTACCCATTCTGGCGACCTTGCGGCCGACGACCGTCACACCTTCGGCCCGGAGGCGCCTGGCGTGCTCCACCTCGTGGCCCGGTACGAGTCGTCCGTTGGCGGCGACCACCCGCCACCACGGGTACCCGGCATTCGAGGTGGCGAGGATCCGGCCCACGGCGCGGGCCGCACCGGGGCGGCCCGCCTCCGCAGCCACTTCGCCGTAGGTGACGACTTCCCCCGGTCGGAGCCTCCCCAGCACGGCGGCCACCTGTTCCTCGAAGGTCACTGGGTCCCGAAGAGCCGGTCTCCCATGTCGCCGAGGCCGGGCTGGATGTAGAAGTGGTCGCTCAGGTCGCGGTCCAGCGATGCGGCAAAGATGCGCACGTTCGGGTGCTCGCGATTCATGCGCTGGACACCCTCCGGGGCGGCCACGACGCAGAGGCAGCGGACGTCGGTGGCCCCGGACTCGATCACCTTGCTCACCGCCCAGGAGAGCGAGCCGCCCGTGGCGAGCATCGGCTCGAGGATCAGGACGCTCGCCTCGGCCAGGTCCGGGGGCTTGAAGTAGTACTCGACCGGCTCTGCGGTCTCTTCGTTGCGTTGCACACCGGCGAAGCCCACCTTGACCGAAGGGATGAGTTCGACGACAGCATCGAGGAGACCGAGACCGGCCCGCAGCACCGCGATGGCGACGACGGGGGTGAGCTGATGGCCGGTCGTCTTCTCCAACGGCGTCTGGATCTCGTGTTCGGTCAGTTCCAGGTCACGGGTCGCCTCCATGACCAGGGAGTACGTCAGCCGGCGCGCCGCGGCACGGAACCCCTCGGGCTCGGTGTCCTTGTCCCTGAGCACGCTGAGGTAGTGCTTGGCGAGCGGATGGTCGAGGACGGTGAGGTTCATGCGCGTGTCCAGGTCTCGGGGTCGGTTCGAGGCTACTGCGCGGTGAAGAGTCGTTGCCCGTTGCCCGTTCCCCGTTACCCGGGCGTTGCGGCGCGTCACGGTTCGGCTATCGGTCAACGGGCGAGTACACCCACGCTCGAAGGGCCGTTGAGGCATCTTCGGCACGGGCAACGGGCAACGGGTAACGGGTAACGGGTAACGGGATTCGGCCACCTACCCTCGCGTCTGTGTTCGAGTCCCTTACCGCGCGGCTCTCGACCGCCCTTGCCGCACTCCGGGGTAAGGGGCGGCTGACGGAGGGCGATGTCAACGAGACCCTGATCGAGGTGCGGCTCGCCCTCCTCGAGGCCGACGTCGACGTCTCCGTCGTTGCGTCGCTGCTCGACAGAGTGCGTACCCGCGCCGTCGGCTCCGAGGTGACAAAGAGCCTTTCGCCGGGCCAGCAGGTGGTCAAGATCGTCCACGAAGAGCTCATCGCCACCCTCGGCGGGGAGGCGGAGCCGCTGGCGAGCACATCGAAGCCGCCACTGGTGATCCTGGTGGCGGGGCTCCAGGGCTCCGGCAAGACGACCACCGCGGCCAAACTGGCGAAGCGGCTGAAGGGCCAGGGCAAGCAACCCCTGCTCGTCGCCGCCGACCTGCAGCGGCCCGCGGCCATCGACCAGCTGGAGACGCTCGGAGGGCGCATCGGAGTGCCCGTGTACAGCGCCCGCGACACCACCCCGGCCAAGCTCGTGAAGTCCGCCTTGAAGGAGGCTTCGGATCGGGGTCATGGCGCCGTCGTGATCGATACTGCGGGTCGTCTGCAGGTCGACAAGGCTTTGATGGACGAGCTCGCCGACGTCCGTAAGGCGGCCAATCCCGATGAAGTGCTCCTGGTGGTCGACGCAATGACGGGGCAGGACGCGGTGAACGTTGCCCGCGGATTCCTCGAGCGGGTCGACCTCACTGGCATCGTTCTCTCCAAACTCGACGGCGACGCCCGGGGCGGTGCCGCCATCTCAGCCCGCGAGGTCACCGGCAGGCCCATCAAGCTGGTTGGGGTCGGTGAGGGCGTCGACGATCTCGAGGTCTTCCATCCCGAGCGCATGGCCAGCCGAATCCTGGGGATGGGCGACGTCCTCACCCTCATCGAGAAGGCCGAGGAGGCATTCGACGAGCGCACCGCGCGGGAGGCCACCGAGAAGCTGCTGACGGCCTCGTTCACGCTCGAGGACTTCCTCGATCAGTTCCAGCAGGTACGGCGGATGGGGTCGATAGGCCAACTGCTTGGTATGCTCCCGGGCGCCGCATCGGCGTTGAAGCACGCCGACGTTTCTGACAGGGATCTCGGCAGGGTCGAAGCGATCATCAGATCGATGACACCCGACGAGCGGCGAAACCCCAAGATCATCGACGGCAGTCGCAAGCGCCGCATCGCCGGGGGGTCGGGCACGACCCCACAGGACGTCAACGGGCTGTTGCGACAGTTCGCCGAGACGCAGAAGTTGATGAAGGCCTTTGCCGGAGGAAAGAGCCCGCTGCCCGGGCTCGACCTGCCGGGAATGGGTCGCAGAAGGAAGAGGTGACCGATGGCGGTGAAGATCCGCCTGACGAGAGTCGGGAAGAAGCGGCAGCCCTCATACCGGGTCGTCGTCGCCGACTCGCGCAGCCCGCGTGACGGGCGCTACATCGAGCAGATCGGCCGGTACGACCCGACGACCGATCCGTCGATCGTCGAGATCGACAACGAGCGGGCGGCGTATTGGATGGAGCGGGGTGCACAGCCATCGAGCCAGGTGCGCAAGCTGCTCGAGATCTCGGGCACGTTGGCGGCACGCCCGGTGAAGGATCGCAAGGTCCACGTCGTGGGTGAGGCCGCTCAGATCGCTGCCGAGGCGAAGCCGATCGCGCTGGAGCCGGCCGCCGA
>Ga0214472_10001261_pt1 | contig 28904 bp, 25 predicted proteins | sample RVTome_6_FD_207662 | JGI IMG/M metagenome (GOLD analysis project Ga0214472, IMG submission 207662) | Soil microbial communities from uranium-contaminated site in the Upper Colorado River Basin, Wyoming, United States - RVT140D175 | ecosystem: Environmental > Terrestrial > Soil > Contaminated >...
ATCGCCCGCTCGTCGTCGAAGAGGAACTGAGCGAGGGCTCGCGCCAGCTCGGTCTTGCCGACACCGGTCGGACCGAGGAACACGAACGATCCGATCGGCCGGTTCGGATCCGAGAGCCCTGCCCGGCTTCGCCTGATGGCATTGGCGACAGCCGAGACCGGCTCGTCCTGGCCGACCACCCGCTCGTGGAGGTGATCCTCCAGCCGAACGAGCTTCTGCATCTCGCCTTCCATGAGGCGCGAGACCGGTACGCCGGTCCAGCGGCTGACCACCTCGGCGACGTCTTCTTCGTCGACCTCCTCCTTGAGCATCGTGAGCGTCGACTGGAGCTTGGCGAGCTCGTCCTGCTCCTCGGCCAGCCGCTTCTGGAGCTCCGGCAGCGTGCCGTAGCGCAGCTCGGCGGCCCGCTGCAGGTCGCCCGCCTTCTCGGCCCGATCGGCGTCGGCTCTGACCGACTCGATCTGCTGCTTCACGCCGCGGATCTCGTCGATCCGCTCCTTCTCGAGGCGCCAGTGGGCGTGCAAGGCGTCGAGCTCTTCCCCGATGTTGGCGAGCTCCTCCTCGATGACGGCCCGCCTGCCCTTGGACGCCTCGTCCTTCTCCTTCACGAGGGCGCTCTGCTCGATCTCGAGCTGGCGCTTGCGACGCTCCAGCTCGTCGATCTCCTCGGGCATCGAGTCGATCTCGATGCGCAGGCGCGACGCAGACTCGTCGATGAGGTCGATCGCCTTGTCGGGGAGGTGCCTGCCCGTGATGTAGCGGTCGGAGAGCACGGCAGCGGCGATGAGGGCGCCGTCGGTGATGCGGACACCGTGGTGGACCTCGTAGCGCTCCTTGAGGCCGCGCAGGATGCCGATGGTGTCCTCGACGGATGGGGCATCGACGAACACTGGCGCGAATCGGCGCTCGAGGGCGGCGTCCTTCTCGACGTACTTGCGGTACTCGTCGAGCGTCGTCGCTCCGATCATGCGCAGCTCGCCTCGGGCCAGCATCGGCTTGAGCATGTTCGATGCGTCCATCGAGCCTTCGGCGGCGCCGGCACCGACGATGGTGTGCATCTCGTCGATGAACGTGATGATCCGGCCCTCGGCCGCCTTGATCTCGTCGAGGGTCGCCTTGAGGCGCTCCTCGAACTCGCCCCGGTACTTGGCTCCGGCCACCATCGCTCCGAGGTCGAGGGCGACGAGGCGCTTGTTCTTGAGGCCCTCCGGCACGTCGCCATCGGCGATGCGCTGGGCGAGGCCCTCGGCGATGGCGGTCTTGCCGACACCCGGCTCGCCGATGAGCACCGGGTTGTTCTTGGTCTTGCGGCTCAACACCTGGATGACTCGGCGGATCTCGTCGTCGCGGCCGATCACCGGATCGAGCTTGCCCTGCTGGGCGAGCTGCACGAGGTCGCGCCCGAACTTGTCGAGCGGGGCGAGGGTGTCCTCCGGCGTCTGACTCGTCACCCGCTGCGCACCGCGCACCTCGGCGAGAGCCGTCAGTGTGGAGTCCTTCGTGACGCCGGCCGATCGGAGCAGCTCGCCGGCGACGTCCGCAGACGCAGCCAGGGCGAGCAGGACGTGCTCGATGGACACGTATGTGTCCTTCATGGCGGCCATCTCCGCTTGGGCGGCCTCGAGCACTGCGATCGCCTCGGTCGAGAATCCGACCTCTCCCGCATCGCCGTACACGGACGGGATACGTGCCAGCTCGCGCTCGGTCGCCGCCTTGAGCTCGGCGGGGTTCACGGAGAGCTTGGCGAGAAGCGGGTAGACGATGCTGTCGGGGAGCGAGAGAAGCGATTCGAGGAGGTGCAGTGGCGAGACGACCTGGTGCTGCCTGCTGGCGGCCGACGTGCGCGCCGCCAGGACGGCCTGCTGCGACTTCTGCGTGAATGCGTTGATGTCCACGGGTCCTCCAACACGGATCGTGAGTCCATTATGCCAAGAAACTTGATAATGGCAATATCAAGATCACGGTTGTCCCTACCTTCGTACGCCGCCCGGGAAAGCCGCACGGCGAGTACCTTCCTGGGCACACGTGCGATACCTGCGACTCGAGCCGGCGAGAGGTGAGCTCCGCGTCAGGGTGTTCGGGACAACGGCGCCCGAGCTGCTGGAGAACGCCGGGTTCGCCGTCTTCGACCTCAGCTACGACCTGTCCAACGTCCCTCCGACGTATTCGCGGCCGATCGTGGCGCCCGGGGACACCCTCGACGACCTGCTCGCCAACTGGGTGTCCGAGCTCGTCGCCTGGAGCACCTCCGAGCTGCTCGTGTGGTCCTACTTCGTCGTCGATCGACTCGAGGAGGGCGGCGTGCAGGGCTCGGCAGCCGGGCTTCCGATCGGCGAGGTTCCTGCCCAGCGCGTCATCGTCAGCGGCGTGTCGGGTGCATCCGTCCTCGCAGGGCCGGATGGATGGAGCGCAGAGCTCAGCCTTGTCACGGCTCCTCGGCTGCGGCCGCTCGCCTGAGCTGGCACGGGCGCCGCGGCCCCTGGTACATCGCGACGAGCCGGCGCCCCGCTGGGTGCGCCGAGCGATGCGGCCGACCATGCGCGCCCCGGCGGCTGGCGTCACATGACGATGCGCTCTCCGTCGTGGCGCTTGATCACGAAGGCGACCACCAGCGACGGCCGGCCCGGCCAGCCCACCAGGGTCCCCCGAGCGGCGTCGTTGCTCAGCCTGCGGTAATCGCTCCACTCGGCACCCCCGCCGTCGGCGACCTCGAGGGTGAGGTTGGGCCTCGGGATGAGGGCGGCTCCTTCGAGGTCGAATCCGTCCATCTCGACGATGGCGAGATCGAGACGATCGCAGGCGTCGATGAGCCTTCTGGCCGTCGCGGTGTCGAAATAGCCCTCGGAGTCGTCATTGCGGTGCGCCGCCTGCTCGTCGAACTCCTCGGCGAGAGCGACCACCGCAGGGTCCTCGTCTTCCCAGTCCTCGTCCTCGGCCTCGCCGTCTGAGGCCTCGTAGGCCGCTTCACCGCTGCGGATGGCATCCTGCAGGACGGCGAAGTCCCCGAACCCGGGTGCCACCATCCGGTCGGCGAGATCCAGGACCCGCAGCAGATCGTGCAGGTCGAGGTCGAACACATCGTCGTCCCGGTCGTGGAAGATCTGCACGATGGAACCCTCGTCCCAGAAGACGAAGCCGACGAACTCGTCGTCGCGCCACAGCTCGACCACGGGCTCTTCGAAGCCTTCGCGCTCGGTCTCGACGAGTCGCAGCGGGATCACGGGCGCGATCTTACGGCGGAGCGCCGTGGTCGATGCTGGGTCGGCCGTCCCGCGTCATGCCGCTGCGGCGATCACGAAGCCGAGCACGAAGTATGCGATTCCGGCGGCGATCGGCAGGTTCGACACGAGCGTCTCGACCCGCGATGTCTCCCAGTTGTATCCGTGGGCGAACAGGTGGATGAGGGAGGCGACGATGGGCCCGATGATCATGACGACGATGCCGAGGCCGATCGTGATGTAGCCGGTCATCGTCCAGATGTCGATCGGCTCGCACCGGACGCCGGTGTCCTTCACCCGGGTGCAGTAGTCGACCCAGCGCGGGCTCGCCCAGCGGCCCGCCAGAGCCGCGACGATGAGTCCGAGGCCGAACAGGAAGGGCAACCGGATCCACCGGTTGCGGAGCGCCTCCATGCCGTCGAGCTTACGCGGCCCGGCGAATCATCGGAGGGGGTCGGGTCGCCGCAGATCGGGCAGATTGCGCCCCACCTCGCCGCCCGGGCCCACCCGAGTGCCCTCACCCGGCGGCGATCCGGCGTACCTGGTCTCGGCTTCGCCGAGCAGGCGACGCAGCCTGTCGACTTGGGAACGGAGCCGCCTGTTCTCCTCCTGGAGCTCGAGGACCTTGCGAACACCCTCGAGGTTGACCCCCGCCGACGTCAGCTCCTGGATGAGCCCGAGGCGCTCCAGATCCTCGTCGGAGTAGCGCCTCGTCCCGCCCGGGGTTCGGTACGGCTCGATCAGTCCCTTGCGCTCGTAGATCCGAAGGGTCTGTGGGTGGACGCCTGCCAATTCGGCGGCTACCGAGATGATGTACACGGCCGATTCACGCCTCGTCACTTCTCACACTCCCAGGTGGGCACGGGGATTCTCGCTCGGGCCGTTGTCCCTGAGCTTCTCGAGCAGCGCCCGCTGCTCGTCCGTCAACTCCTCGGGGACGACCACGGACACCGTGACGAGAAGGTCACCCTTGGTGCCCTTGGCGGTCTCGATCCCTCGGCCGCGGACGCGGAACGTCTTGCCGCTCGGGGTGCCCGGCGGGATGCGCAACCTCACCTTGCCGTCGAGCGTCGGGACGTCGATGTCGGCGCCGAGCGCCGCCTCGGTGAACGTGATGGGCACCTCCACCCTCAGGTCGTCGTCGGTGCGCTCCAATATCGGATGGGGGACGACGTGGATGGTGACGTACAGGTCCCCGCTCGGCCCGCCGAGGGCGCCCGGGGCGCCCTTGCCTCTGAGCCGGATCCTGGCGCCGTCTCTTACGCCCTTCGGGATCTTCACCTTGAAGGTCTGGCCGTCGATCGAAACCTGCTTCGTCGCACCCGAGACGGCGTCGTCGAATCCGAGCGTGAGCTCGGCGGCGACGTCGCGACCTGGGCGGGGCCGCGATGCCGTCCTGCCCGAGAAGAAGTCACCGAGCCCACCGAACAAGTCGAACGGCGAACCACCCGAGCCTCCCTGGCCGAAGAGGTCCTCGACACGCACGTACTGCTGGCCGCCGCCGGGGCCGCCGACGAAGTACCCCATCTGCCTGACGCTGTCGTATTCCTTACGGGTCTCGACGTCACCGAGGACGTCGTACGCCTCGCTGATCTCCTTGAATCGAGCCTCGGCGGACGGATCGTCGCGATTGGCGTCGGGGTGGTACTGCTGGGCGAGCTTCCTGTACGCCTTCTTGACGTCCTTGTCGGAGGCGTCCTTGGGGACGCCGAGAACGGCGTAGTAGTCGGTCTCGACCCACTCCTGCCTCATTGCCCCGAGCTCTCCACGACGACGAGTGACGGCCGGATGACCCGGCCTCCGAGCGTGTACCCACGACGCAGCTCTTGGGTGACGGTGAGGTCGCCATCACCCGCCGTCCCCGAGACCGCCTCGTGCAGCGCAGGGTCGAACGTCGTGCCCACCGCCTCGATCGGCTGGAGCCCCTCCTTGGCGAGCATGTCCATGAGCTGGGTGTGCGTGCCGCGCACCCCATCGAGGATCTTCTCCTCCGTCGGGGTCTGTGTCTCGTACGACAGGGCTGCGTCGAGGCTCTCGAGGCTGGGAAGCAGCCGCTCGACGAGGTGACGGGTCGCCCTGTGCACGACGTCGGCTTGGTCTCGCTCGACGCGTTTGCGGTAGTTGTCGAAGTCGGCGGCTACCCGCTGCAGCGTCTCGAGGTACTCGGCTGCCTCGAGACGAGCCTCGATGAGGGCGCCCAAGAGCTCCTGGCGCGCCGCTTCGGGGTCTGCCGACAGATCGAGCCCGAGCGAGGCCGGGTCGATGTGCGTCGCCTCGATGACCTCGCCGTCGACTGCGGCGAAGTCATCCGCCGAAGTCCCGGCGTCCTCGTGGTCGTCGACGATCTCAGGCTGGTCGAACCGATCAGGACTCATCCGTCTCATCCTCGACTATCTCGGCCTCGACGACATCGCCTTCCCCGTCACCCGGTGCGCCGCTCTCGGTCTCGGTGGACGCCGCCTGGGAAGCCTCGTAGATCCGCTGGCCGAGAACCTGGCTCGAGGTGAGCAGCTCCTCGGTCGCCTTCTGGAGCTCAGCGGTCGACGGATCCTCCGTCAGGAGCTTGCGCACCGCGGTGATCTTGTCCTCGATCGCCGACTTCTCGTCCTCGGCGAGCTTGTCGCCGTGCTCGGCGAGCTGCCTCTCGATCTGGTGGGCCGTGTGATCGGCGTGGTTGCGAGCCTCCGCATGGGTGCGGCGCTCCTCGTCGTCGTTGGCGTGGGTCTCGGCGTCACGCACCATGCGATCGATGTCGTCCTGTGAAAGGGCGGTGCCGCCCGTGATGGTCACCTGCTGCGACTTGCCGGTGCCCAGGTCCTTGGCGGAGACGGACACGATCCCGTTGGCGTCGATGTCGAAGGTCACCTCGATCTGCGGGATGCCGCGCGGCGCCGGCGGGATGCCTGGCAGCTTGAAGCGGCCGAGGGACTTGTTGTCGGCGGCCATCGCCCTCTCGCCTTGGAGAACGTGGATCTCGACCTCCGGCTGGTTGTCGGCCGCGGTGGTGAACTTCTCGCTCCGTCGCGTCGGGATGGTCGTGTTGCGCTCGATCATCTTCGTGAACACGCCGCCCTCTGTCTCGACGCCGAGGGTGAGCGGGGTCACGTCGAGCAGCAGGATGCCCGAGACGTCGCCCTTGAGGACCCCGGCCTGGATGGCGGCCCCGAGCGCCACCACCTCGTCCGGGTTGACGCCTTGATGAGGCTGCTTGCCTGCCAGGTCGCGAACGAGGTCCTGGATCGAAGGCATCCTCGTCGAGCCGCCGACGAGGATGACGTCTTCGATGTCGCCGACGCCGGTGCCCGCATCCTTGAGCGCCTGCTCGAAGGGGTGACGCGTCCTGGCGACGAGGTCCTCGGTCATGCGCTGGAACTCGGATCGGGTGAGCGTCTCCAAAAGGTGGATCGGGCCCTCATTGGTCGCGGTGATGAACGGCAGGTTGATCTCGGTCTCCGAGACCGAGGAGAGCTCGATCTTGGCCTTCTCGGCCGCTTCCTTGAGCCGGGTGAGGGCCATCGGGTCCTTCGACAGGTCGACTCCGTGGGCGTTCTTGAACTCCTTGACGAGCCACTCGATGACCCGCTCGTCCCAGTCGTCGCCTCCCAGGCCGGTGTCGCCACTGGTCGCCTTGACCTCGAAGACCCCCTCGCCGATCTCGAGCACCGAGACGTCGAATGTGCCGCCGCCGAGGTCGTACACGAGGATCTGGTGATCGCTCTTCTTGTCGAGGCCGTATGCCAGGGATGCAGCCGTCGGCTCGTTGACGATGCGGAGAACCTCGAGGCCGGCGATCTGGCCGGCTTCCTTGGTCGCCTGCCGCTGGGCGTCCCCGAAGTACGCCGGAACGGTGATGACCGCCTCGGTGACCTCCTCGCCGAGGAACGCCTCGGCGTCACGCTTCAGCTTCATCAAGATGCGCGCCGAGATCTCCTGGGCGGTGTACTTCTTGCCGTCGACCTCCACGGACCAATCGGTGCCCATGTGGCGCTTGACGGAGCGGATGGTCCTGTCGGGGTTCGTGATGGCCTGGCGCTTCGCCTGGTCGCCCACGAGGACCTCGCCGTTCTTGGCGAAGGCGACGACGGATGGCGTCGTCCGGTGGCCTTCTGCGTTTGCGATGACACGGGGTTCGTTACCCTCGAGGATGGCGACCACCGAATTCGTGGTGCCGAGGTCGATCCCTACGGCTCTTCCCATGAGTGCTCCTTGTGGTGTGAGAGGTCGTGAACGCTTAGTGTAGTGCGACAGTATAACTTGAGTCGACCGTTATCATATTCCTGACATGAATCGGCCGGCAGACGCTCCGACCGGGCCGAACGTGCGGAGCAGCCGTCGACGTGACATCATCTGGCCCTCACTCGCCACCCCCGCGGAGCCCCATGAAGAAGGAGCGGATCCCTGTCGCCGTCTGGTGGCTGCTGGCGCTCTTCGTGGCGCTCACGTTGCTGGCCGTGGTGTGGGGTGTCCCCACGGAAGAGCGCGACCTCGAGCTCCGGGCGGCAGCCGCCGCCGCGGACTCCGGGATCACAGTGCGCCTCGAGGGCAGGGATGCCGTTCTCATCGGCAGCACGGATGCCGTCTCGGCGGACCGGGTGGCCGTTCTGGTTCGGGCGATCAGGGGTGTCAGGGTGGTCGACGACCGTATCCAGCGCACCACCGCGACACCGTCCGCCCCCGGACCGGCCGACGGTAGGCCACCCGAGGTGACGATGGCGCTGCGCGACGGGACGATCGAGATCGCGGGCGTCGTGCCGAGCCAGGCGGCAGCCGACCAGATCGTCGCCGCCGCTGTCGAGCGGTTCGGCGTGACCAACGTCGTGAATGCCCTCGTCGTCGCCCAGTCGACGTCACCCGACTGGCTGGTCGCGGTCCCGACCCTGCTCACCGAGGTCGAGCTCGCCGAAGGGATCATCGCCCTCAGGGAAACGGGGGCGTCGGTTGCGGGCACGGTCCCGTCGGAAGAAGCCAAAGAGGCCGTCGGTCGCCAGGTCGTCGACCTCACCGGACTTCCCGTCGACAACCGGCTCGACGTCGTCCCGCTCGACTCCGTCGTCTTCAGGGCGGTCAAGTCGGACGACGGAGTCGTCACGCTCTCGGGCGCCCTGCCGGACCAGGAGGCTGTCGATCGCATCGTCGGGCGAGCCGTCGAGATCTACGGGGAGGACAGCGTCGTCAGCACGGTGTCGGTCGGCAACGTCGCATCACCGGATTGGCTGGAGGCGCTGCCCGGGATCTTCCCGGCGACGGTCGGGCTCGATCCGTGGAGCGTCGATGTCGCCAACAACGTGCTGACCCTGGAGGGTCGCGGGCCCGACGATGGGACGCTCGGGTCGGCGTCGACAGCCTTCGGCGCCATCGGCGAGACGACGTCGCTCAACGTCGTCACCAAGCTGGAGATCGACTCGGAGTCGGTGGCTGCGGAGCTCACCGAGCTCCTGCGCGGCTCGACGACGTTCCAGGTTGGCAGCGCCGACCTGGCGCCCGAGGCGACCACGCTTCTCGATCAGGCCATCGCCATCCTCCTCGCCAACCCCTCGACGACGCTGCTCGTCGCAGGCCACACGGATGACGTCGGTGACGATGCCGCCAACCTGGCGCTGAGCGAGGCGCGCGCCCAGGTCGTCGTCGACTACTTCGTGGCGGGCGGGGTGGAGGCGAGCAGGCTCAGCGCCATCGGGCTCGGAGAGACGGATCCGATCGCCGACAATGGGACCGAAGAGGGACGAGCCCAGAATCGGCGAATCGAGTTCGTGGTGAACGAAGGAGACGGTTAGGTGTTCCGAGGCACGGCGTATGCGATCGGCGAGATCATCTGGTGGTGCCTCGCTTCCCTCCTCATCGGCTTTCTGATCGGCTGGATGATGCGCCGTTGGTTCCTTCGCGACACGCTGCGGCGCGAGTTCGAGACGAGGCTCGCCGGAGAGAGGGCCAACACGGCGCGCTTCCAGACCGCCCTTGCCGACCGCGACGCGGAAGTGACCGCACTCCTCTCAGAGCTCAAGGCGGCGAGGGAGCGGGCGGACTCCGGCGACGCCGAGAACGTGGCCACCGTGACACGGCTGCGCGGCCGTGTCGCCGAGCTCGAGTCGTCTCAGGCGGCGTCCCGCGACCAGCCGGGAGGTCTCTCATCGAGGATCGCCGACGGCCCGGCGCCGGAGCCTGCGTCTGGAGCACGTGGCGAGCGGGCGGGCGTGCTGGGCGAGGCGACGGGAGGGCCGTCCGAGGGGGAGGATGACGATCCCGATCGGGCTCCGAGCGGCCTCGCCTCACTCTTTCCCGACGAGCCGAGCAGAGAGGACGCCGTCGCCGCCATGGCGGCGATCGCCGAGCGCACGAGGGGCCTGGGGCCGGATGCCGAAGACGACCTCAAGCTCATCCGAGGCATCGGTCCCAAGATCGAGGTCCGCCTCAAGGGCATGGGGATCACCAGCTATCGGCAGATCGCCGGCCTCGATGCCGCCGAGATCGCGGTGGTTGCCGCCGCTCTGGAGTCGTTCCCCGACCGCATCGAGCGCGACGACTGGATCGGGGGAGCGGCAGAGCAGCACCGCCTGAAGTATGGTGAGACGCTGTAGATCCCGCCAGGAACGGTGGGACACGGGGGCCGGTTCTGCCGGCCCTTCGTGTTGTGCCGACGCGCCACTCAGCCGAACGCAGCGATGACCGGCGCCATCGCCTCCACCGACTCGACGGTCGCTCCTCCGGCAGGAGCGACGATGGCGAGCCCCACGCCGGCGTCGGCGAGCCCGCGGAACCGGCCGATGTGGTCTTCGACCGATCCGGCGTTGACCGAGGCCGCAAACTCCGCGGGGCTCTGCGCCCGTGGCCGCAGGCGCTTCGTCTCGTCGGCGACTTGCCGCTGATCGGCGCCGACGAGAACCGGTCCGAGGTGCGAAACCGTGATCTCGGCCGGATCGCGGTCGATCTCCTCGCAGAGCCCGGCGAGGACCTCGCTCTTGCGCCTGACCGAGTCGGCGTCGCCGAAGAAGTTGCACAGCTGGGCGTGGCGCGCCACGAGCGGCAAGGTGCGCCTCTCGCCGGCCCCGCCCACCAGGATGGGTATCCGGTCCTGGATCGGACGTGGATAGCACATGGCTTCCGGCACGCTGACCACCTTGCCCTCGAAGAACGGCGAGCCCGGGCCCCACAGCAAGGGCAAGAGGCGCAGAGCGTCCTCCAGCAGGTCGTACCTCCTCGGCGTTCGGGGGAAGTCGAGCCCGTAGGCCTTGGCTTCCCGCTCGAACCAGCCGATGCCGAGGCCGCAGATGGCGCGGCCTGCGCTGAGCACGTCGAGCGTCGCCACGATCTTGCCGAGATGGGCGATGTTGCGGTATCCGACGCCCGTCACGAGCGTTCCGAGCTTGACGCGCTTCGTGACCGCCGCCATGAACGCCAACGTCGTGTAGCTCTCGGGCATCGGCTCCCACTCCCGCCCGATCTGCGGGATCTGCCGGAAGTGGTCCATCACCCAGATGCTGTCGAATCCCGCTGATTCGGCTGCCTCGGCCACGGAGGCGACGTGCCGGCGCAACGGGGCGTCCGAAGGGAATGACGACAGCTGGAGCCCGAATCGCATGGCGACCGGCTCCTCCCGCTGGGCCCTTGCCGCCAGGGGCGCCTCGGCCATCGAAGGCGGCACGACGTGGGCGGTGGCGACGGATGTGTCCGTGACGATCTCGACTGCGTCGAACCCCTCGTCGTCGAGCAATGGGCGGGTGCGCTTCCAAGCGCTCAGCTGGCGCGACAGCACGGCTTTCGGTATCGGCCGGGGTCGTTCGGCGTTGCGGGCACGACAGGTGTCCGGCGGGGTGTCGAACCCGACGGCGAACACGGGCAGCCCGCCGGCTCGCCCCAGCCCGATCACCTCGGCGCGGCGGTCGGCGTCGAGGCCCGTCGAGTCGATCACGGTGGTGAGCTTGCGGGCGACCCGTCGGCGGACGATCTCGTCGAGGAGGAAGAAGGCGTCCGTTCCGGCCCTCTGGTCGTCGCGGTCGATCCCGACCGTGGCGCGCAGGTCGTCCGACGAGACGACTTCGTTCGGCTCGAAGTGAGCACGCGCCCATGTCGACTTGCCTGCACCCGACGGGCCGACGAGGACGATCACGCTGGGGGTGACCAGGCGCATCGCGCCGAGCGTAGAGAGCCTCGGCTGGAGTGCTCGCTATCTTGGTGCAACCGTGTGGATGCGACGAGCCGCGTTCCCCGCCTTTCTGCTCCTCGTGGCCGCCACGGGGTGCGCCGGCCAGCCGCGTGAGACGCTGCCCACCTATGGCCCTGTCGACGGAACCGTCACGTCGGCGAGCACCACGGTCGCTCCGGTCGCAGGCGTCGCCGACGCGTCGCGCCGCAGGCTGTGCCCCACGGTCGAGAAGTTGCTGCTCCTCGACACGGGAGGAAACCAGGACAGGGTCTCGGCGGTCGTCGCGGCGAGCCGAGACCTCGTCGAGGAGGCCCGCTCGCTGGCGCCCGATCCGCTCGTCGACGCCATGGATCTGTGGGCGCAGGCGAGGATCGCCGGCCTCGACCTCATCACTGAAGCCGACTACGTCGTCGACGACGTCGACCTCGACGATCCCAGGTGGGTCGCCCTCACCGGGCCCGCCGTGGTGCCGATCGACGAGCTCCTGGCGGCCTACTGCGATCCGGACAGCCGGGACATCGGCGACGTTCCAGAGGCGGCGCGCTTTCCGGGCGTCCTCCTCCCCGACCTGGCGACGTTCGACCAGGCGACGCCGAACGGCCTGGTGGTGCGCTCGCTGGGAGAGCTCGACGACCTCGTCGACGCGTACACCGCGCTGTTCGACGTCCCGCAGCGCGTCGAGGAAGGGTGGGAGTTCACCGGCACGTACGCCGGCGAGCGCTACCGGATCGTCGTCGGAGACGAAGGGCTCGGCTCGCGGGTTGCGATCACGGCACTGACATGACGACGGGTGCGCGGCGACCCGCCTATGGCATCTCCGTGGCCTCGTAGATGCAGAACTCGTTGCCCTGGGGGTCGCGCATCACCGTCCACGTCGGATAGCCGGGAACATCCTGCTCGTGGACGACCGACCCCCCGAGGTCGACGACGAGTCCCTCGAAGCCCTTGCGGTCGGGGACCTTGACATCGAGGTGGAGCCGGTTCTTGCCGACCTTCGACTCGGGGACCAGCTGGAACGCCAGGCGAGGACCGGCCTCGTCGAAGCGTGACAGATAGGCGTACGTCGCATCGCGGTGCACGACATCCATGCCGAGGATGCGCGTCCAGAACCCGACGGCCTCATCGAGGTCCGTCGTGTCGTGCATGATGGTTGTCACCAGTCCGGTCGGTTCTGCATCCACCGGCTCGAGGTTACGCCACCGAGGAGTACGGTCGCACCGGGCGTCCGCAGTCCGGCTGCACTCTTCCTGGAGACGGTCGAGCAGAGGGCGAAGCCCGTCCGCTGCGCGCCTCCGGAGTCAAAGAGTTGCGGCGATCTCCAGCAAGGCGGCGTCCAGCATGCGGCGTTGCTCGAAGAGATCGTGAATCGGCTCGGAGCCTTCGGTTTGCGGGCTCTTGAAGTAGAAGCTCAGCCACTCCTGTGCCCCGCTCTTGCCTGCTCTGGCAGCCAGATCCATGAACAGCGCCAGATCGAGGGCGAGCGGCGCAGCCAGGATCGAGTCGCGGCACAAGAAGTCGACCTTGATCTGCATCGGGTAACCGAGCCAGCCGAACAGGTCGATGTTGTCCCAACCCTCCTTGGCGTCTCCCGCCGGCGGGTAGTAGTTGATGCGCACTTGGTGCGTGATGTCGCCGTAGAGCTCGGGCTGGCTGTCTGGCTTGAGGAGTTGATCGAGCACGCCGAGCTTCGACACCTCCTTCGAGCGGAAGCTCTCCGGATCGTCGAGCACCAGGCCATCGCGGTTGCCGAGGATGTTGCTCGAGAACCAGCCGCGCAGCCCGAGCACCCGATCGCGGATGCCGGGGGCGATGATCGTCTTCATGAGCGTCTGGCCGGTCTTGTAGTCCTTGCCGGCGACAGGCGTCCCGGTCTGGTGGGCGAGCTCGAGGAGCGCCGGGGTGTCGACCGTGACATTCGGTGCGCCGTTCACGTAGGGCACCCCGCTGCGCAGGGCGGCATACGCATAGATCTGGCTGGGGGCGATGTCGGGATGCGACTCCTTGAGACCCCGCTCGAAGTCGGCGAGCGAGGCGTGGACCTCTCCGGCCGGGCGGTAGACCTCGGTGCTTCCGCACCAGACCATCACCTTGCGCTTCGCCTGGAAGGCGGCGATGTCGTCAGCGATCGCATCGGCGAGCTCCATCTTCGTGGCCTCGCTCTTGGCGTTGTTGGTGCCTTCGAGGTTGCGCACCCACTCCCTGTCGAACACCGCCGTCATCGGCACGACCGACTCGAGAGCGGCGCGAGCCGCTTCGAGGTGGGCCGGGCTCAAGACCTCAGCCTTCGTCGCCGCTTCGTAGCCGTTGTCTCGATACGGGTCCCAAGCGCCGAATGCGACGTCGGCGAGCGCCGGCACGGGTACCAAGTCCTTGACCGGTCTCCCGTCGATCTGGCCGAGCTGAGAGAGCGATCCGACGGCGGGGGCGCCTTGCTTGGCCAGCTCGACACCTGCGATCAGGGTCGTGCTCACGGCGCCGAGGCCTGGTGTGAGGATGCCGAGTTCGGCTGGCATGTTGTTCGGACCTCCTCCGAGGGGGCGATGCGTCAACGGTATCCCTTTGACCTTCAATCGATCAAATCAAATGAATGAAATGATTTGATAGGATATCTGGATGTTTGATCTCGAGGCCGTCCACCTTCGCCAGCTCACGTACATCGATGCCGTCGCCGGTGCGGGAACGTTCGGCGAGGCCGCCGACCTGCTGGGTGTATCGCAACCCGCCCTCTCGCAGGGACTGGCGCGGCTGGAGGACATCGTCGGGGCACCGCTGTTCGAGGCGGACGGCAGGCGGAGACGCCTCACCGAGGTGGGACACGAGGTCGCCCGATACGCCGCCTCCGTCCTCGGCCAGACCCGGGCGCTGGCGGCAGGCGTGCGGGCGCGTCGCGAGGGTCTGGGTGGGACGTTGCGGGTGGGCATGATCGACGCGGCGTTTCTCTACCTGCTCGAGTCCGGGATCGCCCGATTTCGCGACAGCAGGGCGTCCGTCGATCTGCGCATCTCCGTCGACGACTCGGAGAGCCTGACGCGCCAGCTCCTCGGGTTCGATCACGACCTCGTGTACGTGGTGGCGCCGGTGAAGGCAGGGGAGCACGAGGTCGTCGCCGTCGAGGACTTGTACGTCTACGGGCCGCCGCTCCCCGGTTCTTTGGATGGTCTCGAGTGGGTGCTCTACCCGGAGGGCTCCCATACGAGGGGGGCCGTCGACGCCGCCCTCGCCGCGGCGGGGATCGTGCCCACGGTCGTCGGTGAGAGCTCGAATCCACTCGTGCTCAGGCAGTTCGTCCATCTCGGCATGGGGTGGTCGGTCCTCCCCGAGTCGATCGCCGAGTCCGGGCCGACCCCGCTCGAGCGCCGCAGCGACGCCATCGGCGAGAGGGAGATCTGCGCGGTGTGGCGGCCCGGAACCACCGACGACCTGAGGGGCGCCTTTCGCGAGATCGTCGAGGACGGGAACCTCCTCGCCGCGGTGCGACCCGACTAGGTTCGCCACGATCGGGAGGAGACCACGCTTGACCCGGTACGGGTTTGTCATCGACCAGACGACGTGCATCGGGTGCCACGCATGCACGGTCGCCTGCAAGACGGAGCACGGCGTGGCCCTCGGGGTGAACCGGACCTGGGTGAAGTACGTCGAGAAGGGCACCTGGCCCGACACGAAGCGCTTCTTCTCGGTCATGCGGTGCAACCACTGCACGGACGCGCCGTGTGTCGACATATGTCCGACGACGGCCCTGTTCCGGCGACCCGACGGGATCGTCGACTTCGACACCTCAAGGTGCATCGGGTGCAAGAGTTGCCTGCAAGCCTGTCCGTACGACGCCCTCTACATCGACCCCGGAGACCAAACGGCTCAGAAGTGCAACTACTGCGTGCATCGAGTCGAGGTCGGGCTCGAGCCCGCATGCGTCGTCGTATGCCCTGAGCAGGCGATCATCGCAGGCGACCTCGACGACCCTGCGAGCCGCATCGCCGGCATCGTGGCGACCCAGCAGACCTCCCAGCGCTCCGTCGAGCAGGGGACGCGTCCCAACCTGTGGTACCTGGGCGCCGAGGCATCCAACCTCGATCCGCTCGGCGCCGTCGATCCGGGGGACGGAGGACTGTGGCGCGATCCGGAGCCGTCCTACCTCGGCGTCGATCTGTCCCCGGACGCCGCCGCAGCCGGGCCGGGAGTCGTCTACGAGCACGGCGGTCTCGCCCGGGTCGTGTACACGACCGATCACCCGATGCCCTGGGGCTGGCGGGTCTCTTCGTACTTCCTCACCAAGGGCATCGCCGCCGGCCTCGCCATCGCAACTGCCGTCGCCCTGCTGGGCGGGGCAGGCACGTCTTCCTCACTGGCGCGCCACGGCATCCCGGCCGTCGCGGCGGTCTTCCTCGCTGCCACGGGGGCCCTCCTCGTCGCCGATTTGAAACGGCCGGAGCGGTTCGTATACCTCCTCACCAAGGGGCGATGGGGATCGTGGCTCGTGAAGGGAGCGTGGATCCTCGCCGGATACGGGCTGCTCCTCGTCGTGTGGCTGGTTCTCGGTGTCGTCGGATCCGAGGTCGGCGTGGCCGTCGTCGCCTGGTTGGCAGCGGTGATCGGCCTGGCGGTCGCCGGGTACACCGCCTTCCTCTTCGGGCAGGCCGAGGGGCGCGACCTGTGGCAGAGTCCGAGGCTGCTGTGGCACATGGTGGCGGCCGCAGTGGCCGTCGGAGGCGGTGCCGGGCTCGTGGCGACGCTCGGATTCGACGCCGAGGGCTTCGAGGGCCCGTTCGCCCTGTGCCTCGTCGCCGGTTGCGGGGCCGTTGGCGTGGTTGCCCTCACGGACCTGGCGGCCCGGCATCCGACGAGGAACGCCGCCGAGGCGGCGCATCATCTCATGGAGGGGAGGTACGCCTTGGAGTGGTGGCTCGGCTGGATGGTGCTCGGCGCCGCCGTCCCGATCGTGCTCGGGATCGTCACGCTCGCAGGGGGGTCAGCCGTCTACGGTGCGATCGGTGGCGCCGCAGCCGCCGCCGGCGTGTGGTGCGCCGACGACGCCTTCGTGAGGGCCGGCCAGAGCGTTCCGCTGTCGTGAGCACCCGAGACGACATCCCGCGCCTCGTCCCGGGAACGGGGCTCACCAGCTATCCGCCGCCCGAGCTGTGGGACGACTGGGAGGAGTACGACGCGCAAGCCTGGCCGGAACGCAAGAAGAACCGATTCCGGCTCGTGCCGACGACCTGTTTCAACTGCGAGTCTGCCTGCGGGCTCCTGGCCTACGTCGACAAGGAGACGGGCGAGGTTCGCCGATTCGAGGGCAATCCCGCCCACCCGGGGTCGCGGGGCCGCAACTGTGCCAAGGGCCCGGCAACCCTCAACCAGATGTACGACCCCGAGCGGATCCTGCACCCGATGCGCCGCGTCGGCGCCAGGGGAGCCGGCGGCTGGGAAAGGGTGTCGTGGGACGAGGCGCTCGACGACATCGCGTCGAGGATCCGGGCCGCCATCGAGGAGGGACGGCACGACGAGATCATGTACCACGTCGGCCGGCCGGGCGAGGACGGGTTCATGGAGCGCACTCTGAAGGCTTGGGGCGTCGACGGCCACAACTCGCACACGAACATCTGCTCCTCGAGCGCCCGGGTCGGCTACGCGATGTGGATGGGCAGCGATCGCCCGTCCGCCGATTTCGCCAACGCCCGCTTCATCCTCCTGCTGTCCGCCCACCTCGAGACCGGCCACTACTTCAACCCGCACGCCCAACGCATCATGGAGGGAAAGCAGGCGGGAGCGCAGCTCGCCACGATCGACCCGCGGCTGTCGAACACCGCTGCCATGTCCGACTACTGGCTGTCGCCGTGGCCGGGCACCGAGGCGGCGATCTTGCTGGCCATCGCCGGCCGGCTACTCGAGTGGGATGCTGTCGACCACGAGTTCATGCGGCGCTGGGTCGACTGGGAGGGAGCCCTCGAGAGCCTCGCCCCGGAGGGACCGCGCACCTACGAGGCGTTCGTCGGGCTGCTGGCGGAGACATACGCCGCCTACACCCTCGAGTTCGCAGCCGAAGAGGCGGGCGTGCCTGCCTCCCGGATCGAGGCGATCGCCCGCGGTATCGCCGACGCCGGCCCACGGTTCTCTTCGCACACCTGGAGAGCCGCCGGGTCCGGCAACCTCGGGGGCTGGCAGGTGGCTCGCTGCTTGTTCTTCCTCCACGTGCTCACGGGGTCGGTCGGCACGCCGGGGGGAGTCTCGCCAAATACGTGGGACAAGCTGAGCCCGGCCCATTGGAACATGCCCCCGCCGCACTCCAGGTGGAACGAGCTGCTGTGGCCTGCCGAGTATCCGCTCGCCCACCATGAGCTGTCGATGCTCCTCCCGCACTTCCTCGCCGAGGGGCGCGGCCGCCTCGACGTGTACTTCACGAGGGTGTACAACCCGGTCTGGACGAACCCGGACGGGTTCTCGTGGCTCGAGATGCTCACGGACGAGACCAAGGTGGGGCTCCACGTCGCGCTCACCCCCACCTGGTCGGAGACGGCATGGTTCGCCGACTACGTGCTGCCGATGGGGTTCGGATCCGAGCGCCACGACACGCACAGCTATGAGACGCACGCCGGCCAATGGATCGGGTTCCGCCAGCCGGTCTTGCGAGTCGCCGCTGAGCGAGCAGGGAGGCGCATCGAGCGCACCTACGAAGCGAACCCTGGAGAGGTATGGGAGGAGACCGAATTCTGGATCGACCTCTCCTGGAAGATCGACGAGGACGGCGCCCTCGGCATCCGCAAGTGGTTCGAGTCGCCGCGCGATCCGAGCCGACCCGTCTCCGTGGACGAGTACTACGGCTGGATGTTCGAGCACTCCGTCCCCGGGCTCCCGGAACGCGCAGGGTCCGAAGGGCTGACGCCGCTCGGGTTCATGCGCAAGTACGGCGCCTTCGAGGTGTCATCCGACGTGTATCTGGTGAACGAACGGCCCGACGAGTCCGGGGTGAGCGTGGACGGCGTGAGGCGCAAAGGCTTCGGGACACCATCCGGGAAGCTCGAGTGGTACTCGGAAACGATGGCCGCCTGGGGGTGGGACGAGGAGGCGATCCCCACCTACCTGCCAAGCCACGTCGACCGGCGCCACCTCGACCTGGCGGGCAACGAGCGGATCCTGCTGCCCATCTTCCGGCTGCCGACGCTGATCCACACCCGATCGGGCAACGCCAAGTATCTGTACGAGATCTCGCACGGCCACCCGCTCTGGGTCAACCCATACGACGGTGACGAGCTCGGCCTCGAAACGGCCGACCTCGTCCGCATCACGACGGACATCGGCTACTTCGTCATGCGGGTGTGGCGCACGGAGGGGATCCGACCGGGCGTGGTCGCCGCATCGCACCACATGGGACGCTGGCGCCTCGACGAGGAGCGCGGCGGGGAACGGTGGTCGACGGCGCTCGTCGACATCGAGCGCAAGGAGGACGGATGGATGCTCAGGCAGAAGTCGGGGATCGAGCCGTGGAAGTCGGACGACCCGGACACGGAGCGGGTGTGGTGGCGCGACGCCGGGGTCCACCAGAACCTCGCTTTCCCGGTCCATCCAGACCCGGTCTCCGGCATGCACGCCTGGCATCAACGAGTCCGCCTCGGCCCCGCCGCTCCCGAGGACCGCTACGGCGACATCTTCGTGGACACCGCCAGGTCGCGTGACGTCTACCGGGAGTGGCTCGCCATGACCAGACCTGGTCCGGGGCCGGGAGGTATGCGCAGACCCGAGTGGCTGGCGAGACCCGTGAGGCCGACGCCCGATGCCTACCGAGTCTGAGGAGGCGGCGCGGCTCGAGGCCGACCGCTGGATGGCGATCGCCCGCAACCGGGTAGCCGGCCCCCTCGGTGGTCAGGCAGCCGACCCGACCGAGCAGGAGGTGATCCCCGAGGTCGATCCGCTGGCCGATCTGTCGAGACGCGCCCGCCAGTGGTCGTACCTGATCGCCGACGCGGGGCTCGCCGACCTGTGTCGATTCGCGGCGGGCCTCGCCGCGGCCGAGGCGGTCGCCTGGGCGGAGGGGGACGGGCCGACGGCGACCAAGGCTTACTCGGACCGCCGCTTCCTCGCGGCGGACAGGATCGTCCCATGGGCCGTGCCGTGGCTCGATGCCGCCGCCCGGTCGTCGGCCGACCCCCGGATCGATGCGGACAAAGCCGCCCTGCTCGCCATCGGAGATCGGCTGCGTGTCGCCCCGGCCCTCGGAGCTTGGGGGGTCGCCGGCGACGACGGCTATGGGCCCACTGGGCAACCCGGTGATCTGGTGAGCCGGCTCCGCTCGCTGTGGGGAGGGCTGGTGATCCCGGCGAGCGAAGCGGCCGAGCTCGCCGGCGGCTCGGCCGATCCTCATGCCGCCCTGGCAGGGGATGGTCCGCTCGTCGCTCGCCTCTACGAGGACGCCGCCCGACGTTGGGAGGGCCTCGCCGGTCTTCACGCCGGCTCGGCTGGGTGCTGGCTCGACCTTGCCGCCAGGGCGCGCCTCACCGTGAGGGTCGCCAACGGCTGATCGGCCACAACTCAGGCCGGCTGCACTCCGATCTCGGTCGCCTTGATGGCGACCCACACCGCAGACCCGACCGTGAGGCCCATGCGGGTCATCGAGCCCTCAGTGATCTCGGCAGTGAGAGGGTGAGGCGTGCCGAGCTGGACCCGGACCCGGTCTCCGATCGGCTCGATCCACACGATCGACGTCTGCCATGCGTTCCTGGGACTTCCGGAAGGGGGCTCGACGTGCAACGAGATGGCCCTCGGGTGGATCGTCAGCAGAACGCGCCCGCCCACGCCCGTCTCGGCGATCTGCATCGGCGGTCCGGACTCCATCACCACGTCGCCGCGTGTGGCGGTCCCTGCCAGCAGGTTCACCCCGGCCAAGTCGGCGGCGTACGCCGAGCGTGGATGACGGCGCAGGTCGTCGGCCCGTCCCACCTGGACGACGCCTCCTGCTTCGATGATGGCGATCGTGTCTGCGAGCAGGAAGGCATCCGTCGGATCGTGGGTGATCAAGATCCGGGGGCCTGCGAACCCGGCGAGATGGTCGGCGAGCTCTCGCCGCAGTGCGGCCTTGATGGCGACGTCGAGCGCCGCCAATGGCTCGTCGAGGAGGAGGAGCGAGGGTTCGCTCGCCAGCGCCCTGGCGAGTGCGACGCGCTGCGACTCACCGCCGGACAGCCGGCCGGGCTTGCGGTCGGCGAGATCCTCGAGCCTGAGCCGCTGCAGCCACGCCGCCGTTCGCTCCGCCGCGTCCGGTGCCCGGCGGTTCCCGCTGGTGATGGCGAATCCCACGTTTGCGGCAACGGTCAGGTGTGGGAACAGGGCGTAGTCCTGGAAGACGACACCGATGCGGCGACGGTCCGGCGGCACGAACACCCCGAGACCGGGGTCGTCGAGGATGTTCCCTTCGAGCTCGATGTGTCCCTCGTCGATCGCAGCCAAGCCTGCGAGCGCCAGCACGGTGCTCGTCTTCCCGGACCCGTTCGGCCCGAGCAGAGCGAGCGTCTCGCCGGCGGCCACCACGAGAGAGACGTCGAGATCGAACGCCCCCCTCGAGAGCTTGAGCCGCGCATCGAGCCCGCTCACCGTGCCGGCCACCAGCGGTCGCGCAGGACCAGCAGGATCGCCAGCGAGACGGCGACGAGCACCAGGCTGAGGGCGATGGCGGTGTCTCGCTCACTCTCGAGGGCCACGAAGACCGCCAGCGGCATAGTCTGGGTCCTGCCCTGGAGGTTGCCTGCGAAGGTGATCGTCGCTCCGAACTCTCCGAGGGCCCTCGCCCATGCGATGACGACCCCGACCGCCAGCGACGGGCCGAGCAACGGGAGGGTCACGCGGCGGAACACGGTCCACCTCGAGGCGCCGAGGGTCGCGGCGGCCGCCTCGAAACGCGGATCGAGGGACCGCAGCGCTCCTTCGACGGTGAGGACCAGGAAAGGGGTCGCCACGAAGGTCGCCGCGAGTACGGCCCCTCCGATCGAGAATGGGAGGAGGATGCCCGTCGCCTCGAAGAGGGCCTCCCCGAAGAAGCCGCGACGCCCGAAGGCGAACAGTAGGGCGGCGCCGCCGACGACGGGAGGGAGCACCATCGGGAGCACGACGAGCCCGCGGAGCAACGATCTGCCCCGAAACTCGAGACGCGCCAAGACCCAGGCGATGGGAACACCGAGCAGGACGGCGAGCACGGCGGCGGCCGTCGAGGTGATCATCGAGAGTCGCAGCGCATCGAGCACCACCTGTTGGGAGAGTATGGAGCCGAGCCCGCTCCACGGGGTTCTCGCCAGCAGCCCGACGAGGGGAAGGACGAAGAGGGCGGTGCCGATGATCGCCAGGGCGAGCAACGGCCACGGGGCTTTCAGAGGGGGGCGACGTCGCGGCGGCCCCGTCACGGGGCGACCAACCAAGTGGCGGCGACCTGCGGCACGACTCCGGCTGCGACGTCCATCCGGTGCATCTTCGCGGAACGGTCGGCGGCCGTGCGACGCCGCGGCGCCTCTGCGACGCCGCGTCAGGCGGTGAGGGCTTCCCAGTCGACCGGCGGGGTCACGAGAGGCACGTCGGCCCTGATCAACTCGATGTACTTCTGAGCAGCCCCCGTGTTGTAGACGACGACCTTCTCGGACCGCTCGATGTCGCCCCCGGCCACCAGGTCCTCGAGGACGGCGAGGCACGCGCCCGCCTCGGGGCACACGGAGATTCCCTCGAGCTCGGCGGCCCGCCTCGCCCACGCGAGGAGGCGCTCCTCGGTGGCGGCGAGGGCGGCGCCATGCGACTCTCGCACCGCGTCGAGGATCATGAAATCGCCGATCGCAGTCGGGACCCGCAGGCCGCTCGCCGCGGTTCGGGGATCGGGGAAGGGCGTGGCGAACCGCTCTCCGGCCGCCCACGCCGTGGCTATCGGGGCGCATCCTGCCGCCTGGCACGAGATCATCCGCGGTCGATCGGGGGAGTCGAGCCACCCGAGCGAGGCAAGCTCGTCGAACGCCTTCCACATCCCTATGAGGCCGGTGCCGCCGCCCGTCGGGTAGAGGATGACGTCCGGAAGGATCCAATCGAGCTGCTCGGCGAGCTCGAGACCCATCGTCTTCTTGCCCTCGATCCGATATGGCTCCTTGAGGGTCGAGACGTCGAACCAGCCCATGTGATCCGTCCCTTCCCGCACGATGGCGCCGCAGTCGGTGATCAGCCCGTCGACGAGGAACGCTCGGGCGCCGTGGTTGACGGCCTCCGCCTTGTTGACCTCCGGCGTGTCGGCCGGCATGAAGACCCACGCCTCGATGCCGGCTCGGGCCGAATATGCGGCGAGGGCCCCGCCTGCGTTACCGGCTGTGGGGATCGCCAGCCTGGTCGCGCCGAGCTCCTTCGCCCGGCTGACGGCCATGGCGAGGCCGCGGCTCTTGAACGAGCCTGTCGGGAGCTGGGAATCGTCCTTCATCCACAGGTCGTCGAGCCCGAGCGACGCCCCGAGTCGTTCGCACCGAAGCAGCGGCGTCATTCCCTCGCCGAGGGAGACCACGTTCTCGTCACGGTCGACGGGCAGCAACTCTCGATAGCGCCACATCGTCGGCGCCCGGGAGGCGATGTCGTCGCGTGATACCGCGGCACCGACGGCATCGAGGTCGTACCTCACCCACAAGGGCCGGCCGTCGTGCACCGTTTGGAGTCGATTCGGATCGAGGGCGGTCCCGTCGATGGCGGACGCGAGGTGGGTGACGAACGACATGGCGCCGGAGGGTACCCGTCAGGCGAGCGGCGACGGCTCGCCGAGCCGACCGAGCTGGGACACGTCGCGCGGGAACAGCAACGCGAACGTCCAGTCGCCGACGATCCTGCTCTTCCTGGCGAGGCCGGGCATCATCAGCAGGTGGTATGAGCGGCCCATCCACCACGCAAGCGGACCGGTGAACGTCCAGCGCTTCACCTGCGCCGCCCCCTGCCACTTGCCGAGGGTGACGGCGAGCCCACGATTGCGATAGGTGAACGGGACGGCGTCGCCCGCTCCGAAGAAGGCTGCGGCGTTGGCGGCCGCCACCTTCGCCTCCCGAAGCGCATGCTGTGCCGTGTTCGGGCTGATCCCCCCGTCGGGGTCGGGCACGGCGGCGAGGTCGCCGACTGCGAACAGGTCGGGACGGTTGCCCACCCGCATGTGGTCGTCGACGGGAACGAAGCCCCGCTCATCCGTCTCCAAGTCCCACGTCCCGGCGACGGGATTCGGACGCTGCCCGGCAGTCCAGACGATCGTCTCGGAGGGGAACGGCGTCGTGCGGTCGCCGCTCAGCACCACGAGCTTTCCCTCGCACGACTCGAGTCGAGTGTCGAGGTACACCTCGATGCCCCTCCTGCGAAGCACCCGTTCGGTGAACCGGGCGAGCCGCTCGTGGAGCCCGGGGAGGAGCGAGCCCTGTGCCTCGACGAGCACCCACCGCATGTCGGTTCGGGTGAGGCCCGGATAACGCTTCAGGGCGTCGCGGGCGAGCGACTCCAGTTCGGCGATCGCTTCGACGCCGGCGTATCCGCCACCTATGAAGGTGAACGTCAGCAGCTTGCGGCGTTCCTCCACCGTCCTTGCTGCTTCAGCGGCATCGAGCTGGTACAGCACCCTGTTGCGGAGCCAGATGGCGTCGGCAAGGGTCTTGAAGCCGACGGCGTGTTGGCGGAGGCCGGGGATCGGCAGGACGGTGGGGATCGATCCGGGCGAGAGGACCGCCACTCGAAACTCGATCTCGTGGATGCCGCCATTGATGTCCTCGACGGTTGCGCGCCTCGCAGCGACGTCGAGGCCGGAGACCGTGCCGATGAGGAGCTCCGTCTCCGAGAGGAGCTCTCGCAGCGGGATGACCGCATGGCGTGGCTCCAACGTCCCGGAGGCCGCCTCGGGCAGCAACGGCGAGAACAGCATGAAGTTGTCCGGCGCCACGAGCAGGACGCGCTCGCTGCGACCTCCCAATCGCCGCTCGAGCTCGCGGGCGCAGAAGGCGCCTCCGAAGCCGCCTCCGACGATGAGAACGTCGTACCACGCCATCCGATCAGCGTAGGCCGACTCGCACTCCCGACTTGCTGTCGGCTGTCGGATCGGATTGGGTTCCACTCCGGCCCGAATGCGAGAGGTCCGTGAGCACCAACCCCATCGACTACTTGCCGCTCGCCTCGACGGTGGTCGCCGCGAGCTTCACGGTGGTGCTGTGGCGCCACTGGCGGAGCAAGCCGGACGCCCGATACCTGTTGTGGTGGATGATCGGCGTCGCCCTCTACGGGGTCGGTACCTCCACCGAGGCGCTCACGACGCTCTTCGGATGGAACGAGATCGTCTTTCGCGCCTGGTACGTCTCAGGCGCACTGCTCGGTGGGGCGCCTCTCGCCCAAGGCACCGTCTACCTCCTGCTGCCGCGTCGCAAGGCCGACCGCCTCGCCGTCTGGCTCTTCACCTACGTTGCCATGGCGACCTCCCTCGTCGTCGCCTCTCCGATCGTGCGGGAAGCGGTCGAGGAGCATCACCTGAGCGGCGACGTCCTCGGGTGGCAGTGGGTGCGGCTCCTCTCGCCGGTGATCAACCTGTATGCGGTGACGTTCCTCGTGGGAGGAGCGATCTGGTCCGCTTGGAGATACCGCAGCCAGCCCGGGGCGCGGTGGCGCGTCTGGGGGAACGCCGTCATCGCGACGGGCGCGATCTTGCCGGGGATCGGCGGCGGATTCGCGCGGTTCGGCATGGTGCGGGTGCTCTACGTGACGGAGCTCGTCGGGCTCTCGTTGATCTGGGCCGGCTACAGGCTGATCGTCGGCGACCGGGGCGAATCGGTCCATCGAGCACAGAGAGAGACGACGGGGATGACACCGGAGATGATCACATGAGAAGAGCGAGACTCCTGCCCGCACTTGCGGCGCTCGTCGTTGTCGCCGCGGCGTGTGGCGGCGACACGGCTTCGACAACGACGGAAGGCACGACGACGTCTGTCGCCACGACGACGCCTGTCGCCACAGCGACAGGGGCGCCGTCCACGACGGTCGTCGAGACAACGGTGGCGGCCCGCACGTTCACAGGCATCGACGGTGTCGAGACCGCCGTCGACGACACTTCACGCATCGTCTCGCTCAACGGCGACATCACCGAGGTGATCTACGAGCTCGGCTTGGGTGAGAGCGTGGTCGCCGTCGACGTGACGACGACCTATCCCGAAGAGGCAGCCGCGCTGATCGATCGGGGGGACACCGTTGGACTGAGCATGCAACTCGCCCCTGAGGCGGTGCTCCGATTCGACCCGACTCTCGTGATCGGCGACCAGCAGGTCGCCCCGCAGGAGGTGATCGACCAGCTGCGCGACGCCGGGGTGCCCGTCGTCATCATCGAGACCCAGGTGACGCTCGACGGTGCCGCCACCAAGATCGGCCAGATCGCCGAGATCCTCGGTGTGCCGGATGAAGGGGCGGAGCTCGCCGGCCGCGTGGCGGCCGAGGTCGAGGCGGCTCGGGCGCTCATCCCGGAGGAGGCGGAGTCGCCCTCCGTTGCATACGTGTACGTGAGGGGCCCGGAGACGATCTTCCTGTTCGGTGCCGGCACACAGACCCAAGCCATGATCGAGGGGGCGGGCGCGGTCGACGCGGGGGCCGGATCCGGAGTGGGCGGGTTGGCGCCGCTGACGCCGGAAGCCTTGATCGCGGCAGCCCCCGACGTGATCGTCCTGCCCGAGCTGGGACTCCAGGCTCTCGGTGGGCTCGACGCTCTGCTGGCGATACCAGGTGTCTCGGACACGCCGGCCGCCGCCAACGAGGAGTTCCTCGTCTACGACGAGGCGTATTTCTTCAACCTCGGCCCACGCGTCGGTCAGGCGCTCGCAGAGTTCATCGGCGACCTCTACAGCCTCACGGGCTGACGTGCAGCAGGGCAGGCGAGGGTGGGTGACGGGTGTGCTCGCCGCCCTGTTCGGCGCGGCCGCGATCGCGACGTTGACGACGGGCGCAGTTGCCGTGCCACCGCTGGAGGCGCTCGCCGTGGTTGCGCGCAAGGCCGGTCTCGGCGCACTCGGTGAGCCGGGCCGCCAGGCGGAAGCCGTCGTGTGGGGGATCAGGATGCCGAGGCTGCTGACCGCATGCACGGTCGGAGCAGGGCTGGCGGCGACCGGCGCCGTCCTCCAAGGCATGTTGCGCAACGAGATGGCAGACCCCCAGCTGCTCGGCATAGGGCCGGGGGCAGGGATCGGGGCAGTGATCGGGTCGGCGGCAGGGGGGGTCCAGGGCGCCATCGCCGGGGGGATCGTCTCAGGTGTGGTGACCGGCTTCGTCGTGCGCCGGCTCGGCAGTCGGGTGACGATCGACAGGACGAGGCTGATCCTCTCCGGGGTCGCCCTCGGGGCGGCGCTGAGCGCCTGGGTTGGCTTCTTGGTATTCGCCGCAGACCGCAGCAGGGTCCCGCCCATCGAGTTCTGGCTCCTCGGGAGCCTGTCCGGCTCGACGTGGCGATCGTTCGGGACGGCAGCCGTCATGATCGGGGCAGGCGCCCTCGTGCTCCTCGGCACTTCACGATCGCTCGACCTCATGTCGCTCGGGCACTCCGAGGCGCGTCACCTCGGCGTGGACACCGACCTCGTCGCCACGATCGTGCTGATCGCGGTGGGAATCGTCGTCGGCGCCACCGTCGGGGCCGTCGGCGTCGTGGCCTTCGTCGGGCTCCTGGTTCCGTACTGGATCCGCCGGCTCGTAGGCCCTGCGCATCGGAGGCTCATGGGCGTGTCGGCCCTCGGAGGAGCCGTCCTGCTCGTACTGTCCGACCTGGTGGCCCGGCTGACGCTCGAGCCCGTCGAGATCCCTGTCGGCCTCGTGACGTCGGCGCTCGGCGGCCCGCTCTTTCTCTGGCTGATCTCGAGGACCCGAGATGTCTGAGCCGCTCCTCGAAGCAGCCGGCGTCACGTACCGGATCGGAGCCGGCACCCTCGTCGACGGGGTCGACCTCTCCGGGGAGGCGGGCGAGGTCGTGGCGATCATCGGACCGAACGGTGCTGGAAAGTCGACTCTGCTCCGCCTGTTGGCCGGCGACATGCGGGCGACTGCCGGGAGCGTGCACCTGGCCGGCGCACCGGTCGACAGCTTGTCCGTGGCCGAGTTGGCGGTGGTGCGGTCATTCCTGGCGGACCGGGAGCCCGACGCCATCGCCTTCCGCGCCGGGGCCGTCGTCGAGATGGGCAGGTACCCGCACCGACGCCGGCCGGAGAACAGCGGAGAGGCCGACGCCACAGCCGTGCGTGAGGCGATGCTCCGCACCGACACTCTCGATCTGGCGGATCGGGTGTTCGCCACGCTCTCGCGGGGTGAGAGGGCCAGGGTGGCTTTGGCGAGAGTCATCGCGCAGCAAGCCCCCGTCGTGATGCTCGACGAGCCGACCGGCGCCCTCGACATGGCAGGCCAGGAGCGGATGCTGACCGAGGCGCGGCGGCTCGCCTCCGAGGGGAGGCTCGTCGTGGCAGTCATGCACGATCTCAACGCGGCGGCGTACTACTCGGACAGGCTCCTCCTCCTGTCGAACGGACGGTCCGTGGCCACGGGCACCCCCTCACAGGTGCTCGATTCCGAGACGCTCCGGGCCGTGTACGGCCAGTCGATGCGCGTCATCGACCATCCGTACCGCCATTGCCCGCTCGTCCTCGTGGGAGAGTGAGCGTCAGCCGACGGCGCACGACGCCGCGCCCACCGCCAAGGCGTCGACGACTCCCTCGCTGATGGAGTGGAAGGTAAAAGCCAGCCGTCCCTCGCACACCTCGACGAGCATCGTTCCGAAGTCGTCGTCGTAGACGAAGCGGCTTTCCGGGATCGGCGGACTCGCGGCGTGGAGGTCGGCGCCGCCGACGCCGTTGATGAAGTACGGGATCCCGTCGACCGCCAGCCGCTCGTAGATGTGCTCGTGGCCGGCGAGCACCGCATCGGCTCCCCACGCCGCGAACGGCCACTGCATGGTGGTGTCCGAGCCGTGGTGCTCACCAGACGAGTACGGGGCGTGGTGGAAGAGGACGATCTGCCACGGAGCCGTCGACGCCGCCAACCCCGCCTGCAGCCAATCCGCCTGATCGGACGTCGAATTGTTGCCGTCGGGCTCCTGGCTGTTGCTGTTGACCACGAAGAACTGCACCGGCCCCATCGTGAAGTCGTAGTAGCGCTCGTTGCCGGACGTGCCGCTCGTGACCACTCCCGTGCCGGGCAGGGTGAAGTAGGCCTCGTAGGCCGGCAAGCCCCCGCCGTCCGAGTAGTCGTGGTTGCCCAGGGAAGGGAAGAATCGATTCGTCGGGGACCCGGGTCCGAAAGAGCCCTGGTAGTCGCCGATGTAGGCGGAGTAGTACCGGCCGATCACGTTGTCGAGATCGCTGCTCGAGGTGTAGTTGTTGTCGCCGACCGTCACCACGAAATCAGGGTCGAGCTGGGCCACGGTCGAAGCGACCGTCGCCGTGCTCGCCCGGACCTGCCCGAAGTCGCCGATCACCGCGAACGTCACCGTGCCGACCGGCGGTGGCGGAGGAGGCGGTTCGGTGTCTGTGCTGTATTTGACGTGGAGGAGGGGTGCGCCGCTCTGG